>JAAUXT010024167.1_pt1 | contig 18714 bp, 13 predicted proteins | sample 7278171 | NCBI WGS metagenome assembly JAAUXT01 (sample SAMN14350112, study PRJNA611818) | marine sediment metagenome | isolation source: surface marine sediment (1.8m) | place: French Polynesia: Moorea | collected 2018-08 | reverse complement strand
GGTGGGGGTGGGGGGGTCTGGTGGTGGGTGTGGGTGGGTGGGTGGGTGGGTGGGGTCCAGTGGTGGGTGGGTGGGGGAGGGGTGGGGGGGGTGGGAGGTTACATTCCAAAGTGTGGACAGACGCACACATGAATGCTAAGGGTTTTTAAGCCAACAGCAGGACCTAGATGGCCGCTACCGCGACCATCAAATATTGCAGGGTTTTTGTTTCAATTACATCATAGAGGCAAGCTGATTTCTTTGTGTTCAAGTACCAAGGTGTCTGGTTGTTGCCCTTGACGTGTGCAACTCTGATTACTTTGCCGATTCTTGTTTGAGTCCACATCTGAGTCCACAAAAAAATTGTAACACACGCACTGAGTCGCTTGTGAATGTTTTGCCTTGTTTGCACGAATTTACTCGTGCATCCACGACGGATGACTGGCCTTGGCCTCCGGTGGTTGAGATTGAAATGTGTCGCTGCTTTTGTCATTGACCCAGAGGATTTGGTGATTTACACCTCACGTGTGAGTACAGTAGTGGCAGGAACAGTGGTCATTATTCAAACAAAAAGGTTGAGAAAATTGCTGCTCAGGTATTGTGTCCAAAATTATGCTTTGATGGACTAATCGGTGGGTTTGTGGTTTTGAGAGATTTTGACGAACGGCCGCCGTGTGTGCGCAGAGCTGGAAGAAAAGCGGGCGCGTGATCGCGCAGGTGAGCCGTCTGTTATTACCTGGAAGAATGCGTGCAAGTCGTTGCGGTGTCCAATGGACTTGTGTGCCTGGAAATGACCAGTGTCCAGTGTCCTGCAATTTATGCAGGGAAGCACACCACCCTTTCTTTTTGGCGTGCAAACGCAGACAAACAGAGCGAAGCCTGAAGAGAAGTGTCTGTGGTCAATGAGGAGAGTTACGAGGGAGGTCCACGAATTGGCGGTTTCTGTCCACAAAGTAGCGATCTTTTCGAGAGTGCCGGAAACTCCGGAAATACTGGACAGAAACCGCCAATTTGTGGACCTCCCTCGTATTGTTGAAGTCAGAGCCAGATTATCTCAAGTTGGGCAACCACGGTGACAAACTTTCTCTTGCCGGTGTGTTCCGAAAAAAGGCAGTTTGTGTTGGGGAAGAAGGTGTTGCGGAAGGAGGTCCAGCGGACACAACTGAACGACTGATTGGCACAAGTAGCCGAAAACTCATTGACAGTGGTTCGGGAGAGCCAACTGAGCATGCCTTGATTCTTGCCAATGGCTTGGAGCTGCATCCAGGTAAAGTTGGGTCCGTGCGTGGGATCTGTGAGGCCACCACCAGCTCCGGGGTCTATCTGGTGTCACATTGCTGGCAAAGGCGAGTTCCACATATTGACCGGGGCTTGACCCGGGTCCCTGGGTGTCTCTGATCCCAGCCCCAGCCACTCAACCCAATATTTAACATCATAATAGCCGCGCAATCGCCTCATTTGTGTGACGAATCCCTATGTTGCGCAGTGGCTTCTGACCTGGTGTGCATTTGTAATCCACTTTGCACATAACTCAGTGATGACAGTGACCTTCCGTCCCTCAGTTTACCGCTGCAACGCGCGGGTCTCGTGCCTCGAACCGCTCCCGTCCGTCTTGTACTCAGACATTCCTTGCCAGTTAGCCGTGCCTTTGCCGTAGTTCATCAGTGTCTTGTGAAGTATTTCCATTCGAGGGTCCGCACGTGCCCATTCAGCGAAGTCATTCATCTCGGGTGTCTTGAGGCAGACTGCGCATTACTCACCAAAGCGCTGGGTGTTTGACGATCGTCACCTTTCTGTTGACAAGACTAATCTCAAGCAGTTATGATCATCTGACCACAAACTAATATCACACTCAGATTGATTCACCCGTCAAGTGATAGGCAGAGGAAAAAAGGGACCCTGGGACATTCCATGAATTACCCTGATTTCAGTCAGAATGATCATAGACTTGTTGCCTTTAATTGATCAATTGTGAAACGAGATCAGCGTCGAAGTGGGGGGATCCCAGGATTCTTATTGAGGAGAGTGGCTAAAATGTAAGAGTGGATTGTGTAATGGAGAGCGCTGCCTTCCACATCTCCGTGTTTAGTCAGCTTTTAAAAATAGCAGCTTTGCAGAGGGATTGGTGCCACCCCTGGACCTGGAGCGTCATTGAGCTTATTGTGCAAGGCCGCTTGCTTCTTGTGGTTTCTGCAGCACTTGAGCAACTGCATTGATCAGGCAAGACTGCCTTCAATCAGTCGTCTAATCAGCCGGTGATCACTGATCGACCACCGATCACACTGCAGCGTAGTTGGCTGTGTACGAAAGTCTCTTGCTTAATTGGAATCCAGGCAACTGTCGTGCAAACTTGGCTCTTCCCAGCTGTTTCCCAGGCATGTGCGTTGCCCGGGAAACAGACATAAACAGCAATTTGTTTGAGGTAAAGCATTGAGGAAAGGCTGAGGGACGATGCATTGTGTGTTTTTTTGCTGGCAGAAGTTTCAGGTTTTATTTCGGATGCTTGATCCGCTGTGGAGACCAAAGGTCGTCTTTTCCATCCCTTCCAAGCGTGCATGTTGCGTGTGCGCTCAGCTCTTCTTTTCCCGTGATGACGATTTTTTTGCAACAGGCGGGCAGGAAATGAGATTTTCCAGGTAATCCAGTGTCGTGAAGGCAGGCGAAGTGACAACCTATTTGCAAAGTTTTTGCTACCTTTGTAGAGCATCAATGAAAGTTGTTCTGTGCACATTGAATGACACAAGAGGTAGCAGAGCTCGTCTGTTGAAAGAAAGAAGCTGCATCCACAGCCTCCAGTCTGTCTTTCTGTTCGACAGAGATTCGGTCTTTTGAATGCAGACTTGCATGGACGTGGCCGTAAAGAATGAATTTTCGTTGCACGTAGGAGTGTGCTGTGAATCCGATCTTGAAAGTCCATGCTGCGTGTTGTCCACATTCACAGCAGATCTGGGTTCGAGCAGCGTTGTGGGAACACAAGCAGTAAATGGGTTTGATGTCCGTGTTGAGAACACCTGTAAAGTTTCAACAACGGAGTGGCACATCGAGTCCTTCCTGTTGAGTAATCTGATGTCCGCCTGAGGAGTCTGCGTTGTGAAGTGGTCACTTTGCAGTGGAAAGTGGTAGAAGTGTCCACTGTTTCCAATGGTTTATCGGGCGTCATTGACAAATGGCATATGGCTCAACATATTTTCAAGCAGATACGCATCTCGCTAAAGAGAGCTATGAATTTCAATTGATGAAAGGGTTTCTCATCATTATCCTTTAATTAACTGCGCCAGTGTATTTTAGTAACAACGCAACTGGAACCCAAACGTTGAAGGGTATTGAATTTCAAATTATTAAAATCAAAGTGGCTACTCTGTTGTTTTTGAGATCCCCCAAGGAAAAAATTCAATCAAGGGAAAAACCAAAGCACTTTGGATTGCAAAAGCTGATAACAGAGTGTTGTCCAGCTTCAAAGGCAGTGGCTTTGCTGACCTTCGAACCATAATTTTTGTTGCAGTGGCATTAAATGAATCCACCATAAGTGACCTGTCACCCAGTCTGCCCATTGAGCCTTTGTGAGCGAGAAGAGCATCAAATGAATTGTTTTCACCAGAGAGAACTGCCGAAAGGAAACAATCTGATGCTTCCAAAGATTGGCTGGCATCGCTCAGTTGGAAGATTTCTCTTGCCTCTTTGGGTGCTTTTTGTGCGCTCGTACAAGTGTCCGAGTGTGGAGTTGGAAAGGTAATTAATGTGGAGGTGGCGGGTTTATGTCTGCAGGAATTGTGGCAGCAGGTGGCCGGGCGCTGGTCAGCATTGTGGCCGGGGAGGGACGAGTCCCAGGCCTCGACACAATGCACTGCGCCGGGAGCCGCTGCTCCTCCTTCCCGGAGGCTTGTCCGTCCTGCAAGGAGCATCTTGAAGCTTTCACGAGAACGGGGCAAAGGGTCAAGGAATAAGAGGGCATGTCACCACCCTGCCAAATCAAGGAGAAAATTAGTGCCAATAATCGTGAATAGTACTTTACCCTTTACCTGTATCTCTCTTCCAACCCCTTCCTATTGTGAAGACATGTGTCAAATTCGAGCTATTTTGCTGACCAAGTGGACATTGATGGACAGGACTAATTCACGTTTGACCCTTTGACGTTTCTCTAATGCATCATGACAGGGTGCTATTGTTTCACGTGCCACTTGACGTAACGTCCAGCTTGACGGGGGCAGATTTTCCAGCATATTAAACACCACTCAGTGGTCTTTATTGGCGTCCAGTCAAACCCCGTCGCTCCAATTCTCGTCCAAAAACCAACCCCTGCACGTCAGCACAAAAGGCTAATCCTGTTCTGTTGTAAGAAACGGTGGTTGTTCGAAAACCGGATGAAATGTGATAGCTGTGCCCGTGGTCTCAAATCGAGCAAGACCTGCCTGTAGGATTAGCCCAGCTGTTGTTTTTGGTGCATCTTTCTGGTGGCGTTCTTCAGGTGAGGTTGGCATGCGGCGTTGACCATTTCGGAAATGTGAGAAGCGAATTGTTCTGAGGTTTTGGCTGCAGGTGCCTGTGTGCGGTATCAGTTTCCGTGACGCGTATCGTATGGTCACAACAGTGGCGAGGGTCAGTTATCAGATCACGTGCTCAGCTCCAGCGACTAGGGTCCGACGTCCAACCAACTTTGCGTCCAAGCGTCGTTGTCGATTGAGATTTGTAAATCTTGGCACAAGAAGTGTCTGAGCTTGTGATAGTTCACAGGCAGAGATCGTGGAACATGCTCGGGTGCTCGTTGTGAATTGCAGAAAAAAGGCAACTTTCTGCAAAAGCAGAAAGAGTCTGAGCTGGTTAAGTTGACGGTCTTCACCGAGGTAACAAGTCACGACTGGAGTTGTGTTTGTACGCGTGATCTTGTGTGCGAGAGTGCGGTTTCAACTTGTCCACCAGCGATTGAGTTTTCAAGAGACAAAATGACAAATAAGACTTACAATGCATCAGCGTCTTGAATAGCGTATCATTTACCCATCTCAATGAGCTCTACCCATCAGGTACACATGTTCTTCGTGTCCGTTTTGTTCGAGTGCACAAATTACCATTTGCGAGAAGGATTCATTGAGAAGGGATGAAAGTGGCAGTTGAAACAAGAACCGAAGCTTTATCCGGCGCGAGATAAAGACGCATGCCCAGATGAACACGTACAGAAAAGACAATGGGATGGGTCTGATACAATTAAATCAATTAGGTTAAGAGAGAGAATGTGTGGCAGGTAGCAGAGAGTGAAGGGTCCCCAAGCCGGGAGAACTAGTGTTTAATTACGCTGTTGAGCGGCGATGCGGGGCCCCCGCTCTTCTCCAGTTTCACCGTGTGCGCGATGCTGATGTCATTCACGGATCGCTCCGTTTCCTTTGTCTCGGCAGGTCTCGAGTGATTGGTGGAGGCTGGTGCGGGGGGATCCGCGGGCGTGGCGGCTGCACTGACGGGCGAAGCGGGAGGGAGCCGCGGGGCCGCCGCACGGCAGCTCCCGCACTCGGCTGACGCACGCTCAGGTCTGCACACAGCGCTCGACCCCGTCGCACTTGCGCCCAGTGAATCTGGCTGCCCTTTCTGCACCTGTCCAAACTTTCAAACTCCACTTTCAAGAATATTTTGCAGAACCAAACTTTCCCAGGAACGAGATTCTCAATTCTTGCAAGGTCGAATGCTTTGTTCTCTTTCTTTCCTGTATTTGACGACAATTCCAGTGGTTCTTTCCCTTTTCCTTTGCAGGTTTCGCCCTTTTTTCTGGCATTTCAAAACAATATCCCAGAGACAATGCTCACTGACCAACACTAGCACAGCACTATCGCTATTCCTCAACAGCAGACTGAGCAGTGTGATGGCGCAGAGGCGACCAGAAGGCGGCGCAGGAGCGTCGGGCGGAGGCGAGGAGCTGGGGGCCACGGGCGGAGAGGACCCGGGCAGCGACCCGCCGCGCACGCCGCGACTCCGCCTGCGCGAAGACGACCTGACGCCGCTGTCGCCCGACACGGAGGAGAACGTGGCGGAGCAGACGGACGGCGTCTTCCGCAACTTCGTCTTCAACATGTACACGAACGAGCGCTCCGAGCAAGACGGACCCGACGACACGCCGGACATGCCCGAACTGACCGCCTTCCCGGACGAGCCGCTCGGGTGAGTACACCGTGTGTGTGTGTGTGTGTGTGTGTGTGTGTGTGTGTGTGTGTGTGTGTGTGTGTGCGCGCGCGTGTGCGTGTGCGTGTGTGCATGCGGTGGACGCTGGGTGTTTGTTGTTTTGTGCGTCACCGGTACTTTTGCTTGATGCCACATGTTTTGACATTGTACATATTGCAGGTGAGTACGAAAGAGAACATTGATCTTGATTTGCTCACCTGAGATTAGGAAATAGTACATTCTGAGCATTCCAGGGTTCGTCATTTTCACCGGGTCTGTGTTGTTGTTGCATCTCAAATTGCTGCTGTCTTTAGCGCGCGACTACCTTGACGGCGGGGCCCGTTTGGTGCAGTCAATATGACGTTCTGTATGCGTGTGCACATAGGGACTGACCTGGTGGGGTGAGGCAGGGGTGGGTCCAGTCTCGAAAATTTGGGACTTGTGCTGCTGGTTTGTGTGAACTTATTTGAAGTGAAGCCCTTCCCCTCAGTCCCAATATTTTGGGACAGGTCATTTGTCAAAAAATGTTGGTACAGGTTATGAGGCGCGAAATTTAAGTCACCGATTCTTGGGCATTACACAGAGATGGTACATTTTTACTTCCTTATTATGTGTGGTGCATTGCCCCCCACCCGTGTGTGTGTGCGCGTGCGTGTGTGTGTTTGTGTGCGTGTGTGCATGTGTGTGTGCGCGTGTGTGTGTTATTCGCAATTCCGCCATGACTTTGGGATTCTTTTTCAAAGCTTTTTTTTGTGGGTCTTGCAATCACTGAAAGCTGGTGTTCTGACCAAGGTGTGGCAAAAAACGCAAGGCGTGCAGACGACCGTGCACCCTTGTGGTCTTTGTTGACACTGCAGGGAATCGGACCACAAGGCAGATTCAGACCTGAACTTGTCGAATGTGGTTCCACTGAAAGGAGAAAATATCAGCAAGGCACATTGATCGCCGGCTTTGCTTTTACTTGCGCTGAATAATGTATGCTGCTCGTGCGATGCGAGAGATTGTTTTCCCGTCAAACAGTGAGCAACGGAACAATGGTTGAATTTCTGTTGTGAGTTCAGTTGTAAGTAATTTTCCAAGCCAACAGGTTAAGTCTGAAATGAAGTGCTAAGCTGCCAATCTGGTAATTAAATTGATATTTTTTCAGCGCGATCGTGCGGCTTTTAGCCTGTCAATCTGGGGTAATTTACGACAGCCAGGCATTGTTGTTCCTTCAGAGCTTGACTAATATTTAATTAATCATTCAAGTTAATCAATCAAGGGCTGTGGTACAGAATATTGTTCGTAGTGCGCTTTCTGAATCGCGAGATTGTCAAATCGGAGAAAGCTGTTTGTTGCTGTGATGCGGGTTTTTAGGCTGACATCCGCGCTTGGATGGAGAGGGAAGAAAGTGCGTTCTGGTCGACTTGCAGATGCACAGAGATAGGTAGAGCTGGCTGGGTCTGTATGGGCGAGTGACAGACAGGCGGTGCTCAGTACTGGAGTGATTAATGAACAGATAGACTCGGGCACGAGCTCGGCGACCTTCCTTCACAGGTGTCTCCGAAACTCAATCTGAAGCACTGAGAGAAGAACCCACATTGTCGTTGTGAATTCAGTCTGTTATTTGGGCAACATCACGAAAGTTTTCAATCAATTATCTGTTTTATTGCCATTCTTGGGTCGAAAAGTGGGCTATCCAAGATTCCCTCCCTCACCTTGTTGGGTTCGACGCAACAGGCTTCTTCACTTTCACATAAGGCACACAGTAACCTTCCGCAACGAACCGCTGTCACTTTGCCGTTTGGAGACAAATTGTGTACGATTCACAAGTCCGCGGTTATTGAAAGAAGGCAGGTGCGCAACTTGCGCGCTCGCCCGCGCGCGCGCGCGCACTGCGGCCCCCGTGCAGCGCAGTGCAGTCGCCGTGCAGCAGCTCTGCTTCGCCGCGGCCCCCGCACCCGCCAGGCTCCCGACGGCGGCGCACGCGCCCCGAGTTTTCACAACTTTTGACATCCGCTTTCATGCCTCGGTGAGACCCGAATGACCCAGTCACAGTGGTCACGCGGAGAATGTGCTCAGGTTTGTGAATAGGGATCGACTTGAAAGTAAAATCATCCCGGACGTTTTGCGCCGAGTTCGCCTTTGAGGCGCCGCAGCTCCACTCAGCGCTGCTTTGTTCTACTCTTGTGCAGATCTGAAGCATCTCTTGAGGGGTATTTTCATTTCTTGAGGCACGAACAGCGTTAATAACGTGATTAAGAAGATGACCCGAGGTTGCACAACATTCCGCTTTCATTTTTTGTTCAGCGATGGCTTCATTGTCGCCTCTTGTGTGTTGTACCGTTTGATACGAAACGATGGGTATCACAGCCAAGTCAAGTGTCGCCAGTTAATCCGTCCTATTTTCGCGGTTTTGTCCATTTTTTCCACGGAGATTTGAAGAGGATTTCATGGTGATAATGACGACTTGTAACTGGCCACTTGAACCGCGGGGGTCTGTTGGTTTACAGCTGAATGAAGTTACGTGGATGTGGTTAAATTGTGTCGAAAGATGCTTCCTTTGACAAACTGCTGCTTTTGTCAGCTTGTTTTCTGACACAAGACTCAGTTGTAGCTTTGATCTTTTCTTGTGTTCGACAACATTGTTTTTTTGTCAAGTTCTTGTCTTCTGCCTTTCTTTGCACGACGTCTGATTTTTGGCACGGAAAGAATACGCCGCTCAGAAAGCCTGTCCAAAAATACTGTTGAATTGAGATTTCAATTAATGAGCACAGTAACCAGCAGATGCTGTTTGGTTTCATGACAATAGATTTTTGTGTGCAGCAACAGTGTTTGTGTCTCCGCTGTACGTTATTAACGTGATTGAAACAAATCACCCACCAAATGGCGCATCATTCTTGCCAAGCCCGGCTCTGATCATTTCCTGCAAAACAATATTTCTAGGAGTGAGACGAGCTTTGAAGTTTGCTTCATAAATCTGCATTACTTGAAATGTAAAGAAAATATTGACAAGGTGATTGTTGCGACAACGTCAAACAATCCACAGTGACAGTCAAAATGAGTTCCTTGTCTGAATCTCGCACTCACACAAGCGTGTTGATCCATTTTGTTCAATTTTGTGGGAGCGGCACTGGCCAGTTTCCAACGAAAGGAAGCAGATTTGAAAACACGCTACTGAAAGACAGGTGCAACTCTTTTTGCCCGCCACCGGTATATCGAGTCTCCATTTTCGTGTGTCCAAATTTGTTGCTGTCACTTTCCGATCATCAGATTCCGACATTTTCTGCCAGCTATCAAAGAAGGACAGGAAATTTGTCGCATTTACAGAAGAAGTGACTCGATTTGGGAGTTTCGTGTCTGCCAGCCACCAATTTTTGCGTATTTTGGCGAAAGTCGGATCGCCGGAAATTCGTCGCACTTTCTCCAAAGTGCACTAATATGTGCACTTCACGTGCTGACAAGCTCACGTTGACTTTTGTCAGGAGCTGCTTTTCCCCAAAGATTGCTTTCTGCCCAAATATTGGTCGTTTCTTGCCGTGTACAGTACGCAAAGCTGTGTTCGTACCCTGACAGGAACGTTCACGTTGTTTGAAACATCGATGGACTTGCAGAGTTGCTGTCCTCGCAGCGGCATTTGTGCATGGAGATTGATACGAGATACACAAACGTTGCGTTCAAGGGTGCAAAAGGGAGCAGCAAGTAGACATTGCAATCGGCGATATTCGCCTTGCAACAAGATCAAATTCCTCACAAGGGATGCGTTTATCAAGTGTGTGCAAATATTATTTTGCACTTTATACGGGGCGCATCAGTGCAAATGACGTACTCGCGGTGGGGTGAGAGGTTCCTCGGGAGTGCAGAAATTATGGCATCCTCCGCGGTGACCCGGTGAGTGTCCGGCTCGGTGAGTGGACCGAGTCTCCGGGTCCCGCCGCTACCTCCCGCGAGTCGGGCGCAGTCAAGTGGACAATGACGGCGGTGATCCGGGGCGAGGGCGCGGCGGACCACACGCGTCGAGTCCGTCTCCTCCGTATTGATCTCGCTGTCGTGTGTTCAGCGCTATTGTTGAACAAGTCCATTTACCTCCTCCCGCGCTGTCTTAATGTCTCCAAATGTGCCCACTGCGTCCATTCACTGCAGATGAGAAATAAAAATTTGCCGCTCTATTAGCACTGATGAGTGACTTGTAATTGGAAAACTTGGTTTCAAATGAAAACGAGAACAATCAAATGGAGGACAGATTTCGTATTGAATAATTTATACATTCTGTTCAACTTTTCTTTGATTTTCATTTCTTTGAATTTGAAGTGTTTATTTATGGTAACGGCTGTTGGCAATGGCAATTTTTAATCCACCGTGCAGTTGTAAAGTTGTTTATGGTCCTGTGTGGGGACATCAAAAGTCACAAATTTATTAAATGTTTTTGAGTTTGAAGTGTGAGGCAGCAGTGGGATAAAGTTGACGTGGCGATCAAACAAACGTCATCCGTGACGGTTCCATTTGCATCCGGAACAGGTTGTGGCATTTGTTCTGCATTCGAGGTCACTTCTCAGCTGGGTGAATTCAGGCTTTGCTTTCTTGGGTGCGGAAGAGTGCTGGGTTAGGCACCTGCGGTGACAGAATTCATTTGTGCAGGTAACTACAGCAAACATTTGTGCAGAGGGGATTGGTTTGGGATTGAGGAGGGAATCTCTTGATTAATTAAAAGGCAGATGCAAGTGGGGAGTCAGCGGGAAATTTGAGAGACGGGTGATCAATATTCCTCACAAAAATGCGCAGAGGTAGCCAAACAGAAATGAATCAGTTCGATGTCCCCTTCGAGATCCATTGTCTCGGTTCTAGCGGCAGGCGTATTCAGTGTCTCCACTGCCCGCTCCCCTCCCCCGTCGCGACTCCTTCCCCAAGCCTCCTGCCTTCCCTGTCCAGTCGACTGCTTTCCCGCCTTCGCCCGACCCCAAGTGGATCCATGACTGGGTCCTTTGCACGATCCTTCCCATAGCCTGTGCAAAAACCGGTGGAAGCGACTTTGTAGTCTGATCTTGTCGACTGTGTGTGCTGGATCCTCTTTTCTCCCTGCGAGTTTCCCTCCCTTCCCCTGCAGATTCTGCGTGACTCCTGTCCCCGCTCACAATGCTCACACTAGACGTGAGGTCAGATTGGAACGATGGTTCAGCAGGGTATGACTAATCTTGCTTTTACATAAGTTCATTGTGTTGAATTTGCTGTCAGATAGGACCGATGTCTGGCTTTCAAATGGAAACAGTCACTTCCCATCAAATAGTGTTCATTTGTCAAGGGGATTGCGAGCATTACTTAGTTTAATTTGCTGATACCCGCGGTAAATAATATATCAAGACGGGTTTCACGCAAATTTGATTTTCTTACTTTGCGTCCTCGGGGTTTGGGGGACATTTCCTTCAGAAATTATTTTCTGTGTCGTGTACCTGGGAGACAAGTGAGCGACACACATCACGTGCAGAGACACCTCGGATGAAGACATTGTTCTCTCAATTCATTGTCCAGACGAATCAAAAATTGATTGGCAATTATGTGCAGATAGGATTTCGATTGTTGTCCGCCTCCTGTGCACAAAGCACGTGGGAGACCCACCACGAAACCCGGGTAATTTTCTGGAAATTTTCCTTTTGTGCAGCTGCGTGAAAAGTAAAGCGACTGCACGTGTCCTAAGAAAAGATTGAGTTCGTTTGGTGTCACCAAAGGTGCGATTGTCTGGAGAAGTTGCCACGATAATTCTCAAATTGCCTTGAGGGGCCCTCGTCGCTCTGTGGTATCATAAAGTATGATATGATGGATTTCTGCTTGATTAAAACGCGAGTAATGGGACGTAACAATGGCTTGGTGAGGCCAAGGGTCCCGCTGCCTCTGCTTTGATGTTTTGGTGCACCACTCCAGACACGATTGGAGAACGAGTGTAAATCAGTGTCGGACATCCGCCACCATGAATCAAAGGCTGTCGTTCTCGCTCATTCTTGGCCGATACGGCCCTATGAAAAGAAAATTTCACTGTGTGAAGCCAGCTCCGGGAAGTGGGTGTCAAAAATCCCCACATTTCCTTTGTGTGGGCAAACACAATTTGAGAATCCTGCCTGCAGAACGTTCTGTCCGGACGGTAAACCTTCCGTGACGTCAGCAGTTGCAGTGAAATGTGCAACTTGCTCACTTGCCTCCCTGTACTCGGTGGCAAAGGTGTCCTTTTGAGAAAAAGTCATTAGGGCACAGATCCTGCATTATGTGGACATTTGATTCCGTGTGTGTTGTGCTTCTGGTCTGTGATGTTTGCGCGGAATCTACAGGGCACCTGTTGGTTGAGTTTTGCCCATGAACCCTCGCTGACATCGGATAGGGCTGATTGTCATTTTTCTTTGCTAATTTCGGCATTATTAGCATTTCAATTATCTGTTCAGATGGCCAGTTCCCATGGAACACAATATGAGAATAAAGCTTGAATGCATTGTATTGAACATGGAAGCTTTCCAATGCGATTAATATCCACAGAAGTCCGCTCGTGTGGCAGTGTTTTTGCTTTTCAAAGCCACTGATCTTCGGTTAGTTGAAGAACGTCAGATTGTCATTGATACAGTCGCCATGTCAGGTGTGTGTATCGTAAAACGGGACAAAGGTTGTGAATCTTCCTTTGAGCTGTTGAAACTTTTCATGTATCCATTCACTCCCTGTGACCGAAGGGCTCGTTTGTGTCTCTTCGGATTCGACGCGTCGGTTGTGGCGACCTGGACGCGCCGAGACGTGGAACGTGGTCAGGCTCGGTCAGTTTCGTGACGCCGCTGCAGTGACAGGTGCCGCGTTACAGCGATTAAATTTCTTTAAGAGCTGCGTCAGTTCCTCAGTCTGTGGGCGACAGTATCCAGTGTTCATTTATTTGTGCCTGCTCACCGTTCCTACGGATGGCATTCCATTTATGAAACTTGATACTGTGAATAAAAAAGTGCCTGGAGAACTTGGACCCGTGAATAGACTTCTGGATCAAATGGAAATGCGAACAAAAGACAACGGTGGATTTTTTCTGAACTTTGTTTTTTGTTTTGAAGAGAAAATGCAACGGACCCTTTGGCTCGTAGCTTGTTGCTATGACCCCACGCAAAGGGATCGCTATCCACCTGCACAACTGCTCTGTGTGGCTTCAGGACAAACCACAAAAGTGCCCCACGTTTCTTTAAACTTCTGTTGCAGGTCAACTTTGATAATTTGCGCGATTATGTGATCACTCATAGGTCGTGGCAAACTGTTTCAACTTAATTGTGATGTCTGAGAAACAATAATTATTTGACATCAATCATACTTTTTCCATTTTTGTCTTTCACCAATTTGTTGCAATTATCTCAGGATTACAGAGATAACTGCAGCGGAGCAGAAAGCGTAATCAACCGCGAGGCCAAGCGCGGCAGCGGTGTCGCTGAGAAGGGTCAGGCTTCATACATTTTTGATAAAAAGATGAGTTTCTCTCACAAAAGAGAAAAGGGCAGATTCTACCAGCCTTGGAACCGTACGTTGCTGCCTCTCATTTTGTTGCATAATGTTGAAAATTACACTGCCCTGTCGTGCCAGATTTCATTCGCGATAGATTCAATTTTTTATGTTCAACAATGAGACGATCTTTGACATTTAAAAAGAACGCAATTCAGTTGTGTCATGGACGAAACGCTCGCGCAATTACGCGCGCGTTACCGCTGTGGAGACGTGTGCGGCAACAATTACGTGCAGTCGAGTTGAAATGTCTTGTTTGCGCAGTTCATTCAAGATACCACGAATCTTTCACGCAACATCCATGGTGGTGCATTTTTATCTGCTGACAATTTTTTTCAATGAGAAGTGCGTGTAATTTGTCTCAATCTTGTTGAATGAATTGACCGACTTTTCGCAGCTAGCGAGAGGGTAGAGACGCACGCAGCGCCTAATTATCTGCACTTCCCTCATTTTTTACAATTTGAGGAACATCTCGCTTTGAACAGTGGCGAAGTGGTATGGCCCGCACAAGGTCTACTCATTCATTCACTGCCACCTTCCAGGAGACAGACAAAAGGACGAACTGTGCCGCATTGTTGCGGCGCTTTGCCTGTTGTAGAAAGGGTGTCCAGGCATCAGACAATTTCTGCGGCTGCAGTTCTTCCAGCAGTCGGCTCAGTGGCAATTTTTCTATCTTCCACTTCAAAGACCCCATTTCTGCACCGCCTTCAGATTCTAATAATGGCGAGTTTCTAAATGCATTTAATGTTGCCAATTAAGGCCGAACCGTACTCATTGATCAATATGGCACAAACAGGCAAAGAAGCAAAGGGTGATTAGCAAATCAACTTTAATGGATCTTGTTTGCGAAACAGGTATTATCTCCGCAGCTTTGAAATTCAATTTATAGCAGCGGAAGGATTGCCAGAAGTGTTTAAAGCAAAAAAGTGAAGGATGGCTTTGTTGCCTTGTAGGGATTTGACAAATAGATCCATCTGTAAAAAAGTGGCCTTTGTGGGAGTTTTGCTTCCACAGATGGGCATTGGTGATATGAAGTGGCAATAAACCCAAATGAGTGATTTCATTGAGAGAAAACCAGCAAAAGACCAGCTGATACACCTTCAAATGCGAGTGATTTCAATAACTCCCTGTGACTTCTTATCAAAATATGCTTCTCTTTGTGCAACAACTGTTAAGGTATTGTTTGAGGCCGCCTTGTTCACCGCATCAAGAGAAATAGAAGCCTTGATTCGGAAAACATGTATTCATTTTTTGTTGGTGGCAAATTAGATTCGGTTTACTTTGCGTGAAAGACTTTCTTGGCAGAAAGCAAATGAAAACCTGACGTTTTTTTGTGCAGAAATGCATAGTGGCAGTAACATAAGGGAAGAGGCCAAAGAGATTTCATTAGAGCACATGTGTGTGATTTGAAGCGGGTCCTGAAAGACAACATTGGGTTTCAGCTCGGCAGCGGAGATGAAACGGAGTGCCTGGATTGAGGAGAACTCAGTGAACGCAGTGGAATTAAACGATTCCATCTTTTGGTGACAACATAATGCATTGCCTACCACAGTCATAATTTGCGGAGATCCTATCGCACATAAGTTCAAAACCAGCGAAAATTAGCTGGAGATCTGAAAGGGATGCTTTTTTAAGGAAATGAGCACTCACGCTGAATGAAGCCACATCACATAGGAAGCTGCTGTGATGCAATGGGATTAGGTCAGAGGAGAGGAGTGTAGAAAATGCGGGTTTTTCTTGGTCGTGTCATCCGCACAGTGATCCATCAAGCCGAGAACTTCACCTCGGGGACGGCGCCGCCTCGCGTCCCATTGTTCGCGTCCGCGCAGCGCGATCCCGCCGGGTGGGCGCGGTGAGTCCGTGTCCGTCTTCATGGGCGGATTACCCGCATGCAGTCCCCGTCCCCTGAGGCTCGAAAGCGCGATCCCAGCTAATGCTATCCAAATAGCCAGTAATGAATGTCTAATGCGGACAAGTCGTAGAAAAAAAGGTAGTCGATCAGATTAGAAGTCCTGGTTGCAGTGATGAGTTTTGTGACAGGGGGACGGACACTGATGCGGGGGGTCACGGCAGCTGCCCCGGCTTGCCACGTCCAGACAAATGCGGTGGAAATGTCGGTGGCTAATAAATCGGATTTACAAGTGTGTTGTGTTACATCAGTGTTATGACTTCGTGGCACCAGCCCCGACCCCTGACGTGTCAAAAGCCAGGGGGATGGTCAATAAAATATATATTTATCTTGCTTGCAGGGGGGATTGGTTTCATTGAAATGTTGAAAGGAGTAATAACAGTGCTGATGAGGTAACAGATTGCTTCTCCTCGACGAAACATGCTTGAGCATTTCCAGTCCAAGTTTGATGTCCTTTTGTGGCCTTTGTTCCTTTGACGTGGAAGCATATTTACTGCGCTTCGTTCTCGAGAGGCTTTCGGCTTCGAATGGATTCTCGTCCCGCAACAGGCGCCGTGCCGTGCGATGAACACCTTGTTCACGCACATTATGAATAACTCAATGCGTTTGCACTACTCAAGCGCTAAAATTCATTTTTCTTTCGTGTTTGGACCTTTCGTGCCATAAATAATGGATGTTAAGTTGACGTCTGCGTGCTCGAGCAATTGCCCAGAGGTAACGAAAACACGTCGCATGGGCGAAATTGGATGATTGGCCGTTTTCGTGGGGCAAAGGTTTGGTGAAAAAGGAGTTCGATCACTTTTGTCGGTCTCCGACCGGACTTTCATTGAATGACAAATTTTCCTCGTCGGTCGTGAAGGCCTTTCTTTCGGGCCAGCAGTCAAAATTCACTGATTTGAGCCCCCTCGAAGTTTTGTCAAACATGTTCTCGGAGGCATCATCCAAACGTTTTTGAGAAAGAAAGATTGAGTTTTGTCAGTGTGAAATTGGAGCTTTGTTGAGTCCGGGAGGTGTGTTGCAGAAGGAATTTATGAGGTTGTGCCGCAAGTGACAAGGCGATGACACCATTGACCAAACAGAGACGATGTTGTGGGGTTTGATGCTTAGAGATCAGAGGTGAGACAGATGCTCATCAATGAGCCGATGGACACACACTCCACTTTGCACTGGTTCAAGTAATTGCATACCAGTTGAGTAATTCCAAGTCAGGATCTGTTGCACGTCACACCATAAATTCACTGTGTTTGACTTGGACACTTGATTCAAAACCCGCCTTTGGAGGGATGTGAAACGGACAGGTCAAATCGAGAGAGACCCCTGCAACAAAGGGCCACTGGTCGCTGAATAGGGACAAGTCACTCCTTCGTAATTTCATAGCTTGTCTGATTTGACAGTCATTAAGTGGAGACGACAAAATTTTGACTTTGTCATATTTTGAGATTTACGGGTGACAGGCTGCTTTGTTCAGTGCAAAAATCATGGTATCACTGCAGTTTCCTTTGGATTCTTCAGTTACCCCTTGCTCATTACTGGAACATTAAATATAGGTCACAATGACTTGAGGGGAAATAGATTGTCGAGTCCCCACGCACATGTTACCCTTTTGTTTTCACTGACGTGTGATGTGCTTTTCATCCAAGCTGGTGTCAAGGCTTCCCTCTGGCATCCAGCAGACTATGCCATTATCATTTCACGAGACCCAAAGAAACTGAATTCATGACCTTGATCACTGTTTTGTGTCCCTCTGCATATCAAAAAATGTGTCTAATTTGAAGAAAATCCTCCTCGCTTCATCTGAATTAATTCATCGATTTTGGACGATCAAAGGTAACCACCGACGCGACAGCACTTAATGTTCTTTTGTTTGACGTCTTGCGTTTGAATTATATTTCAACGAGGAAGGGAGAAATGTTGGTTCCCTCAAGCGAAGGTGGACACAGCGACGACTCCAAAGCACGTGTCGTGGCTTTCCACTTCAATTTTGTACGTGTACACACGTATGAATTAATTGTTATGGTTTGCAGATACAAACCACTGCTTCCTGTTTTACGATTTGTTCTCACGAAAAGTAGCAATGTGTAGCGAATTGCACAATGCACGATTGATGACTATCTGAGAAACACCTTCTGTTCTGCTGGCAGCAAGCTTTGTTTTTCGTTACTGTAGACATTTTTTTATGACCGTATGTATTGCTGAACATTTGCTTTCGGTCAAAGGAAAATCAACATTGACATTTTAATGAAGCAAATAACGTGAATACACTTCATTAATAACGTTCACTTTCTTTGAAATCACCTATCAGCGCTGATAATGGTTGCAGTGGGGTGTTAACATAGTAAACTAGCCATGATGGGAAAATTTTTGAGGGTTCAAGTGGCCATGTCGGGGACGGGGTGAGGAGGTCGCGGCGAGACGGGGACAGATAGTCGCGCGTGAGTCGCGGGATCAGAGGTGAGGCAGATGCTCGTGTCGCCCGCCACCGGACACACTTTGTCTCACTGATTGCCAACCAGTTCCACGATTGCGTCCACTTGCTTTCAACAATCGAGTCCATAAATTTGCATTTTGACGGTTATGGTCAGTTTGGTGTTTGACGCTTCACAAGAGAAGGTCAGATCTGAAGTGGCCTTTGTTGAGGTGAACCAGTGGTCATTGTCAAACCGGAGAACTTTCCATCTTGCACCTGTTTTTCACGCACAAATTGATTTCAGATTTCACTCAACAAAAAGTTGGTTACTTTGTCTTAATTTGGAGCCGTGACAATCATGGGCGCAAAGACCACAATACGGGGAGATTCCATCCTGAGATAAGATTCGGATTTGTGGGAAACTTGCCATTCAAATCTGTCACTTGTCTTTCATTTGGAAACTGGTGAAGCGATTGAATTGCATCGCGTGTTTGAGTCTGGCTTCCTCCATTTCGGTACCTTCCCCACCCACCCGTTTTCTGCGCTATTTCGTCGCGGGGTTGTTGCATCTGGTTCCTGCACCCCAGGGTATGTGCGCCACTAATTGAAAGGTAGGTGCGTTGCGCGGATGTTTGCGCCGCCGCCGTCTCACCCGAGCAGCAATTGTGTCAAGGTCCCGTCTCTGGTGGGCCCCCGCGCCGTTGGGGGGGGGGGGGGGGGGGGGGGGGGGGGGGGGGGGGGGGTGGGGGGGGGGGGGGGGTGTGGGGTGCGGGGGCGGGGGGCGGGGTGGGGG
>JAAUXT010147350.1_pt1 | contig 18720 bp, 24 predicted proteins | sample 7278171 | NCBI WGS metagenome assembly JAAUXT01 (sample SAMN14350112, study PRJNA611818) | marine sediment metagenome | isolation source: surface marine sediment (1.8m) | place: French Polynesia: Moorea | collected 2018-08 | reverse complement strand
TTGAGACACCATAGAGGAAGGTAGCCTAAACCACTGAGCTCCAACTCATACTCTACAATAAACTATACTACAACATCACTACTGGGGCTTCACTCATATATACAACAGTACTCTCGGTATGACCTGGATGCGCACCTGTAGCCACAGTCAAAAGTAGAGCAACCACTCTTCAAAGTTGGATGGAACAAGGGAGGGCAAGGGTCCAGCTTTGGCTGCGTGTCATTCCTGGACCAGCTGTGCTTGCACCGAGTTCAAAGTCCCTTTGGCCAAACTCGCGCACATCTGTATCACACGAGTCTTTGCGTGCCCATACAAGAGCCGCGTGCAAATGTTTTGCGTTCAGCCGTTCTTGTGCCGAATCAATCCTGGTTGAAGTCAACTGCCGCTGCGCCGGCAGAGCCAAACGCAGCACCCATGCACAAACGAGCACAAAGCGTGTCCAGTATGGACCTGACCACCATGCATCCACATTGCGACTCCAGATGGGAGTTCCGGACGGAGGACTACGACATCGGCTTCGGGATCCGGTTGCGGGGCGACGACGGCGTCGAGACGCAGATCGTGACGCCGCGTCGCGTCACGTCGCACGTCATCCCCGAGGACGGCAGCGTCATCTGTGAGCGCACCGGCGTCTGTGAGTACTGCGAGCTGCTCGGGCCTGTCATGCGTGTCAGACGCATTCAGCCGTGACGAATTCCATCTTCAAGCCAAAAACAAACTCCACGTCGTTGAAGCCTGGTTCACACCGGAGCCATCATGCACTGCATCCACGCGCAGCTCTTTCTTGGGCGCTACGTCACAAAATATGATGCAGCGCGCAGGGACTTGGGTGCCCATGAAGGGCACGCATCCAGGCCTCAAGTTCGCATCATAAATTTCCTCTCCCGGTGCATCTCTACCGCATTGCCTCCCTGCACCTACTCGTACAACACAAGATTTAGGTTTGGACAGGGACACGGCGGGTGCAAATCAGCCTTCAGTGAACAGGTGTCACTTTGCCCAAGACCTGAAGTTCACACTTCAGCGGTGTTGCTTCTCTTGCAGACGTCATCACGTTTGACAACTCTTTCAGTTGGATCCGGCACAAGAGGTTGAGGTTCAAAGTGGGCCTCGTACCCATGCCTCACTCCACCCAATAGGTCTTTGGAATCTGAGCATTTTTCAGTCAGTTTTGTTTGTGGTCAACCTCTCTGTGTTTAGAACCACACAAAATAGTTTCATTTTTCCACATTTCCTTCTCACAAATACACCAAACCACCACCATTTCTACCTGAAAAATTTTGCTTCTCAAAACTTCCAGCACTTCTGCGCAAAAACGCTCCATTTTGTGTTGGATGAAGTTCCAACGGGTCACCAGTGTTGCACGGAAACACCTCCACACCCATGTGCACGCAAAAGCGACAGACCTGGGACCACCTGCTGACCCAGATTCTATCATCGTGCTTAGTGCACGCAGCAGTGTGACCTCATTGTAGATATACAGGAGATGTTGCATGTACACTGAAAATTGCACTCAGGACCCTGCAGCGTCGTCACGCAGCATCCGGGACACGAGCAACTACGCTCAGAACTCAACCGCTTTCAAACATCCGAACAGCAAGTGCACAAGATCATTCTTCGCAATCGTTTCTGTTTGCCAAACGAACACCAACGGCCGGAACAGAACACTCGCTTCTTTGTGTGTCGCAAAATAAGCGGTGACGTTGACGCGTCAAGCCAAACACGACCAAAAGGTACTCACAAGATCCACCAGTGCCCGATCTGAATAAGTCCAGTTCAATTTGACACAACAGCACAACACACTTGAGCGGTGCGCAACGCGTTGCGTTCGAATGAATCTCCTTGAACACCGCCAACAGGTACACGAAGCGTCGAATCGAACAGCACCAGAGTAACACACGCGGTTCACTGTGTTCGATCTGGTGCGACGCATTTGCGATGCAACGTTTTCATCAACCCCAACGCAAGCAGAATGAACTTGGCGTCCATCTGTGCGTCTTTTGGAAATGGTCCCGAGCTTGTTTTACAAAGATAATGCGTGTCCCCTGCACAAGTCTGTGGACACTGCATTGCGTCGAAGTCCAAACAAGCCTTATGAAGTTTTGACGTCGTTGCTGTTTGCAGACCTGGTCACGTGGGACAACGCGTACAGTTGGACGCGCGCCAAGACGCTGCGCTACGTCGTCGAGCTGCTCGTGACGGACGCTACGTCGCAGCAGGAGGTGGACGCCGCGTCGGCCGGGGGCTCGTGGACCCGCCTCGCCGCCGATCTCCTTATCACGCACTTCTGAACGAGATCTCGAGACGCGCGAGATTTCAAGCATCGGATACACACGTGTCGTGCGCAACGTCGAAATAAGCGTTCGTGGGCGACTGGGCAATGGGGACTTTATGCACGGCGTTTGAGGCACACGTCACACCAACGCCAACGTCAAAAAGAGCACAGTTGTGCATAGTTTCCATGGCACTGGCCAATCACCACACACAACCTGATGTTGGCGAGTGGCGCGACGTTTCACGGAAATGTCGTGCATAAAGTCCCTGTTGTCGCGCAATGCCGCACTGCAGGTCAATGGATGATGCGTAGCAGAGTCGAGCTTCAGCAAGTTCAAAAGGATTTCATTGTCATTCGTGAGGGTGCTTGACATCAGCGGGTACTGGTGCACCTGTCGTCGCATTTCAAACAAAAGAACACGAATCCACACAGAGGAAAAAGTTGAGCGATCTTAGTGGTATTCTATTCGCGTCAACAGTGCACATGTACATGAACAAAAGACGAAATTGGCAACAAGTAACGTTTTAGTTTTGATATCAACAATTGTAAATACATTCAAGCGCCATGTCAAATACTGATTAGATCTAGTATCACCTCTAAGTACCTGTGTGAGTTTTCACGGAAAATAAAGTTTTCGTTTCTTCCTGTCAGCAAAGATGCACTCCTGGTCCCTTGCCTTTAGCACCTGTAACAACAAAGGATATGACACTGTAAAAGTCACAGTTACAAAGCCAGTGTGTGAACGGAAACGATGACCAACAGCTAGACGGTGTACAAAAATTATTCTTTCTTCTCCTTCCATCAGCTCAACAGTTGCACGGAAGAGCACAAAACAACGCACAATTGTGTGTGTGTCTGTGTGTGTGAGAGAGAGAGAGAGAGAAAGACAGAGAGACTGAGAGAGAGAGAAAAAGACAGAGAGAGAGACAGAGAGAGAGAGACTGAGAGAGACAGAGAGAGAGAGAGAGAGAGAGAGAGAGGGGGAGAGAGAGGGAGGGAGGGAGAGAGAGAGAGAGAGAGAGAGAGAGAGAGAGAGTGTGTGTGTGTGTGTGTGTGTGTGTGTGTGTGTGTGTGCCTCACCGAGCATGCTGCTGAGAAACGACTGGTAGGTGGCGCTGCCGGTGACGGCGCCGGGGCGCGCCGGGTTGCGACGCTGCGTCGTCACGTGGAAGGCGGCGCCGGGGTCGCCCGGACCCCACGTCTCCACCTGCAACACGTCGTGCTCATACCCCTGATTATCGCACACTATGATCATCAGTCATTGAGGTGAACGTGATACACATCAAGTCATGTCAAGCATGACGTGCTGGCATCAGCGTTTCAAGAAAACTTCAAGGCTAAGCCCCTGCAATTTGCAGAGAACGTACCTCGATCACGTGCCAGTCGCGCAGGGTCGGATCGGAAACGAGGCAGCCGGTGACGCCGTCGAATCCGAGCGTGTGCGCCGCGAGCGCCGCCGCCGCCATCGTGTTGACGTTGTTGGGCGCCAGGGGGCAGAGTCCGCGCACAGAACCTGCAAAAATTTCCCAAACAGGAGGAGGAAACCTGTCCTCGAGTTGAGGTGTTTCTCACAGTTGCCTGACATGTCAACTGAACACGACGCGTGTCCACGAGTTGAGTTTGGAGATGATACCTTCGTACAGCACGGTTCTCTCGGTGACCTGGTCGTTCTTGGTCTTCAGGTCTCCGTGCAGCTTGAAGCTCGACGGGTGTTTACTCATGGAAACCTTCAGAGCCTGCAAATAGGGCCACGTGTTGTTTTCATCCGAAAAGGGGTTCACTGGGAGCGAATGCCTTGCGCTGTACCACTTCTCTGACTGGTCAATTAGTGCTGTATAAGAGAATCAATCTGAGTTCTGCACACCTATTCAGTCACGCAACACAGAACACGTCCTGTGGAGAACTGGTCCGTGAGGACAAACGCAGCATTTGGTCGTGTTGGATGTGCTGCATCTCAAGTCCTTCGATGCCACCTTGTCACTTGCGACGGAACGCCCAATGTACAAAGATACATCGCCTGACACAAATGACACAGTGCTCGGTCGATGCCAGTTTCACCAACCACACAGGGCAGATGAAGATACACCCCCAGCCCCACCGCTCTCTGCACCAGGTACTTCTGCTACTCACCTGCAGCGTGCCTCGATCCGCCATCTTGCGGATGTCCTCCCCGCCCCAGAAGGCGCCGCTCGGGACGTACAGACCGAACTGCGCAGCCGCGCGACGCATGCGCACCTCGAGCGCGGCATCCGCGAACGCCGTCGGAGACCCGACCTGCAGAGAGACATTCGTAAAATTAACTCTCCGCACACAACAAAAACCATTCTGATACACCAGGCTCCAAATCATGCAGCCAGGCTGCACCAGCCCGACTACTGAGTTTTTTGTTCAGAATGGAGACCACTCTTCGATGCTCGAAGTCCATGCATCTGACGCACACCAGAGGGAGTTTCCTTCGCGCACGATCGGCGCGAGCCCACTGGCGCAAATGGCCCGCGGTGGGTCCGGTGCGTGAATCGGACGGCTTCCCAGGCCCTCGCCTCACCATGTAGTCGGCGGTCCGCAGGAAGCGCTCCCCGTGCGACGCCGTGACGGAAGGGTGCGCCACCTCCACGATCAGATCCACGCCCCTGGAGAGAGAGAGCGACAGAGAAATCACCCCTGGGTCAGGTCAGGAGTTTCGTCACTTTTGAGATGCTGCGACGCAGTGTCCAGAGGTGTCACGCGTCGTGCGTGGCGTTTCCTGCACAGGTCATTGGGCCCTACATCGACTCTGGCGCGCTGAAGACACCAACATGACCCACCAGTTGATGCAGTGAAGACGTCAACATAACACGCAAATTCGACGCAGCAATATTGGCTTCGCCAGAGGACGGTTCGTTCGTCTTTCGAAGAGTCATTCAAGAACAACGGAAAGAATTAAATTACAGCCGGCAAAACTCTTGGTTGGTTGGTTTCAGTTGATCATGATCACTGGACGTTTTGTGAATCAGAGCTGCAGTTGTGTCAACACTCACCTTTCTTCGAAGTCATCCAGGTTTTCGAGAACAAGGCTCGAGTCCACTTCTCCTGCAAAAAGCGATTGCGAAACATCATATATTGTTGCAAACACAAACGAAACTGATTGGAACGTCTTTTTTGACAACAAAGTGGACGAATAAACAACCTTCGAGAGCCTTCAACGTTCGATTCCACACGAACGCAAGTTCTAAATCGTCTGTTTTCTGGATTTCTGCCACCAAGTACTTGCCTGCAAAAAGAAAGCAGAGCTGACACTGGCGCGTCGCAAGACTTGTGCTGAAATTCTGTTTTGGAGGTGGGGCGTACCGGTCAGAATACGGACAGCCCCCCGCCCCCAGACTTACCTCAACCGGGGGCTGGGTGGGGCCTGCCACCTGCCTGGGTGGGGTTTGGGGGAGACCTGTCCAAAGTTTTGTGCACGTGCGCCCCGCCCCCAAAGGTAGATACGCCGGAGGGATAAGACATCAGTGCGCCCCCCCCCCCCGACCATCAAGCCTTGAGCTTGTCATTTGTGGAGTGACATGAAAATGTGGAAATGTGGAAAACCACTCACCTAGTTTTGAGAGAGATGAATGCTCAACATGAGCCGCATGACTGAGGTTCTCAGTGAACAATTCCACACAGGAGCCCCTGTGCAGGAATACTGCATCGATGACAGGATGACTGAGAGGCTGCAACCCCATTTGTGTACTTTCACAGTAAATTTGCCTCAGAATTTGTTGTTTTAAGTAAGACCATGACTCCAGCTTGATAGCATCCATGTTGAAACAGAAAGAGAGGGAAAACCCAGTTATGTGACCAGCCCATGGGGGAGGGATGCAGGCTAAAGCCAGCAAAATAGTGATATTGTGCTATTTTCTATCTATTTTCTATTTAATTAATTATTGTAAAAATATACAGAATATTAAAAATTGTCTGCTGATACCAGCACCCCCCAGCAGGGGAGGAGTGTGGTGTGACACACCAGACCCAAAATGTTAGAACCAGTCACCAGATGGCATGATTGAACACAATAAATATGGAGGTTCCCGCCCCCAGGGACAGTCTCTCCTGAGATACCAACCTGTTTGTGATATCACTACAGTAAGCTCGCTCTGAATGGCGCACCTGTGTGTTCCTCTGAGTCATTTGAAAACAGCTTCACCTGCCGACCCCCAAAGAAAACAAAACCCTCTCGACACCGTTCTACTGAAGCAGAGACGTATCACCCATCGCCCCTTTCCCTCCCTGGACTCGAACAAACGGACAATCTGAGCAGGCAAATTTTGAAGGATGAAACTGTGAATTGACACGATGAGAGTGACAACAGACACACGAATTTATTCTCACCAACACTTCCATATCCCACAATGCCAATCTTTCGTCGACAGGCATTCTTAGAAACTTGGCTGTCACCCATTATCACTCCTTTTCAGGCGTTAAATGAACAAAATAAAGATTTTTTTGCAGACAACTGCTCCGGTTCAGTTGTTTACACGCCTAAAACACGTGTTTCCGGTGACCCACATTCTTGCATACTCTCCAAGCTGACACTGACAAATTTCGAACCGTTTGGCTGCAATAGAGCGGACCTGAAATTGTTGTGCGATTTGTTTTCACAAACAATTGGAAAATTTATCTGCTGTACACAAGTATATTTTTCATAAATATCAGAAAATTTGAATATTTTCAACCTCAGACAGGAGACAACAAGGACACTTCCGGATCACCATAGCAACGCATGTCAACTGTCAGCAAGCAGCAGTGAGATTTTTGCACCATCAAATGAACGTTTGTTTTGACAGACACCACCACTAGACTTCAGTTATCAGAGGTAAAACTTACTTATGAATATCTTCGGCATTACAAGAACCGGAAAATGATAAATTTTCTGGACTCAGGTGTTCAAATTTTGATGTCAAAGTGTGCAGCGAATTCGTGACGGCCAGTCTGCCGCCTGCTGCACTGTTTCTGCAGCAGGCCACAGTGCAGAGCCGACCACGCGAAATCGACCAGACATAGATCTAGCAAACATAATGTGCTCTCACAGATCGAATCCTTTCTCCAGTTGACATGACAAGCCAATCTCCACGAGAAAACACAGAAGAAGTTCAATCTGCATTCAATAACCTTCCTTTCAGACCCGACAAGGAAAAGCCAACTTCAAGCAACATGCCGAAGAAAAGAAGGAAGTCAGGGAAGGCTGGGAAGCTGGCTCGCATGACAGAGGAGGACAGAATTCTCTACCTGGAGCAACAGCGGCTGGCTGAGGAAGAAATGAGGAAAAAGAAAGAAGACATGCTCACGCAGTTTCTCAAGGTAGATCTATTGGGTCGGGAGTTCATGCTGTTTCACAGTCACCCAGTTCCATTTGCCTTTGGGATCGACATCTGGATCTGCTTTTCTTTCACGACTCTTTGTGTGTTGCAGGACAAACTATCGAAAGAAGAAAAGGCCACAAAATTTAATCTCAACAAGTTGAATCACCAATGGCGAAATATTATGAGAGAAGCCAAATCCAAGGAACTGAAGAAAGACATCGAAATTTTGAGTCAAACATTTGAACGGATAGTGGACCGTAAGGACAGTGTGATAAAATCCTTGGCAAAAGATCTTGAAGAAGCTGAAGAACAATATGCCATGGCGCTCAGAAGTCATTTACAAAATGTGGATTCTGCCATTGGTAAGTTACAGAACGTAGCCTGCACACACTCAAAGTCAGAACGTTTCTTCTCGTGCTTCAAGGTTTGTGTTGATTCACAACACGTTTTCCTACGTTCTGTCCAGATTTGCAATCGGAGCGCCTTGCCACATTAAAGAACGAATATCACGATGAGATGACGACGTTGATGGACGAATTCGATACGGAGAGAGAAATGCTGATCGAGCAGCACATGCAGGAAATGAATGACCTGCAGGTAAGTCCCGAAGATGGGCTGCTTGTGTGATGGTCATGTCTTCTGTGTTGGGTGAGCCCGAAAGAAGACTTATTCCTTCAAAGTTGGTACCCCCTCAGACAGATCCGCCCTGAATTGCCACGTATTTTCTTGTAATTTCAGGACATCATGTTTGCTATGGAACAAAACTTTAATGACAGGGAGAATGATGCCAAGGCAGATTTTCACAGCATGCGAGACGAAATCAAAAACAAGGTGAGCAAGTTCAGCATCCTCTTCACAAAGACACCTTCCGCTCACACCGAAGGAAGTGGCAACGTTTTCTCCTGATTCATTTTCAAAATTTTGCAGAACCTGGAAGAGAAGCACGCTCTGAGAGTTCAGCTGGAACTGGCAGTTGAGGATCTCTGGGGACAGTTTCAACAGGCTCTCAAAAACTACCAGGCAAGAGCACATCGTCCGGAGCTAGCACCACAAACAAAACACACTGCTACAATCCATTCTTTTTGCCGACAAAACAATTTTATTGTCCAGCACAGCAACTCATGCAATGCTGTTCAGGATTGTTCCACACTTGTTGGGTGAGTGCCTCTGCACAAGTCATGGACGCTGCGTCTTCGCCTGCGCTCGGTGACTTGTGTAGCGACGCGGCGCGTGACGCATCCAGTGCGAACTCTTCTTCAGGAGGCGACGGAGGAGCGGAAGAAGGCGTTCGAGGAGCTGAAGGCGAAGGACGACGACTCGGCGCGGCTCATCGAGCAGCAGATGCGGAGCCTGCAGCGCCTCGCCGACACCATCGCGCAGCTCAAGGGGCGCATGAGCGGCAACACCAAGGAGTGTGAGGAGCGCAACCAGCAGCTCAGGGAGGTGAGAGCGCGCGCGCGCACACACACACACACACACACACACACACACACACACACACACACACATACACGCTCGCGCAATACAACGAACTGCGATGACCTGCATTTCACAACGTGCTTCAAACGAAAACACATATTTGGACATGAGAAAAGCACGCACGCCCAAACGCGCGTGTGTCCTGCATTTGACACCCAAAGATGAACGCGTTCTCACAGTTTTCCCTCTGTCCCACGTTTCAGGAGCGGGAGATGATGCTGGCGCACTTCCAGGAGCTCAAGGGGCAGATGAACAAGCTGCGGGAGGAGGAGCGTGGCCGCCTCACCAAACTGACGCTCGAGTCCAACGGAGCCATCAAGGAGCTCAAGCGCAAGGCCGACAAGGTGCATTCTGGGAACAACGTGCTACCGTGGGACAGAGCTCTTATAGGGGGTGACAGGTGACGTACCCCCACCCCACGGTCTGTTGTGCATTTCCCTGCGGATGCATGGGTCACAACAACCTCGTTGAGTGGAACTACGCAACCGAGTGAAACAGCGCGAGTGAAGTGAAAAGCAGAATCATGGCAAAAAATTTCTAAAATCATTGAAATCACCCCTTAGCACAAGTTCGCGTCAACACTTTTGTCACAGCAATTTGTTGCATTTGGTTTGAGGAGGACTGCTTCTCTTTGGAAGTGCCCTCACATATTGCAACACGCTTTCCACAAACGCGACGACCTGTCGGGTGACACAGCGATAACCTGACAGCGCCACCACCAGAGGGCCTCACCAAAGCTGCTTCTTGCGCACGAACATTGGGCACTCGCGACCAGGCAACTCACGAGTTCCCGCGTGGCAACCTTCGTATCTCACACATCTCCCTCTTCCCCGCACAGGGTGAGCGTATCCTGAAGCTGGCGGAGCAGTGCCGGCGGCTTGAGACGGAGGAGGAGAAGGTGCTGCCCTTCTACGCCACGTCGCTGACGGCCGAGGAGGAGGAGGACGCGAGCGCTGCCGCCGCCGAACCGCCGTCAGAGCCGCTCGCGGAGGTGAGGGTCACGGGGGGGGGGGGCGGGGGGGGGGGAGGGGAGAAGTGGGAGGCCGAGTGGAGGTCAGGGGACGAGGTGGGCACGACGAACCGCCGTCAGAGCCACTCGCTGAGGTGAGGCCGCGGAGGGGGCGAAGATGAAGATAGGGGAAGAGCAACGGAAGACGCCCCTGGCTTCAAATTCGCAGCAAGTTATGCAACCTTAGCAGGTTCAGAACCATCACGTCATTCCATTCACTCTCTCCGCAGGTGATGTACCAGTTCGAAGGGCTGGAGAACTTCTGGAAGCGCTACAACAAAGTTCTGCTGGACAAGGTCGCTCTGGACAAGGAGAAATCTACCCTGACCCAGGTACGCGACACATCATTCAGTGTGCTTACTCCAATATGCATGACACTCTTTCTGACACAGTCAGACCAGGGCTGCGATTCCGGAACCCGCTCTTGGAGCCTTACTCCCGTTGGGTCCAAATGCTCTTTGACTCGAGGCATTCTGACGCGCGGGCAACGTCCTGTTCCGTGGATCCATCAACAAACGTGATTGAACTCCTTGAATGAAGTTGTGACGTCGTTCTATTCGTGCGCGCCAATGACGTGACGTTTCTTGGTTTCTTCTTTCTGCGCACGCGCACGCGCATGCAGGAGAACACGCAGCTGCGCACGCTGCTCAAGCAGTACCTGGATGGCATCTCGGTGAACGACGAGATCCTGTCACAGGTCAACCCACTCTTCATCGTCAACCAGAGAACCAACGTCCAGTAAGTGTTGTCTTCTCAAGAAACTGCGACACATGCATCGCGTGCACGAATCCCTTTTCCATCAACACGCATTGAGTGTACTCGATGGCAACAAATCCCAACGTCAAGCAAAGTTTTGGACTTCACCAATACTGATTCCTACTGCCCCCGTGCAAGTCAATGGACGCGGCGTCGCAGGTGACGACGACGCTGCGCTCATCGATCTTCACAGAGACGCAGTGACGCGTGACCCCGACCTCAGCACGTGTTGTTGTTTTCAGGATGAACGTTCCTGTGATGGACCCGCGCGTAAAGCGTCCCGCGCCGCACGTCATCGTGGAGGCGGCGCACGAGGCGCGCAAACCGCAGGTCCCGAGCTAACGACGCCGCTCACACCGCCCCCTGGTGGCGTCACCCGCGCACTGCAGAGGGCGACACCGCGCCGCGCGCCGTGACGTCATCAGAAGCGAGCAACCAATAGGGGCGGTTCGTGCACGTCTTGCTTGAAAATCATTGGATTCGTCGAACACCTCTCGCTTGACATGTTCCTCAACAGAAGTGAACGTGGTTCCACAGATACCTAAGTATTGGCGCCACCAGTCGTGTTTTGAGTGCGTTTCATGCTGTGCGCTGACACAGGGGAGTTTAGCAAACAACCCGCAACCCTGGAAACGCAAACGCAAACTTTTGGTATGATGTGATAGTCAAAATTTACGTTTGCGTTTCCAGGGTTGCGGGCTGTTTGCTAAAAATTCGCCATTGTCATTGACAACATGCGCTCCTGCTCTGATGCTGACGCCAAGGTTGGAACACAGAATAAAAAAAAAACCGTGTACAAACACACACCAACTTTCCGCCATTCTTTCTCGAACAGGACAACAACCGAGTTTCATTTCAAAATATATTTGGTCATTGAAGACAAATCAATGCTCTGGGTACCACAGGATAAACCGTAAAGACTACAAAATGTCGCAAAGTCTGTGTAAAAGTTTCTCTAAAAATACGTACAATGCGTTGCGTGCCTTGGAACAGATTTCTGTACACGTGCTCTGGTCATGTCAGTTTGCACGCAGATCCTTGGACAAGGTGCAGATTCATGGAAGACCAGTTTGTGTAGCGCAGAGGAATGACTCCAACGTTCGAAAACAGATCACTGAGGAGTGGGGAGCGTGGGGCCTTACCCTGCAAGAATCATCCTTCTACAACTATTTTGCAACAATACCAACTGAAAACAACTGCCAGGATGGGAGCTCATCTTTCTACTGAGAATTGCACAACAAATTCTGCAAAAATTCTGGCACCAGGGAGCAGCAATGACTTCGTTCGCAGGGACAGAAAATGAGCGTGTTCGATTTTGGCACCGGACGCATCACTCCGTTTGTTCAGCGCGTACATCGAACACACCCCAAAACACCAAATGTTGGATTTGCGGATTGGATTTTCTCATCAAGTATTTCATTTTCACCTGACGGAGTAAAGCTTTTGCATCTTCACTCGGAAGTTCTGCATCAATTTACAACCACAGGCTGTGTTCACATTGGACGCGTCACGCGTTGCGTCCTTGTACAAGCCAAAGTGCGTCGTTTCCTTGGAGACGCATCAACCGGACTTGTGCAGGGTGCAACGCTGGACACGTCCAGTGTAACACAAGCACAACAATTTTCAGGCCTGCGGCACACACATGAGGACTGACCAGTCCAACGAACATTTCATGCTTGCACAAACACCAAACAAATATCACACGCACAAAAGCGGTGCAGATTGCTTTGCTACCTCAACAAAAAAGCAAGAACTGGCAAATCAATCAAATGCACGGGCATGAAGGAATGGATGCGTCCCACGTTTCATTCAGATACAAGTCAACACTGACGTCACTGCACAAGGCCATGCGCAAATAACAAAGCAGCTCACAGCAGCACAGAACGCCGGTTGAGGCCGGTCGCAGAGCGTCAAGCTGAAAATCTGTCATGTTGACAACACTCCACCCACCAACTCCACCGGATTTCAGAAAACGCGCGTTCTATCAAGATGGCTCTGAGCAACGCAACAAATTTTACAAACACAAGCCTGTTGCCGGAGTCTAAGACCGATCACATTCACGCAGCATCTCAATCTACATTTCGCTACAACAATCTCTAAAACGTAGCAACGGACGACGGTGGAGTCCGTTCATTGCCACGTGACACACTGGAGTGAACATTTTGCATTCTGAGGCCAGATCCACACAAGACGAGCATGGAATTGTGTCTTTCGAATGGACAAAGTGACTCATCCAATGTGAATCCGACCTGCAGGCAACGGAATTGCATTTTCTCCCACTTAGGTTCTCGGAGTGGGTAGGTTTGAATCACGGATGGATTGTCAGTGGTATGAGAGAACAAGCGGTGTGTGCTCGTGCTTGTGTGTGTGTGTGTGTGTGCTTGCGTGTGTGTGTGTGCTTGCATGTGTGTGTATTTGTGTGTGTGTGTTTGTGTGTGTGTGCTTGTGTATGTGTGTGCTTGTGTGTGTGTGTGTGTGGGTGTGTGTGTGTGTGCGTTGTGTGTGTACTCCAAGCGACCAGTGGTGAGTGTTCCGGGGCGTGAGCAGCGCACACGTCGGTTCGGTCGGCACTACCGCTCGCCCCCCTTCCCGCCCCCCTCCCCGGCTCGGTCGGCACTACCGCTCGCCCACCTCCGCGTCGTCCTCCCCGCAGCGCCCGTTCACTGTCCCCGTCGACGCCGCCTCTTCCCCCGCCGCAGTCTCCGCGTCACCGGCAGCGCGGCTCACGTCGGGATCTGCGGAAACAGACAAGTCCAGTCTGACGCATTTTTGACAACAGATGGCTCTTGCATCCCGTCGCAGTGCAGGTCAATGCACGCGATGTCACACAGGGAAGCAGCGGACGACGCACTCTGTGTAAAACAGCCCTGAAAACTGCACTGGTCTCACGTTTACCCAGAGGATCTCAATGTCGAAAGAAACGCAAGGCCATTGCAAACTATGCTTCAGCATACACGGCAAATGGGGATGGGGAGAGGTGCAGGACAACACCAAATCATTCAACCTGCGGACCCGGGGTCGTGCACAGTGACAAGTCCTTCCGTACGTACCTGTGGACTGCTTCAGCATACACGATACACGGCAGATGGGGAGGGGAGAATGGGTGCTGGACAACACCAAATGGCTCAACCTGCGGACCCATAGTGATGACTGGTACCTGCTGACTGCACGGTGACGGTGATGACGTCAGACTTGGGGAAAGCCCCGGGCCCGCGGTGCGTGGTGAGCGGCCGCGCCTCGGGCTGCAGGGGCCGCGCGAGCCCCGGAGGGGGCGCCACCCGCTCGCGCTCCCGCCGCATCCGCTCCTCCAGCTGCTGCTTCGCCGCCTCCGCCTCCGCCAGCTTCTGCCGCGCCTCCTGCGCAAACATCAGAGGCGGCGTCAGCTGCGTTGTTGCGCATGGCAACGGACGCTGCGTCGGTTCACGCGGCGCAACACCCATTTGGCAGGTTCGGTAAACATGAAATTTTTGACGTACGCGTAGACGTAGCAGTCACCCTGCAGGACATACTACTCAACTTCTGAATTCATTTTATGTTTTTCAAAATCTTACAAAATACTGTGGAGCTTTCCCCCTCAATTTGCTGAACTGGCCTGATTTCTGTTCAATAGGGAAAACATTTTTGAAATTTGTGTACAAATAATTGCTTGATTCAGTGGTGTACTGAACCCCACAGGGTTGGATTCTATGTCTAGGCACACGTCTACGTCTACGTTTTGTGTTTGCCGAACCTGCCTATTGACAAAAACAAAGGCGTGGCGCATCCAGTGTGCTGGGTCGTCCCCACAAGCCACTCGTGCAATTTGATGGACGCCGCGTTGTCACGTGCGTTGCCCTTTGCATACCCTGATGTCTTGTGACATACTTCACGCGCCCATGACATGCCAGTCTGCGCACAGAAACCGTTCATTTCACGTGTCACACATCCGAGTTGTCCCCTCTCCACACGAGAGCGACAGGCGCAGTGGCGACTGGATGGACGTTTTGTTACGTCTCTGAGCTCGGTGCGTTGCTCACCTCGAGTTTGTCGGCGCAGGATTTTCGCTCCCTCTCCATCTTCTCCAGCTTCGCCTTCTCTTCCTGTAACACGCCGCACAGTCGTATAAACCCTTCAGAAACGTCCGACAAACAGGCGAGGCCTTTGCGAAGCAACAAAGCGACCACGGTTCACAGAACGACAAGTTGCCCAAGCGCGGCTCACATGAAACTCTGTATTCACCGTTTCTCACACAGACTCTTCAAACAGACGGACAGATGTCGCGTCACTTGGCACATGCGCGCTTTCCTTTTCTGAGGCTGGGTACATACAGGACTCGCCACAGTCGAGCCCCTGCACAGACCAATGATGTGTACAGGACACAACACAGGTGTTCAAGTCGCAGTACACGTCAGCGAATCGCGCGAGGTTTGACAGTACCTGGAGCTCTGCCTCCTGTCTCTCCCTCATGGCCTGCAGCTCCCCCTCCTTCTGGTGCTGCAGTGTCTCCAGGTCCTCCTGCTTCTGCTTCAGCCCCTGCGAGAGGCACAACAAACAAGTACACTCGTCAGTGCTGTGTGACGCGGCCGATGATGCTTTCGGACGGTCACATAACGTCTTCAAGCACTTGGAAGCCAGATTTCGAGTTGGGCATTTGGACAGGACAACGATGGCGTCTGCACGAAGGAGTGTCGCATCTCGTCCCTTTCGTGATGTGGGTGAGCAGGTGTGTGAAATCTCTCACCATGCATTTCTGCTCCTCCAGCAGCAAGCTCCTCAACCTTTCAATTGCCTGAAGCCTGCTGTCCCCAGGAACCCTTCCCAGTTTTGAGTCAGGGATTTCCTCGTTACCTGCAGGTTTTTCTCGAGGTTCTCCCTCCTCTCTCGCTCGGCGACCAGGTCCTGCGCCTGCTGCTCCTTGAGTTTCTCCAGCTCATCCGCCTTCGCGAACTGCTCTTCCAGAATCCTGCAGAGAAACACCACGTGACTGTAATGGACGCGTTCGATGCGTCTATAGCACAGAGTTATCGCACTACTTTCTGTCGCACAAAAGCTATGGTGCCAATGCGCCGTAAACAGGCGAAATCCAAGACGGTCCGTGGTGCAAATGCCAAACGAGGTGCCAAACAGACAAATTACTGAACTCAGCAGGGCGTGCTGTTGCAATTAAGATGAAGCCAGCATTCAACGAAAGGTCCGAGTGAACAGGCCTGAGAACAATGGGCATTGTTTCCCCCTGTCATTTGACACGTGTCACCAGGGAGTGATCTCTGCCCCACAATGTTGACTTGGACATGGACGCCGCGCAAAACGTTTCCAATGCGATATAGGACCGACGGCCTCGCGATGAAGACGCACTTGGCCTGCAGTCCGCGCACGATCTCCTCGTCGCGCTTGGCGCGCCGCTCTTCCTCCAGGAGGCGCTGCAGCTCGACGCCGTCCTCCTCGAGACGCCGCGTCCGCTCTGACGACGCCGCCAGCGCCGCCGTGCCCTCCCGAAGACGCTCCTCCACCTCCTGCCGCGCCTGGAAGATTCGACACGTGTGTGTGTGTGTGTGTGTGTGTGTGTGTGTGTGTGTTGGTGTGTGTGTGTGTGTGTGTGTGTGTGTGTGTGTGCGTCTGACAGGAAGTGAACTGATCTTGCGAAAGAATCAACGTTTGCTTTGCTGGACACAAAGAAACTGCCAACTGTGTCTGAAAATGGCAGCAAGCACGACAAGGCGCTCTCTACATCAGCTCTGTTCCTCAAAAGATGGACGGCACGTTGCCTGGGAAGCAACGACTCAGCGCCCACTGACTGGACGCAGCGCGTGACGTAGTCTAACAGACCCCAGACGTACCAGACGCTCGTTCTCGAGCTGCTGTCGCGCCGCCTCCACCTCCTCCTCCAGCTTCTTCCTCCGATCCTCCTCCTTCCTCTGCCCCTCCTCTCTCTTCTTCTTCTCCTCCTCCTCCCTGAGCTTCTGCTGCTCCTCTTTCTCTCGCTGCTCTTCATCCTCCTTCTTCCTCTTCTCTTCCTCTAGTCGCTCCTTCTCTTCCCGTTCCTCAGCTTCTTTCCTCAACCTATTTCAGACAAAAGTGAGATTGTTGAGAAGGTGATGAACCTGAGATGAGTGTTGACACAGGTGACAGCAACTTCGAGAAAACCGTTGTGGGGCAAATTGATTTGTGCCTCGGGCCAGAGAAGTAGGCCCCGGTCTCCTGGACAAGGCAGCTCCTGCAAGTGGCGTCTTTGTGTGTGTCAATGGGCAATGTGTCGTCGCTTGCAACCAAGCCGCCCCCCCCCCCACCCCCAAGAAAAAGTGCACAGGGCCACTCAATGACGGTGTGGAAACCCAGCCAACGAAGACGCCCGAGACGACGACTTTGGTCCGCGCACGCGCACACGTACCGCTCCTCCTCTTCGGTCCTCTTCTCGCGTCTCGACTCACAGCGCATGCGCACGGCCTGTTTGTACGGCGATTCGTTCTGTCCGCTCAGGTCTATTGCACTCTGGATGGCTGAAGTCAACGAAACTTCCTCTCAGCAAATGACGAACGGGTGTGTCTTGAGAGAATATATCTTCCTCAGTTTTTACGCACTTGATCTTCAGGACAAAAGGACCATCACTCTGGTTTCCCTATCACAGTCGATCCCTCAAATCTGTGACAACAAAGCACAAAGCCCCTGCCCCGCAAGTTCCCAGACCCAAACACCACCCTCCCTCCTATTGTCCCACTGGGTGCCCTCGGTCAGACCCCGGACTCCTTCCTCTACTTCTGACCCGAGACCTGGGTTGCCCCGATCCCTCCCGCTCTGCCGACACCAGGTTCCCCTGCTCTCCGCCGCGGGGCGCCTCTGCGCCGGCCTCACTCACCCGAGATCCACTCGTTGCGCGCCTTGTGGTCGGGGGCGCTCATCTCGTAGACGCGGTCCTCACACGCCACCTGGAGGCGGTTCTGCTTCGCGCCCGACCGGTCCGCCACGCTCTGCGACAACAACGCACACGTTCTGGAGCGGGTTCAGAGGTAGCGGAGTGGCACACACACCACACACACACACACACACTCACACACACACTCACACACACACACTCACACACACCCACACACACTCACACACACACTCAAACACACACACACACACACTCACACACACACACTCACACACACACACTCACTCACACACACTCAAACACACACACACACACTCACACACACACACTCACACACACCACACACAAACACACACCACACACACACACACACACACACACTCACACACACACACACACACACACACACTCACACACACACACACACACTGACCCCGACCAAATCTTGGAACCGTCCTTCAGACGATTTTTCGTCAATCCCCTGCAAATCTGTGGTTGACTTCACTTCGGTCAGAAAAGCTCACGCCTGATTCTCACTGTCACTGTGTGTCTGCCATACTGATCACTTGCAACATTATATGTGACACCATTCTCATTTCAACCAAATCGAACACGACCACCCCACTTTTACATGGCCACTGAAATTCAGTGTACATAGATCTACGCAAGAACGATGCGAAACTGGACTTGGTACCTCGACTTTGAGGGAGGGTTTGATGTGGACCTCGCCCTTGAGGTCCTTGAGGTCCCGATGAGTGTAGTAGAGGAGCGAGAGCGGGGTGAGTCGGAACCAGCGCTCCTTCCACGCAGAGATCCGCTGGTGGGGACCCTTCTTCAGCATCGAACCCTGAAACGTGGAAATAACGTGTGAACCGGGGCCATAGGACAACAACGCTACCTGCATCTTTGACAACAACGGTTCCTGCGTCTTTGACAACAACGCTACCTGCGTCTTTGACAACAATACTTCCTGCGTCTTTGACAACAACGCTACCTGCGTCTTTGACAACAATACTTCCTGCGTCTTTGA
>JAAUXT010088225.1_pt1 | contig 18724 bp, 29 predicted proteins | sample 7278171 | NCBI WGS metagenome assembly JAAUXT01 (sample SAMN14350112, study PRJNA611818) | marine sediment metagenome | isolation source: surface marine sediment (1.8m) | place: French Polynesia: Moorea | collected 2018-08 | reverse complement strand
TGTGCGAGCATTTGGAACAAAAGGCAAAACAAAAGGTGACATGACAAAAACAGTAAACAATCATGTCAAATGCCGTCAACATTTCTCGCCAGAAAAGGATCCCCCCTCGTATGCCGTTCGTTTCACTTTCATTGCCTCCGTCACGAGTTTTTGACAACGTGTACCACCAGTGGACCCAACAGGCGCCCCTCTCCGTGACCCCAACAAATCAACTGACCATTCGGATGGGGGTTCTGTTGGCGCCATTTTCTTTGAACTTGTACGTGTTGAATTTGAGGAACTGGTCAAACCCCTGCCCCTCAATCCCCTGCCCCCCTCGCGAAATCAAGCTTCCAAGGGTCAGACGCCGGCCAAGACTGAGGTTTTCCCCCGCGCCCCAACCACGATCTTGAATGTGCTGGAGTACTCCGCGACAAATAGAAATCGCGTTGAGTACAATCAAAAAACCAAAGCTCACGGTTTCGGGAAACATGAAGGTATTGACCCGGGCTAGGTCAGTCAGGCGGTCGATTGTTTGAGCCGTGAGTAGATCCAAGGACAAGAGCAAAATTCGTGAATGCACGGCCAAGGTTGCCTTCAGGATGTCTCCTTGAACTTTGATGGTCACTCAGACGCAGCTTGCACTTCAGTCAATTGATGCACACTCTTTGAATTTGACAGAGAATGCTTACGCAATGCACAACTTGACAAGTTCCAATTCAGCGCGGAGTTCCCGACAGTCATAATCTTGATGTCTCTTCGTTTGTCTCTTCTTCGGACATATTGGAACAAGTTTAGTCTTGCCTGTCAATGCGTCCGTTTGGTAAATGTTGCCTGTCAATGCGTCCGTTTTGTAAATGTTAGTTTGTTTGGCAGGCTCAAGAAGGTCGAGATGACTCACAACCCATCAACTCTACAAACAGCAGGAGGCTGGTGAGTACACATGCAAGTAAACGTTCTGTGCTGTCTCATATTAACTCGTGAGACTTGGAATTACTGATCGCAAACAGTTGCAACATCACACATGACAAGCTTTATGTGAGTTGGGGTTCATTTGGGTCCCTGAACTTGTCCTGTTTCAGGCTGACGCGCTGCCTCGACCCTCGACTCTCCCACAGGCAGCTGCCCCAGGAGCCCCAGGAGAAGCAGCTGCGGTGGGAGACCTAGTGCAGCTGGGCGGGGATGACGCGGAGGCGGGAGACGGAGCGGCACCAATGATGGACGTGAGTTTGACAGACAACGCCAACGTGACGCAGGAATTCAGCACCGCACCGTCAACACCAGCGCAGCTTCCATTGTCTCCCCTGCAGGTCAGTTTCTTTCTTACAGGAACACCATTGTCTGGTGCATTGATCAGGTCAATATGGGCTGGGCGACGCTTTTGTTGTTGGATGACGACTCATGTGAGGAGAACCGATCACATTCACGCGCACTGACGACACATTTCACACGTGCATTGACCCCGCAGGAGACGACGCGATCGCGCACGTCGAGTGTGAGCTCGGTGGAAACGGACCCTGCGGCCATCTTCTCACCGCTCTCTCTCCCGCCGCGCCAGCACGTGCTGCCGTCAGACATTGACTCCGCCAGCGAGGTTCGTTGACGAGTTGTGATTGCATTTGGGAATCCTTTGTAGAGCCCTGTGCCCCTCCCCAGGCGCCCCTCAGCAGCAGGAGAACCCCTCACCGAAGAAATTGTCGGCAGCATCCGAATTGTCTGCGGCAATTAGGTGTCGAGATGTTCTTTGCTGATGAGTTTGAAGTGTATCCTTGATTCTTCATCTTGCGATTTCCATCATTCTCAGAAGTGGCTCTGCTGTTTGACAGGTGGAGGATTCATCAGGCGTTGCTGTTGGCTCGGTCTCCAAGGAGCAGCTGTACCAGTCATTCCTGCGCGCGCAGCGTCGAGGCGAGAAATACAAGGGCAAATTTTCGCAGGTGCTGAGCGCCTACAAGGAGCTGGAGCGAGAGCGAGAGAAACTGAAGGTAAACACTGCTTGTTGTCCACAAGCAAGTCGGTTGTGTCCCCCCTCCCTCAGTCATGATTGATCGCTTGTTGGCCGTCATTGGTGTTGTGACAAAAAGACGTACCACTATTTGCTTGGCTGGTTGCTGCGTGGAACGTGACAAGTTGTTTCCATGTTATAGACGACGTTGACGACGTCGCAAGACAAAGCGTTCCGCCGCATTTCTGAGCTGCGCGAGCAGATCCAGCTGGACGTGATGGGGAAGCAGCACCTGGAGGAGAACTATCGCCTTATGCTGGAGGAGAAGGGCGAGCTCATCAAGGTGCTGCAGACACAGGTGAGACAGCGGCACCTAGACTCTACTACATTTGCATCAGCTTGGGGAAAAGCGTTCAGTGCATTCCAACTCGCAAGATTCAGATTCCGGTTGGGTCAAAGGAAAACGCTGATTGTGATGTCAGGTTCAGGCCAAATATTTTGACAGGGAAAGCTCAGCAATGTTTAGCAAATGCTGTGTGACGGAGGAGTGATCACGATGCTTGTTGACAGGTCCAGCTGCTGAAGAAGGGTGAGGAGGTTCCAGCCGAGCTGGCGGCGCGAGTCGAGGCGGCGCAGCGCGCGGACGCAGCGGCGCAAGAGCGCACGGCGGCGGCGGCGGCGGCGGGAGGCGACACGGGCGAGGTGCGTCCCACCGGAGAGGGAGACAACACAGCTCCGCTCCGCGAAAAAGTGAGTGGATGCGGGCTGTCGAGTGCAGTGGTTTGGGGAAACAACGTCTGGAATAACACCGTCCAGTGGTGCATTCTGGGCAAGGGACATTTTGTGAGAGAAGGGTCAAAACTGGCGTGAACGATCGTTGCAGGTGAGAATGATACCAGTGAAGAATTTTGGGTGTTTGTTGAGAGAAAAAAGGGAAAGGGTAAAGTAGTTGTTGCCCGTGTCTTTTGGACAGACAAAAAGATACACAGTTTCTTTTTGGTTTCCTGTCACGTGTGTCACAAGGAAACAAGCTGAATGTTGTGTGTTGCTTTGAAGATCAAGCGGCTGGAAATCCTGCTGAACAAATGCAAAGAGACGATCAAGAACAACAAAGAGCGGTCGGTGCAGCTGGGACGGGACAAGGATGCGCTGCAGAAACAGGTGCGGATCACTGCGTCAGCTTCGCTGCTCGTGCGTAATGGTGAGAGTGCGAGGTTCCACTGGTTTGGTGTCGCATGGGCATGCGTTTTCTTGAGCGACAAAGCAAATTGAAAGAGTTACTGCTGAAATTTTAGTGTGTGTTATTTTGCCAGCTGGAGGAGCGAGGAGCAGAGTTGGAGCAGATGCGAGAAGCACAGAAACAGGAGAGGAGCAAACTGCACGGGCAACTGAAGGAGGCGAAGAAAGTCATCGAGGCTCTCGAAGCAGACAAAGGTGATGCGATTTTGAATTGTGGATGATATGCTTGATGCTGCGTCGAACCAAAGTGGAGAACAAACCAAAAGTCATTTGCCCTGAATTCTGTGTTCATTTGCGCAAGGAATGTGACAAGCACAACACACACCACACGTCCTTCAGATTCGAGACAAGATTGATGCATTGCAGTGATGGAGGTTGCTCAGGCGAAAGCGCAGATGCACGAGACGATGGAACTGAAGGACTCGGAGCTGCAGGAGGTGCGCACCACGTGTCAGGGGCTCAAGACGGAGCGGGACGAGCTGAGCGAGCAGGTGCAGCAGCTCACCGCGTCGAGTGAGTAGCGCAGCTGAGGCGTGCAGATGAGGGTGTGGTGTTGCACACTTTGGTCGTAGGTTCTCCTCCAGTTGTTCTGGGATTCTGAGTACAGTTGCGTGAGGCTGGTGTGCAGTGTTCAGCAGCTCATGAAATACTTTGGGTTCTTGACAGTCCAACAAAGTTGGAAAAAGTTGGCCGTTGCTTTGGAGGGATGTGTTCAAAGAGGCAGTGATCTGTGATGAGAGTTCTGGATTCCGATTTTTCTGAAGACAGTGGGAATTCTCGGAGTCCCACGGCAAGGAGTGAAACAGACGCGTGAGAAGGGATAAGTGTTCTGGGCTGCAAGGTGACTCTTCTTTCTCTCAGGCAAAGAGCAGCTGAGCAAGGCACGCGAGATCGTCAAGAAGCTGCAGGAAGACAAGCGGCACCTGCAGGACGAGGTGGCGGCGGCGACGTCAGCTGCGGAGCGCAGCAGCGACGCAGAGCGCGACCAACTGATCGGAGAGCTGAAGCGAGCCAAGGCGCAGGCGCTCGAGTTGATGCAGGTCAGTAGCTCCCCAGGTCATGCAGCCCAAGGAAGCTCGCAAGCTGACTTGAGCTGGTGTCATGTGCAGTGAGCCCACACAGCTCATCATGATGAAGTGAGAGCAAGGGTCATCGACGCCACAGTGAAATGTCTGTGTTGGCCTTTCAGGCTGAGAACGACAAGCGTTTCGCGGAGCTGCAGAAGGAGAGAGACGAAGCTTTGGAGGCGAAAGACAAGGAATGGATCGAGAAACTTTCCACAAAGGTGGGGTTATGTGTCGATTTTGAAGCTCCTGCACTCGTTCTATCTTGTCAGACATTCTTGCACAGTCCATTTGCATTGAGCTTTGAAAAAGAGTGTCTGCCGTGGGGCTTCATTCCTGGTGAATGGGCTTCAGAGGCCTGTCCTGCAACAAAAAGAAACTGATGAGATTTTCTTGCCTCGTGTCTGTCACGCATGGAAGAGACATCCAACCCACATGCAGCGAAAACGGTTGTAGTTTTGTTTCCTATCACATAGTCTCTTTTTTCTCCTGCTGCTAGGAGGCGGAGGTGCGCGCGGGGGCCGCGGAACAGTTGGAGAAAACTCTGGCGGAAAAGGCGCACGAAATGGCACTGGCGATCGAGGAGCGCGACCTGCAGAAGATGGCAGCACTCAGTCACCAAGACACCCAAAAGGACGAGCTGCAACAAGGCATCAATTCTCTCTCACAGGTGAGGCCGTTGTGGCTTAGACTGGGTGGGTGGGGATGGGGTCCGCCCTTTGAGTCGTATCAGAGAGATATGGCATTGCCCCTCGAACTTTGCGAGCACATCAGAGATGCAATGTACAGACGTGGTGTGAAGCTTTGGGGTTGTACACCAAAGCCGAACATCCCAAAACCTGTTCAATTTCTGAAACCGAACTTCCTGTTCCCGGACAGACGGTGTCGGAGATGGAGGCGAAGATCAAGAACCTGGAAGAAGAGAAATCTCGCGCTGTTGAGGAGCTGACCAATCACATCGAGGAGAACTCCAAGCGACACCTGGCGGAGGTGGAGCAGCTCAAGAACGTGCACCAGTCGGAGCTGGAGACGTTGGAGAACACGCAGGCGCAAGTGCTGCAGAACAAGGCGCAAGAGTTCGTGGCGGAACAAAAGCAGAACATGGCGGAGTTCCACGCGTTGCAGGAAACAGAACTCCAGCGCAAAACTGCAGAAACTGAGGAACTCTACAAGGGGCAGATTGAGCAACTGGAGAGACAGCACGAGAAGATCGCGCAGGAACAGATGGACGAAATCGAGCAATACAGGAAGAAAGTGCAAGATCTGGAATCACACAATGAGGAGCTCAGAAGCACGTTGGAAGCGAAGGAAATGGAACTGAAGAAAAACATAGAAAATTTGAACAACAAGTTGCAATGTGAGAAAGAAGTGAATGAAAAATTGGCGAAGGAAAAAGAGAATTTGATGCAGAAATATGAAGAGGACCAAAAAGCACTTGAAGCTCGATCCGCTGAACTCTCGGCTCAAGTGGAGACTCTGAAAACAAACCTCGATCAACTTTCACAGAACAACGAAAAGGTGTGCGAGGAGCTGAAGAAGACAAAAGAACAAGTCTCTGAATTGGAGATTCAACTGAGAAACACGGAACAGAAGAATGAGATGTACGAGGAACGGATGGCACAAGAGAAGGAAACTCACGAGCGGGAAATGGTGCGGAAGGTGGAAGAAGTTCAGTTGCAGCAGCAGGCGTCTTCGGAAGAGGTCAGTTCTCAGTTGTCCGAGAAGCTGTCTGAAGCCAACGCCACAATAACCACACTTGAACAGTCTCTACAGGAACTGGAAAACAAGCACAGTCAACTTGAAACTGAGCTCGCAAATGCCAAAAACGACAGCGACAACAAACTGAAGGAGAAGGAGGAAAACATTCAGAAGTTGGAGGAAACAGTGAAGGAGAAGGGGGAGAATGTCGAAAAGTTGGAGGAAAGTGTGAAAGAACTCACAACCACAAACAAGGATTTGGAGAAGGAGGTCAAGGTGTACCAGAAAGGCACGGAAACTGCATTGAAAGAATCTGCAGCACAGAACGCAGAGGTCAGTGAATGCGAATTCCCTTTCCAAAAATGAGAAAAGCGGTGTCTTGACCGGTTCTTTCTCCAGAGGCGTGCACGGATCAACTCCCAGCCGCAGAACACCTGGCAGGTCGCTTGTGTCAGTCACTTGCCACTTCAGGCATTTGTGCACAAGTTTTGCAATCAGAACGTGCAGGAGTGTCTGTGTGTCCTCAGCTGTGTTGAACCGCATTGATGTCAACTGGGATTGTGTTCAATGCAGGTTCGCAAAGAGCTGGAAGACGAACGCAGAAAGGTGGAGGACCTGGAGAGGGAGCTGCACGCCGTGAAGACCAAGACGGAGGCGGAGAGCGCTATGCAGCGGGAGACGATCGAGACGATGAAGGAGAGCGTGAGCGCGCTGAGCAACACAGAGAAATCCCTCCGCGAACAGCTGCAGAAAACTCAGGTTCGTGCGCGCAGGGAGCGGCTGACCCCGTGGCAAAATTTCCGTCCCACCTCGTCTGGGACAACCGGGCTGTTGTTGAAGCCTGGTCCTTTCACAGGTCCGTTTCTCTGAGAAAAGATTCTGAGAGAGAGTGGGAGGGACAAAAAGATCAAGGGAAAAGTATGAAACTTGAAGATTTCAGAGTCCGACTCAAAGTAGGATTGAGCTCGTATGGGCCGCTGCAGTTTTGAAATTCCTTGCTTGTGCAGACGGACTTCGAGGCGCAGATGTCGGAGGCGAATGAGCACAGTGAGTCGACACTGCAGCAGATGTCGCAGGCTCTCAACAGCAACCAGGAGCAGCTCGGCTCCGGTGAGACACACACACACACACACACACACACACACACACACACACACACACACACAGAGTTACTTGTGTCCGACTAGTGGGCGACGAGTGAAATTATCTTCAGCTCTGATAACTGGAGTGTGACATCTGTACACGTTTTGGGTGACACCAATTTGACAGTTGTGCTGACAAAGGAATCATTGATGTTGGACGCGCTGGTTGTTGTTGCAGTGATGGAGGAGCTGCGCGCGGCGCGGGAGCACGGAGAAGCCATGTCGCGCAAGCTGAACCAGGACGTGGAGGACCGGCTCGCCGAGCTGCAGGACGCGCGCGACACGGTGGCCGGGCTCGAGGCGCGACTCGTCGAGGCGCGCGCGCAGGAGCAGGATACAGCGACAAGGTCGGGGCAACACGAGATTGTTGGAGCCCAAACTGGGGGAGGCGTGGGGCGAAGAAAGGAAAAGAGTCAAGGTCCAGAATCATGCTTTCAAGACGCAAAGAGACGTGTTGGAAAACTTACGCGACCTGAGAAGTCCAAATTGATATCGAACGTTCTCAGGGCACGCTGTTTCCGCTGCTTGAGTCCGTCGTCATTGTGTGTTTTTGAAAAGCCGTGACGCAGTTGATTGTTCTCACAGGCTGCAACAGAACCTGTCACAGCGAGACGAAGAGCTTCAGCAGCTTCAGACGCAACTACAGGAACGAAGCTCTGCGCTCCACAACAAACAGCTGCGGATCGAGGAGCTGGAGCAGAACCAAAAGGTGAGTCCGCTGGAGCAGCAAACCCGCCACTCAGTGGGAAAAGGCAGGTTGCGGGGCGAGTGTCCGGCTGACTGAGTCGCTCGCACAGACAGACTCACTAATTTGTTGTACGCAGGTGTGGGAGAGCGCGTCTGCAGGCGCCCAGTCCGAGCTGACGGACCGACTCAAGGAGATGGAGAAACAGGCTGGGGAGCAGAGGCAGCAGCTGCAGGAGAAGATCGCGCTGCTCGAAACCAAGTGAGTGCTCCACGATAGATCTCTTCTTTTGTGGTTGTTTCGAGACGTGATCCTTGTGACGCAAAGACACTACTTTCCGTTGCAGACTCTCGGACCAGGACAGTTCGTCGGGCGACTTGCTGCAGCAGATCACGAGGCTCGAACAGCAGGTCAGCGAGAAGGGGCAGGCGGCCAGCGACCTCGACCTCAAGGTCAGAATATCCACCACACCAGGTGGGGTTGGGGTGAAGCTGAAACCAACCACTTCGGGACCTGTTGGATCCACCTCTGGAAACAAATGTTCGCGCGAAGCGTGAACATGTCGCATTTATCACGACACGCAATGCAACTTTGGACAGTTTGATTTTCGAGTGTAGGATCATGCTTCTACACAAAAGGCTTGAGATCTTCAGAAAAAGTCAATCAATTTTCGAAACGGTGCTGGTTTGTGCACTTGTAGGTGAAGAACTACGAGCGACAGCTGGAACGGCTCAACGAGCAGCTGAGCGAGCGCACCACCGAACTGGACGATCTGCGCGCGAAATCGAACGACGCCGAGGTGGCTCGGGAGGCGCGCGAAAACGAACTTCAGCGAGCCGTGAAGACTGCGGAGAACAATGTTCAGGACATCACCGCCGACAGGGATGCCAACAAGGTGCGACGCCGCACATACAGACACACACAGACACAGACACAGACACACACACACACACACACACACACACACACACACACACAAACACACACAGATTGACGCGCACACACGCGCTCGCGCGCGCGTGAGGCCGGACACGTTTCTTAATCACGAAACATTTGCGCCAGAGAAGCAGCAATGAAAGCACTTTGATGATTACTGTTTGTGTTTGGAGCAGGAGGCCCTCTCGCGGCGCGAGAAGGAAGTGGAAGAGCTCAACCGCAAATTCGGGCAGCTCAAGGAGGAGGCGAAGACCCGGATCAAGGATCTGAAAGCACTCGGAGAGCAGCGTGACGCCGAGTATCGCGAGCAGTTAACGAGAAACGAGGAGACCGCGCAGCGAGCGCACACCGAGGCGCAACTGGAGCGCGAACAGCTGATCCTGGACCACCAGGCGGAGATGAAGGTGAGAACACTGCGAGAGAGCGGCTTCGAAACACGTCATCACTGCCGAGAGGGAAGCCCAGTGAACTCTGTGGATACCGGGGGAGTAAAATGGCGGACAAAATGCGCCACGTGAGCAAAGCAATTGATGAATGGTTATTGTGTGTGGATGTCGCCTGTCCATGGCTCAGCACTTCTTGTACGTATGCAGGTGATAACGGAAAGACTGGACAAGGAAAAGGAGAACTACCACACGCTGCAGGAGGCGAGCAAGAAAAAGCTACAGGACACCAACGCGCAGACGAAAGAGCTGATCGTCACTTTGAAACAGCGGATGGAGGTACGCGCTGTGGGGCGGCGTGGGTTGGGTGAGAAGAGATGAGAAGAGTGCAGGGTGGGAACAGAGCTGTGGACAGGACCAGTGGGACAATGTTGGGGTGGGGGCACCTTGGTGAGGGGTGACGAGAGAGAAAAGGAGAGAGCAGGAAGTTGCATCTTGTTGTGTGGCGTGGAAATCCCAAGCACTCGCGCAGTGAAGTCAGGCAGGTTTGTAATATATTTCAGGAATCTAACCGGGACAAAGATGAGATCTGCCAACGAAAGCTGCAAAATCTGGAGAAACAAAAGGACAAAGGTAAGAATTTTGGGGTTCGTTCTGTTGATGCTGGTTACAGTTGAAAGCTGGAGTTCCCACTGATGCGCCCATTTTCACGCTGAGGCCTTCGTCGTACCTGCACAAAACCGGAATCGTGCTCAGTCCACAAGTGGGAAATTTTCTGTTGGTCGAAACGATTTTTCCGCGTTGTTGACAGCCCTCAGGAGCGGCATGTAATTTCGTGCGTTTGTGTTGTCAGAACGCGCGGAGGCGGTGGCTGCACTTGAGAAGAAGATCCAAGATATACAGCAGGAGTTCGATGCCAAGATCGAGGAAAAACTGGCGGAGCAGGCCGAGAAGGTGAGAAGGTTACAGAGATTCAAGGATGAATGAAGGATGGGTGTGAAACACAGAGTTCTCGACAGGCCGATGATTCCACTGGTTGCAGCGCGAATATGACTCAGTTGTGGCCACAACCATGGGTGAGTTCGAGTACACTCCCTCACCACGTGAAGTTGATATCCTGTGTATGTGCGTTGGATGTGTGTTTTACCTGTGTTCAAATCTGATGATGTGGATTTTGTTATCTTTTGTACTTTGTATTTTCACCGCAAGGGCGATTTTTTCGTTTCGGTCAGGAACGGTTTCTTGAGGGAAGGTTTCAGCAGGATATTACTGTTTGTGATCCGGCATATTTTTTGTTCTTGTAGGCCTGAGAAGAACTTTCATTTTTCTTTTCTTTTCCTGTGAACTCTGCAATTTTTGTTTAATTTTAATTAATTTTGTAGTCGCGCGTGAATTCTCAAAGAAAAATGTGTTTTGTGTTGGTGCCCCTAACCCCCACCCACCTTGCCAGACAGAAGTCGTGCTCCAGTTGACCTCCAAGTCTTTTGCCCGCCCACCTGCAGAAAAGGTTGTTCCGGTTGACTCCTCAGTCACCAGAAGAACGCAGGCTTGTGCTTTTGGACAAGTGCACTGCCTGCACTGCCATTTCACAAAATTTCTGCCAAACACAGGTGTCAGGATCTTGACCGAATGTTCCCTAGTGAGGCCCGCTTAGTTCGATTCTTTCGTGTTTGAGAAACAAACCGACAAACAGTTTGAGACACAAAATGAAAGGTTGTTGCGCATTTTTTTCTTTTCTGTCTCCGTTTTCCTTCTTGTCTGTCTTTCTTTGCATTGATTTGACCCTTCTTCTGACCTCGCAACGTCTACACAAAAATGAAAACCTCTTTTTGGATCAGCAACGGGTAACAACACACTTTTCGACTGTCTCTTGTCCTTTGATCTGTAGTGTGAAAGTTTTCAGTCAACATCGCTTCTTGGCCAAGTGTTCCCCAGAAATATTCCGTTGGTAGTCCACAAGCCTTTCTGAAATGCAGCCGCAGTTTGCTTCTGAACATCTGCTTCTCGAAGTGCAGTTGGAAACCGAACTTCTTTTGTCGCAGTTTTAATTCAGTGACAGGATGTCTTGTCGTTTCGGATAGATGTATTGCAGGAACGTTGTAGTTATTCTATGTCTGCAACTAGCATTTGTCCACAACTTTCATTCTTGGCACAGAAGCAATGTTGTGATGCTTGTCCAAGCGCCTTTCTGTTTCAGCTGGAATCTGTGTCATTGGAAAATGTTGCAACCTCCTGACAAAAGTGCGTGCAATGGCCTTGTTTGATGAAGAGGGCTTTCCGGGAGAAACCTTTGCTGCACCCACTTCCGCAGTTGAAATGTGCCGAACTTCCAAGCAGCTCAACTACAGAAAAAGACAGAAGCTTTGTTCCCCACATTTCTTCATATTCCCAGGAGAAATGTCGCCAAAAATGTGTGAATTCTTGGAAACTAAACATTTTCCCTATTGCTGTTGGACAGAAGTTTGTGTCACTTGTCCTGGGCATGCTGCCTTCATTGCGGGTGCTTGACTTTGGTTCGTTTGTAATCAGGCTATACAAGGCATGGCCCTCTGATTTTCTGACATTGAAAGGAAGAACAAAGAACAACATGTCTCACTGAACTTGCTGCGAGTTCGAGTTGACTTTCAACACAAAGAGCAATGAGCACGACACTTGTTGGCAATCCATTGTTGTTCGGAGGGTTGTTTCGCCAAAACATCGGTCTCATCCTGTCAGCTTGGTTTTCCTTTTCTGTCCTTTTCGCTAACGGTGCTTCTGCCCTCTCTCCCTAAAGGTGCAGTTCCTGGAGGCAGAAGCGGAGGGAGCGAAAGCGAGACTGCGGGATGTGACATCGCAGTATCAGGCCGAAAAGGAGGCACTTCTGCGCCACACAGACTCTGACAAGACGGAGCTGAATGAAAAAGTGGAGAGTTTGACACGGGAAGTGGAGGAGAAAGGGGAGCAACTTGAAGAACTCAAAAAAGAGTTGGAGGAAGTGAGGGGAGGCAAAGAACAGCTGCAGACTGAAGCGGAAGAGCGCACAACGCGGCTACAAGGGGAGGTGCAGGAACTGCAGGAGAAAGCAAAACAGCTGCAGGGAGAGTTGCAGGAGACTTCAGAGAAACACGAAAAAGAACTGCAAGAAAAACTCAACGTCGAAACCGTCCTCAGTGAAAAAGTGCAGGAACTTGGCAATACTATTGGTGCTATGCAGGAGCAAGCAAACGCTGCGCAGCAAGCAAACGCTGCGTCTCAGGAAGAAGTGGTGGAAAAAGCGGAGGAATTCGAAATCAGGACAAGAGAACAGGAGAAGGACTTCGAAGAGAAATTGGTGAAATTGAAAGAAGAGTACGAGCAGTTGCTTTTGAAGACAAAGGATGAATATGAATCGGTGCTGAAGGAGAAAATAGTCAAGCTTGAAGAAAATGACAAGGCCTTGAAAGAACACAAGGAAATTGTGGAGAAATCTCAGGCAGAGACGAAATTGTTGAACGATAAGTTTGGTTCGTTGAAAGAGCGTGCGAAAGGTAAGATTGACCAACTGCAGGGACAGTTAGACGCCAAGAATGATGAACTGAAGACGAGAGCTGAAGAGCTGGAAAATCTGCAGAGGGCAAAGGAGGAGTCGGAGACTCGGATCAAGGCGATGGAGAGCAACGACGCAGAGCTGAATGCGAAGCTCGAGCAGCTGCGACAACAGCTGAGCGGAACTGAGGACAAACTGCAGGTAACAGAGCCACTCAGGGTGATGAGGCTTGGATTGCGAAGCGGCGACTGATCAGGTGTTTTGTCGCGGTGCGTGAAGATCGTATCTGGGTGGATATGGGTGTGGGGTGTGAAGAAAGGCGCTGGTCGGGCCGGGTGTTGCATGCCGTCCACTTAGAGATTTGTGCGGTGTGCAAACAAAATTTTCTGCCACAGATTCTCTTTCCACAGCATGAGTTTCAGAACATTTCCGTCATGATCACAGTTTACTTCAAGAGTTCTTTTGTTCAAAGATTGCTTTGCACGGATTTTCACACGCCAAAAGAAAATACGTGGTATCTGTTGCAGGAGACGCTGGTGGAAATGGCGACCTCAGTGGAGAGCTACAAGCAGCAGCTGTCGGAGCAGCAGGTTCAGACGGAGGCGCGGACGTCCGAGCTGGAGACGCGGATCGCGCAGCTGCAGGAGCAGGCCCAGCTGGAGGGACAGGAACTCGAGAAGTCGCTCAGAGCAGAGGTAAGACTCACAACCCAAACGTTTTGGAAAACCAATGAGACCATTTGTCCCCAGTTCAGCCAGAATGGCTGAAGCTTGATCGTACAAAGCACAACTATGTGCTTCCACAGATCGACGACAAGGTGCAGCGGATATCGACGCTGGAGGAAGAGAAGACGGAATTGGCGCAGTCGACTGCGGCCAGGGCCAAGGTATGTACCGTCTCGCTTCCTTCTCAGAGGCATACCTTAGCTGTTGCAATCAGTTATGGCATGTCTGCCAGGTTGTCTCTCAGACTGACCAATTTGTTCCAGGACTTGAAGGCGAAATACGTGGCAAAGCTGAAAGAAATCAACTCTCAACACGAAGAGAAGCTGAACGCGTTGAGGGAGGAGCACGAGAAGGAGCTTGCGCAGGTGAATGCACACACACGCACACAGACACAGACACAGACACACACACACACACACACACACACACACACACACACACACACACACACAAAGTTGGCACACTTTTTTTGAAGCAGTAAGGGTTTGTTTTCTTGGTTGAAGACAGTAGAGGTTTGTGTTCCGATCTCTCGTTCTCACAAGCAAAATGGTCTTTGTTTTCTGAAACTTCTGACCACGAACGACACCAATAAATTCAGTAGTGAAGCTTCGAACGTTCAACGTCTTGTTCTTTGGTCGTTCCAGGCGCGGCAGGAGAGCAGCTCTTCACTTGAGTCTCAGATGGAACGTGTCAGGTTGGAAAACAGTGCAAAGTTGAGCGAACTGATGGAGGCTCACAACACAGAGGTGGAGAGACTAAACGGACAAGTTCACAGTCTGGAGGAGCAACTGTCTCAAAAAGACGCTCAAAACACCGAACTCCGAACGAAAATACACGAAAAGGAAGTGGAACTCACGAGTCAGTTCCGCGAGAGAGAAAACGAGCTGAACGCAAGCATCAGTGAGCTGCGCACACAGACGAACGAAACTGAAGTTTTGCGCACACGCTGTGAAGAGTTGACCAGTCACAGAGCGTCTAGTCACGGTCAACTCAGTGAACTCAGCCAACAAAACGAACAGCTACAGCAACAAGTGCACGAACTGTGTCAAAACCTCAGTGACAAAGGGAACGCTTACAAAGAGGTGGAAACCAAACTAGAGGAGAGTGAAGCGGCCAACAAAGAGCTACAGACTAAATGTGAGGAGAGAGAAAGGGATTTGAAAGAGCTGAGAAAAAGACTAGAGGAGCAGGAAGAGAGACTGGGAAAAGCAGCAGAGGAACACAGACTTGAAGTGCAAACAGTCACAGACAAGCTGGAGAGTGAAAGTGCTGCCAAACTGCAGGTGAGTGCAACAAGAGAGTTTTGCGGTGCTGTGTTCTGCACGAAGTAGCTGAGGCGTCCAACACAGGTGACGCCAGTTTGGTTGGTTCCGAATAAATGAGACGTTTGGTTTTGCGTGGCTGTGGGATTGGGTGGGGTGTGCGGATTCAAACTCGCGAACTAACCACTGTGCATCGTGCCGCCCATTCTCACATTGTGGCGACGGTGCTTCGGTTCTGAGTGAGTGCGGCCCCGGAGGGATCGGCAGCAGCAAACTGAAGCGCTGGGTGTCTGTCTCGTGCTGTGATGATGGTGTTGAAGCTTCATTCATCCCAAAACGCTTCGCCTTTGCTTGTTTCGCATGAAGTGTGACGAGTGCTGTGTCTGCAGGAAATGAAGCGAAAAGCGGAGACCCGCGTCGCGCAGATCAAGAAGCAACTGCAGGACGAGAAGGACGCTACTGTCGGGGAACTGAACGGGAACCAGTCCAAACTGCAGGAAGAGTTGCTGCAACTGCAGGACGGGGTGCAAAATGTTGAAAAGGTGATCAGAATGACTGCGAGATGGACACACTGTCAGAATTTCTTGGAAACGATCCACCATTAGTTTCGTCAAGGAAGTGGAAGTGGATGTCTTTGTTGCGTGCGCTTGGCGGCGTGGTGTGGCTATTTCTGTGGACAGTAACTTGTCTGTCTCACAACGCTGTTGGAGTTGGGCTCAGCTTGCAGCAAACAATTTTGGCAGTGTGCAATGCTTCGCTCGTTAGAGTTGGCAGGTGGGCGGACCTTCTCAGTCAGCGGGTAACCCAACGGATCCGCCAAACTGTGTGTCGTTGTGTGCTCGAGCTGAAGTGATTGGAGGTTGGCCACCCCAGCCAGACGAGCTCCACTCGATAACACTGCGCTCACTCTTTTGAAGGAGCGGGATGAACTCACATCGAGGCTCGCTGAACTGGAACGAGTCCACGCGGAGGAAACGGACACACTGCGCGCGCAGTTGGACGAGCTGCGCGACGCCAAGGCGGCCGTGGAGCACGAGACGCAGCAGAAGTCCGACTCTCAGCAACATACGGAGGTCAAGCTCAAGGTCAGTCGCGGCAGAACGCCAAGACGCCAATTTCCGATTTTATGAAAGTCAAGGCCAAAGGCAAGAGATCAACAGAGCACAGGTCAACATTGCTGAACGGCGCCATTCAGCAGCAAACTGAAAAAGGCAGTCTCACAAGCGACAGGATGGCGGGAATGAACAACATGAAAAAGAAATGTGAAAACGAACTGTCCCGGTTGGCTGACTCATATTGCAGAAGACACTCGTTTATCCGTCCATTTCCTGGTTTGGGCAGGTGTTGGTGACGAACCTGAAAAAGGAGAAGGAGGAACTGAACAAAGAGCTGCTGAGCGTGAACGCTGAGAAGGTGCAGCTGCACAGCACGACCGAGAAGCTGCAGGCCAAGATAGAACACCTCATCGCGACACACGACCAACAGAAACAGCAAGTAGCACTCTCGTATTGGTTGTGCAACGCCCCAGCTGCAACGTACGGAAGGGAGGTGGTCTCTCCCATCAAGTGAAGGGGGCTGCCGCATAAAACTTTTGTTGATATTTTGGTCTTGAACATTGGCTTCAGGAATCGTTCGAAGGAATGTTCTCTTTGAACCAGCGTGTCGAGTGTTATCTCTTCTCGTTTGCAGGGAACTGATCGCAGAAAATTCCCGCGAGCTGGAACGCATGAAGGGCGAGTTTGAAACCCGGCTGGCCGAGGTGGAGGACGAGCAGAAGACCAAGATCAAAACGTTGGTGAAGGAGTTCCAGTCGAAGGTGTCGGAGAAAGACCGAGAGTTCCAGGAGACGTTTGGGGAAGCCGTCGGTTAGTACTCGGGAATACCCGCCGCCAGTTGGTGTTCAAAAATTTGAGTTGAGGAAACCAACAGTATTTTGCTTGGAATGAAACAAAACGATGGAGTCAGACTGGGGAGGAGCTCAAGGTGTGTGTTTTGGGTTGCAGAGAAGAGTCACCGGGAGGAGGACAGAATGGCTCGAGAGCACAAGGAGGAGGTACAAGAGCTGCACAAAGATCTGCACGAGAAGGACGAGAAAATCGAGCAACTGATCGACAATTATGAGGAGCAGCTCTCGGTGAGACACGCTCATGTCTGCTGTTGGCCGTTTCACAAGAAACTGAAACGTGCACGTCGAATTTTGTCAAGTCGCCAAGCTTTTCCAACCAACCTCAATACTTTCACAGTCGATAATCACGCGAATGGCTCTGCAGCAGGACGCATTGTCACGATGCGAGATTCTGAGGAGTATTGTCGAGCGCCTTTCGCACCTGTCATTGAAGCATTTGATTTCGCAGGTGAAGGAGGACACGCACAAAGCTCTGGTATCTCAGATGGAGGAAGCGCTGGCGGAGAAACAGGCTGAACTCGACACCTTGCAGGTGAGGAGTGATGCAGCAGCGGCGCCTCGCTGCGGCTTGGGTCTCCTGTCTGTGGGATCGAGGCTGGTCCGCTTGGAACCAGCGCTCAGTCGCTTTATCGTCACTGTCCTAAATTTCCACGAACGAAGCTGTTTCCAGTCCAAAAAAGCAGTTCGCGTGCCTTCTGCGTGGCTCTTTTGGAGAGGAAATGACTTCGACACCTGACGTTGGTGGCAAAAGTCATGTGGCTTGATTTGTGACCGTGGCCTGTTGTGGTGGAACCATTCCTGTGCAATGTTTCTTGCGCTCCCACCATGGAAGGGCACACAGAATCATTGCAAAAGACGGAGTTCTGTGTTTGTCTCTTTTTTCGCGACACAATTAGAATCTAAACACAGCCGACACAAGGTCTGGAAAACGGAAATGTGTCTGGCAGAAGCACTAAACTTGTAAGATGCATGTTCCCTGCACGGGATGTGGTAAAATAAGGAAGATTTATTGGTCTCAGATGGCTGATCCAAAATTCAAAACAAGAAGTGCGACAAAGTTTGAGCTGATCTGGTCCAACCAAAAGAAACATCTTTCTGGAGGTTGTCCTTCGATCCGCTGTGTCGAGACGGGACTCGGTGGTGGTGATTTGGCAGCACCTGCACTGGGGTTTGCGCATGCACGTGTTGTGTTGGTACCACAGGCTGAGCTGAAGGCCGAGCGAACTGCGATGGAGGAGAGAGTGCGCGGAGAGATGTCGCGCCGCTTCGACGTGGAGAAGCAGCGCCATGTGGAGGAGGTGGAGGGAATGAGCCGCGAGTGGGAGATCGAGAGGAAGGTAGGCTCCGCCAGAGAACAGCGAGGTCGTCATGTATAATTTCTTTGTTTCTGTTCCAAAAATTGTTTTTGTTTGACACATGAAGTCATATTTCATGGGTCACGTAATTTTGTTGCGTTTTCTTTGAATTGCTTTTCGTTGTTCGTGCGCGAAGCGAAGAACAGAAACCATTGTCGTTTGCTTCTTCTACCTTGTTCCTTCTTCAACTTTGTTCGTCGGGCATTTTTTCTGTGATGCACAGAGCTGAACACAACCAAATTCACTGCAAAGCTTATGTGTTAATTTTGCGCAATGAAGAAAGTGATATTGCTTGTCGGGTCTCGTTGCTTCAAGTAAACGTCGCATCTTGAACACTATTGTGGGTGATTTGCTGCTGTTCAAATTGCATGCAATTGAAGTGGCCAAAATGTGCTCAAAGCGGACAATCCAAAGCCTGAAAAACATAGCTCACCCGCTTTTCTGAAGTTTCGAGCCCTCTTCGCATCCACGCGAAGAGAGGATGATGTTCGTGGAGAGACAAATCGAAGGCTTCACTTCAATTGCACTGTGACGCGTCGTACGTACGAGTGTCAGTTTGTGATGTTGTGTTGACTCTGCTCTTTTTTCTCACTGTGTACTGTAGTCTAGCGCAGCGACACTCGGTGTGAGTCCTCCACAGCCACACGGTAGACAGGCACAGGTACAACTTTTCACTTTCCATTCCGTGAAACAGCTCGAATCTTCTCGACAATCCAACAAACGGCTTCTTCTTCCTTTGCTTTTGTTTTCCACGGAAACGGACCAACCCTGACAAGGACATGTCTGGACGCTTTTTAGGTGATTTGAGATGGGTTGCACGATTTGAGCCAAATCGGTGCGAGCCAAATCGAAGCACCTATAGGCAGCATCTTCCAAAAGTATGTCAGCAGCAGTTTCATG
>JAAUXT010012589.1_pt1 | contig 18730 bp, 25 predicted proteins | sample 7278171 | NCBI WGS metagenome assembly JAAUXT01 (sample SAMN14350112, study PRJNA611818) | marine sediment metagenome | isolation source: surface marine sediment (1.8m) | place: French Polynesia: Moorea | collected 2018-08 | reverse complement strand
GGTAGTTTGGCAAAGTCACTAGAACTAACTTGGTGATGTTTGTTTGTAGATCAATCATGTTTCATTTTTTTAGAATCACAAAAGTAATTTTGACTTTTTTTATTTCTTAACAAATTTCAACTTTGGTTCCAATTCTTCTTGGAGGGTATGAATGATGCAATATTTGAGAGATGTATCGGAGATGTCATGTAGAACAATGGCTATTATGCAAATGAGGCTGCAGCAGGATAGTTCGAATACCAGCAGGATAGTTCGAATCACCGCAACGTCCAAATTTTTGGACGTTATTTTTTCAACGTCCGTATACAGGGGCCAGTTTTTGCTTGTATTTCACCCGAAGTTGGAGCATCGGCGCACCTTCCCAACGATCAGGCCCTCTGACTTCATTCCAGGGATCGTTGGTTTTTGCGTTCTGTCTGGGACTCAATGGATTCTGCATCCAGGGCACGTTGGCCAAGGTGCCGTGACACCGGGTTCACGTTCTGAGAACGTACAGCCTCACTGTTGTTGTCTGCGAGCGTTTCGAGTGGCCACGAACGCGTCACGTCAGCGTCCAGGGACTTGCAGAGGGACACAACGTGCGAACGTGACACAAGCCTACAGAATTCAGTGCGCGACGCTCTACCTGGGACGCCACCACGCCAAGCACACCGCCGGTGCACATCAATCATCCTGAACACAGCGCGATGACAGCGTCAGCGAACTGTGAGCGAACATTCCTTACTCGTACAGATATCAGAACTCTCGAGATCGGTATGAACAGCCTGAAAGCTCCAGTACACGAAAGGGCATTCAGAATTATCCCTTTTTTTTGCGATGGCGACCTAGGTGGCCTTGAAGAGTCAGTAGTGAGAGTGCAAATAGATTATCCTCGCTTTATTCCAGCAGTGTGACCCGGCGAAGTGAATTCTCAGCGCTAGTACCGAATACTCCCCTCGTATATGATGATCAGAGTTTGCAAATTTTCTGATCAATTTTTTTTCACCGTGGTTCACTAACTTTTTCTGCGGCGCAGTTTGTGCGTGTGAGATACATCAGAACTCGGTTCTTTTGTCTCGAGCGAGCGATAATCAGCGGCGTGCTGTGGGCAGGACGTGCGTGACGCACGTGTCTCCGGGAGGCGACAAGATGGTCCTTTTCCGCATAAGAAATGACACGTATTTCTGTGAACAGAGAGCACTCAGAAGGGTGAGAACCCATTTTAACACTAGCCGTGATCGGACCCTCAGATGGCGATTGTAAGGGGACCGGCACTGGCTCTTATCTGAGCAATTTGGACTGGGTATGACTTGGTGGTACTGGCTCCGTACAGATCATCGGGGCATTTCATGCTGTGGTGGCACCAGCTCGGTTGGGAGCTGAGCTGCTTTCGCGTGGTTTCCTCTGGGGTGGGGTGTATTTTTGAGCAGGAGAATTTTTTGGGATTACATTTTGCACATAGCAGTTTCAAATGAGTTGCGCAAATTATGCGCATCTACCCAAATGCAATTGAGGTGATCCCAAAAGTCACATTGATGTTGTTGGAGTGCTTTTGGAAACCTAATTGCACTACAACAGGGACTTTTATATTTATACAGCATGCAACTGTCTCTCTTTCTTTTCGCACATTTGTCCTTTTTAGCTTTTCTGTTTGCCTTGTGTTTCTTGCATTCTTATAAATGTTAGCAATATGTGCCTCAAACCAATTTATCCCATGTGACTGTTCAACATTACAAGAATGGCATTTTTCCTGCGGGATCTTTCACTCACATCATTTCACTTGGACGTGCCTGTTTCAGACATTTTCCTGCTGTTGGATCAACATGTCTGCCAAAAAATACACCGGTGGACAGGCAACACAAATGGTAATGGACAGTGACTGTGACCCTGGCGGAGACAGTCAAGAAAGTCATGATGAAGCTGATATCTCTGGTATCTCTGACACAGACCTCTTGGAGAGAAGTGTGGACACTGACTACGTGGACAGAGTGATAAAAAAGGATGGCACGGTTTGGGTGAAGGCATGTCGATGCGTCTGTGGTGAGCATGACAGCGATTCCTCTTTTGATCACTCCAGTGAGTTCGAAAAGGACAAAACATTACTGACCCCACCCCAGACTCTGCAGGAACTCAGAGGGAAAAAAGGACACGCAGCTTGAGTCTGCCTGCACATGCTTCTGCCAATGTGAGTGCAGACAGACCCATTGCGGGCCCCTCTCTGGTGCAAACCAGCACCCTGACCGGTCCTGGTGCTGTTACGGCCACATTTGGGTCCGGATCCAGAAGTCATGCCTCCCTGGATGACACCATTGAGGGATACCTGGATCTGGGGGAACTATCTGACTCGGACATGATTTCCATGGGTGATACGCCCATGCCACCAGACGGCACCAGTGGTGATGACTCGGACACGTTGGAGGCTGATCAAGTCAATCTGTGCATGGTGTCACAGACCCAAGAAGACGCCGGAGCTGATGCCGATAACAAAGATGACACACCGGATGCCCCGGACCGAGGGCATCAATGCTTCCTGTATGGCCAATCCTTTTCTGAAGTGGACATGAACAAGGAGGGAGAGGAAGGTGATGAAGAACGCGACGGTGAGGATAATGCAGATGACGCTCATGACAACGCCACCGATTCCCCCCCCCCTGCGCCCACCCACATAACAGAGGGACAAGGCGCTACAAGGAAGCGGGCCCCAGCATTCAAGAACACATCAAAACATTTGTGGAGACTGATTATCCAGAGGATGCAGGTATCTGGAAACCAACAGCAACCTACCCTGTGGACACTGTGAAGCTACTTGAATTGGTGTTCACCTGATCCCCCCCTTCTGATCGCGCAGATGGTTTATTGTTCGATCCCACAGGGATGTCTCCCCTGGACTTTTTTTTACAAGATGTGGCCTCACAAGTTGTTCGACCACATCACAGCTGAGACAAATTGTCACTACGATTGGTGCGCGACTGAGGGGCACAACAATCAATTCGGTGAGTGTCATCATTTTATTGATAATTCTCATCAAATGGGTACACATCTACATACAATTGTGTTTCTGGCATTGAGGTACATGTGGGCCTCGCAGGGCCCATTACATAACAACATCAGTACAATCATGTGCAGAAGTAATTTCGTACCGTTTCTGTCCTTATCTCCTTCATTTCGGGTCACTTTCTGGCACCTGGTCAGTGTCGTTCAAGATGATTGTTTGCCGCAGCTTGTCCAACAGCCATATTTGATGATCCATCGTGTGGAGAATCTCACAAGCTGGTGGTTTGTGAATGTTCACAGCCTCTTTTCTCACAATGGCATGGTCTTTCCGATGTTGATCGATACATTGAGACAATTTCTTGACCTGTTGACAAACACTGAGTTTCCAGAATAGATCATTGTGAATTTCGACAACGAACTTGAATTTGTGGCAGTAGAACTGTCTGCAGTACTGACACTTGCAAACCACGCTCATGCACAGATTGCAGGCCATTGTGTATGGAGCCAAAAGACTCAAGCATGGATGTGGTTCACAAAGGTGCAGTTCTTGGACGTAGTATCATGTGATGTGTCCTTGGCTTCTTGACAGCACCAGGACAAGCAGCAGCACATTTCACACTCTTTTCATGTAGTTTCTCACATCGCAGTTGCTGATTTGCACTCATTATTTTCTTACAGACAGGTTTCAATTTCACCATGCATTGGTCACAAGTTTCAGTACACAGTGAACACTCGCAGACACGAAAGGTCTCGGTTACAACTGATCTAACATGAAAAAGAAATGTACAAGACAGGAAATAAGTGCAAGTACCAAAAATTATATGTACAATACAAACTGTTTGGCTGCAAACTCAGCCACAAGATGAACGCACGTGGCACAAATTATCATTAGATTGCATAACTTTCAAAATCAGCACGTGGGTTCTTATGCAACTCCTTTGTGGTATGCTATCAATTGTGCAATGCCTTACAAGCCAGACCCCAAGGCCCCTGAGTCCTCGCGCTTTCGCTTTTGCTCATCTGCATCTTTGGTCCAAACCTGGAACCCTTCCTCCTAGTAACAACATTGCATGCTTCCAGGCAGTTTATCCCCCCTCGGTGTTTGATGCAGCAGTTGTGTGCAATTTGCCCACTTGTTGTCATTCCCTGCACCCACAGACAATTCAAGGCCTTGAAGACCATACTCATTCCTGGCATACAAGGCACGCAGCTTGCACAACGCTTGCATGAGTGCCACCAAGTAAGGTTGGAATCTGGGCTTGACCACCCCCCAATTCAAGTCAGGCAAGGCTTTCTCTGTGGCCCCCTCTTTGTAACAGATTGCAGGCATGTCGGCCCCTATCTGCTTCTTCACTTCATCTCTGGAGAGTCTAAGTGTATATGGCACAGTATTGTAAACATAATGAGACATTTGCATTTGAAGGATGTTGTGCACATTGGTCACTAGCTCCAGGGTCTGAATTTTGATACGCTCATTGTTCAAATGAAGCCCTATAGCAATTTTGGGGGTTTCTTCACGAGGATTGAGACACGAAAAGAAATCTGTGAGTAGGACAGCCTGCTGTTCGAACCCTGCCTCAGTCGCATCGAATGAACTTTTCACCTTGGCAGACATGACTTGCATGCCATTGAGTGTGGCACAAGCATCTGCAGTGGTCTGCCTTGTGGGCATTTTTCCCTCAGCAAGCAGATTGCCAAACATCTGATCCAGTTTGTCCCCTTCCTTTTCAATATTATCTACAGTCAACCAAGATGCCTTTCCCTTCAAGTAGCGCATGTTTACATTACTGGGATGCCCGTGTGGCGATCCTTCCAAAGTTTGAGCCAATGGCACATAGCACAGGTAATTGCTGCCCTTGTTTTGCCAAGACTCCGGTTTCCCCAGGTGATCTGTGAATTTGCCGACATTGGCCATCTCCCCAAGGCCAACGATAGACAAGAGCCCTGCCCAACGCATCAAGACTTTAGCTGCTGCTGCTCTGTGCCAGTCCCAGGATTTGCACGCAAGCAGTGGCTGTAATAGATCCATCAAATTCTCAGCGGTCTTGACTGGTTGGGCGATGTCCCACCAACTGTTGCCCAGTAGGTACTCCATTTGGTCGTCGTACTCATCCACATGTTCCTTCACCATCGTCTGTTCCCTAGCAGCATGCGTAAACTTTGGATGAAGTCCCTGCAAACTGCCGGTGCAATTTGGGACAGCGACACCCCTGTCTTGCAATTCACCATCCAAAGTGCTGGCTGCTATCAGTAAATTCTTGGCCAAGTACCTGGCAAATACAGCCTCACGCTTGCAGTCGTACAGCAACTTCCCTGCAGGAAGATTTGTGTGTTGATCAGCCACACAAGGAATCAAGTGCCATTTTGACTCGGGTGCATTGTCGAAGATTTTGGGCCACTTCACTGCTGCCGGCAGTAGTTGATCCCCAGGGATGTCACTTATGATGGCCGTCTATCATCTGTGCATATGAGGCTGTTTTCCTGTTGGGCCAGTGTCCACTCTGGAAAACAACATGTAATTTTGGAATACATATAGCACACAATGTTCATGTTCAACATGGTCAAAAAAGCATGGCATGGACAAAGTTATAAAATGCAGCATACATTTTTTCAAAGGCTCGCAGTTCTTTCTGTATTTGATGAGATATGCATCTGTGCCACCACCTGCATTCACAGCAAGGAAGATGCTCACTCGAGCAATTTGGTCAAGGGTCAATTCATCATGACGAGCGTCAATCTGTGGAAGCACTTGATACCTGTTTTCACAGCAAGGAAGATGCTCACTCCAGCAATGTGCTCCAGGGGTCACGGGAGCAGTCGCAGGATGCCAAAGTTTCTGTTGCATGCCCCGGAGATGGGGTTCAGGTTCAGGGGTTCAACAGGTGGGCCTTGTTGAACCTGCTGAGTGGATGGAAGCAGAGCACTTGCCTTGGGTTGAGGGTAGGGTGAACGTGCAGTGTGGCATTTGGGGGGGGGGGGGGGAATTATGTTAGCATTCACGTGGCATTCTCTGCAGCCTGAAGGCCTCTGGTCTACAAGTATTGTGCGTTCACTCACCAAAAGGCCACAAGTTCTTACCACTTGACTTTCAAACCTCTTGAAATTAGCTGACACAACATGTTCGGTTGAACATGCTGAATTCTTTCACTGCGGGGGCACAGGCCAGAGGGTTTAGCTCAGAGTCGGGCGCCTCGTAATCTATGGGGGTTCATGGAAGGGTCACAGGCTGTCAGAGCAAAGAACAAAGGACGTAACATGGCCCAAAGTCAACAATTCTGACAATGGTACATGGTGCAACCATGCAATCATCATTATGCCCAATTGTAATGAATACCAGATCACAGAAACAGGACTGATGCATGGGACAATTTTCCTGATGTCAAATAGGCAAAAAGCAGTACTCACCATGTTTGTATGGTTGGTGATTGACTGTGATTTCTAGTAGATCGACCACCAACCGGCAGAAGTGTGAATTCAAAAATGGATGCAAAAGACGTGTCGAGTGACGTCACTTCCGGGCGCGAAAATGAAGCTGGCGCGATGTCAAGGAAGCAGTTACTTAGTGATCTGTTTGACCTGTTGTGATAATCATTTCCCGCTTTCGATGAACTCACTTGCGAGTTTGAGACCTGAGATCGCCTTCTGCACCAAAAACCATGGCCCACAAGGCTTATGCACTTTTATCCAAATTAGCCATACGTAATGATTATGTACTTCAAAGACACACCAGTAATTAGACCCAGATATGTCAATAGGTAAAGCCGAGCCTGCTTGCTGTGCTTCACCTCAATGTGCGAGACACAGAGAGTAACTACCTTTGGCCTTGATGTGTGTTTCGCACATTGAGGTAATTAGAAATTCTTTGAAACTTTTCTCTGGACTCACAACTCTTGCTTTTCTGTACTTGCAGTTGAAGACTCCAAATGACAGAAGCGGTGGAGACAAGTGCAGCCAGGCGACCTGAAAGTGTTCTTTGCGTTGAATGTTGCAATGGGTCTTGTCCACAAACCCAATGTGAAGAGCTACTGATCCAAAGATCTTGTAACTCAGACACCATTCTTTGGGGAGCACATGTCCCAGAATTCATTTGAGCTGATTTCACAGAAAACACACTTCGATAATGACAGTCAAAACCCTCCCCCAGTGAACAGAACCACAATCCTTTGGCCAAAGTGAGACACATTGTGTCAACATTGCAGCAAACTTTTCACACTGCTTTAGCTCCAAACCGTGTGCTGGGTCTGGATGAGGCCACCTGTGCCTTTCATGGAGTGTGCAGGTTCCATGCCTTCAATCCCAACAAACCCGACAAGTATCACTTGAAATTGTACGCGGTATCTGAGGCTGATTCAGGTTACTGCTTGGGGTTTGAGGTCTCAATGGGGCAAGAAAGAAAAGCTGACCCTGCCAACAATGTTGTTGGGTGGCCAAGTGTTGTTTCACTAGTAAGAAAACGCCATGGCGTCAGTGCTGACTCCATGCTCAAATTTGGAGCTTGTCCTGTCATGGACGGCACACAACTCACACCTGTGTCAGAGATTGTCATGCAACTTATGCATAAATACGGCTTGCTTGACCAGGGATATCACTTGTACACTGACAATTTCTACTCCAGCCCTCATCTCGCCACTGCTCTACTCAAACGTGACACGGGCTTTTGTGGGACTATTTGTAGTAACAAGAAGCTTTGGCCAGTAGCTCTTCTCAAGGCTTGTGGCAGGAGAAAGGATGACGCATCCCGGGGGGCCAGAAAGGGAAAGGCAGAGAGAAGAAAAGCCAAAACACGGTCCAGGAACCCAAGCCCAAAATACTCAAAGCCCACTCCCGAGACATTGTTTGGCGGCACAGTCAAAACAATGACCTTCTGGCCATGGCAATCGGCAACAGGAAAGTGTTCCACTTGGTGAGCATGATCCATAATGCAACCAAGTCAATGGTCAGTATCCCAAGCGAAAAAAAATGGGACTGGTGGGCAGATGCTGTTTTGGACTACAATTATGGGATGAAGGCAGTCGACCTTGGGGACAAAATTCTGAAAAGCTACGAAATGACCCGAAAAACCCAGAAATGGTCCACAAAGCTCATGTTTCATTTTGGGAACATGGCCATGATGAATGCTTATCTGTTGTGGAGATGCAGCCAACAAAACATAATCGCAAACACAGTCCTGCATGCAAAATGAAGCACTAAAGTTTTGCGTTTGACAGGAAATTTGAAACTGCTGAATCACGCAGATTTCTGCTCAACCATTGTCTTGGCTCTGGTGGAAGAAGGGAACCGTGATTGCACTTTCAACAACCCAGCCCAACGTGTTCTCATGTTGCACCCAGAGAATCGTTTCAATGACCGTCACTTCCCCAAGGAGATCATTCCCAAGAAGGTGGGGGAGGAAGCACCAAATTTGCGCAGAATGTCACAAAAAGCCCAAAGGCCTCAACACCAAATTTCGTTGCGGTCCATGCAACAAATTTCTTTGTGCATGGCCGTGTTTCCAGGTGTACCACACCAACGGCCTCACTTTCGAGGACACAATCAAAGCGCGTGATGAGGGGGTGGCCACGTCAGACAACAACATGGCCACTGATTCTGACATGTGCCTTACAGAAGATAGGCCCAACCAAACAATTTGACAAACGGATTCAGTTTGTTTGTACACCCAGAAATGAAAGAAAGTCTGATCCGGCCACACTTCACACTTGCTTCTTTGTGTTGGTAATCCTGGTAATTTCTCTTGCACAGAAATATATAAAAGTGCCTGTTGGAATGTATTCCACACTGATACGAGAGCAATAAAGATGTTGACATCATGCTGGACATAAGACTGACTTGTGCTTCTGTAAGAAGGAGACACAGTCTCTGTTGACAAATTCTGCGACAAAATTATCATCTGGCAGTACACGCACAGAGACAAAGACAATTGCGATGTCGTGTGAGGTTGGTGGCACATATCTTGCTGCTGTTGTGCTTTGAAACACTAATGGATTTCTGTGTGTTGTGGTGTGTGAGATGCATGTTGGATGATATGATTCCGATCAGAAACATTGGCTGTGTCAACCCACATTGATGAGGTAAGTGCAGTCTTACAAATGCATTGACTGACTGCAAGGATGACGAAGAGGAATCAGTCAAGTGCGCTGTCAATCAAATCCAAGTGCGGGTTGTCTGTCCCAATGAGAGTGATGCTCACATAGGATCTCGAGCGCTCAAATTGCATGTCTGAGCACGGTGCCGCTGATCTCACGCAATTAATTACTGAGTGGTGCGGGTCCCCTTGCAGGTGCCACTGAGCTCCTATCCGAGCTGTTATCGCCTCTTAGTGTTAACGCTACGCTGAAGGTGCACGCAGGGTTGGAGAAAAAATAGGCACACACAGCACGAGTGCTACAGATCAATTTGAGGGGCATTTCTGGTTGCTTACTCGAAAACTGTTCAACTATCACACTTGTGCTTTATGACAGATATTCAACTCATCCTCACACACTATTCTGGATGGAACGCATCAACGGAGATTCGTTCCATCCAGAACGGTGTGTTCGGATTCGTTCAACATCTGTTACGGTCGGAACGAACGAAACGTCGTCGAAATTGTTTTTCCTTCGCTGCCTGTTTCACCGACGAAATCGAAAGAAAAAACCCAAGTCGAGTGTTGTGAGCAGGCACAGAGGCGCCGGCAGGTTTATTCTTAGCTCTATTTTCAATGTGAGAGCATGAAAGACTTCACGGTGTCAGATCAACAACTCACAAAAGCATCAATTTTCACTTAACGTAATCTCACAAAATAGTTGCTGGGTGCACATATGTATACAAGCCGTCAAGGCGGACAAAAAGTTCCCGAAGATGAACGCAAAATTGATTGTTCTGAGAATAGAACCTGGAAAAGTTGTTTGTGCAAACAGATGGTTCATCATCCTGCCTCGAATGGAACTTGTCGCGTAACATTGTAAAGAAGAAAACTGTTTCTCGAACCAATGCCAAAAAAAAATTTCCGGCCGAGAGTTCACCACAACCGGTCGCTCATTCTGTTCTTCTTGAAATTGAAAATTCTTTTTTCTTACAAGTGCAGTTTAGTTCCCAAAATGGACTTGGGAGAAGTGATGTCGAGAATTTGGTGAACAAAAACAGTCAGAAAATCAATTTTCGAACAAAAAGATTGTTTCACATTCAAACCTTTGAAACAAAATTTAACATTTTACATGGAGTTAGTCTCAGAGCAGCAGAATACAATGGCGCGAAGCTTCTTTGTTTTAAAAATACATCAATGAATTGCCGGCTTCATTCCTCTGAGCTGAACTTCTCTTCTCTGTCTCTCTCGCTACCGACTCTCTCCGTCTCTCTCCATCTCTCTCTCCAGCGATTTACTTCTTCTCAGGCGACGACCTCTGCCTCCTGCAGCGGCAGTCCTCATCAGAGGACGAGGACGAGCTTGACCCCCCGCGGCACCGACACGTGTACGAGTACACGTCGTTGTCCAGGCAACCACACTCATCGTTGTCTGGGTCGCATATGATTTTGTTCCTCAACTGGAATGAAAAAAAAATTCAATTTGAGAGCACTGAACTTGAGCTTCAACAAACAAAACAATCCTGTGATTTGTTCTGTGATGCGGCGGAAAGTTGCTTTGTTCCGGGAAGCGTGCCGTACTGAACCGTTGAGGAGAGAAACTCACGTATCTCATCGGGTTCGACCTCCACCTCCTCGGCACACACCATTGGAAGCCGTCGCAATCGAAGCCGAAGCCATCGTGATAGTCGGTCTCGTAGCAGTCGCTGCACACAAAGTTCCTCCTGCCGTTCCCCGACGAAGACGACGAAGAGCCCAGGCCGACGCAGTCGTCGTCGTCGCTACACCTTGCCACTTTCTGCGGATCAAAACACCGAAGCCGTGATGAACGAAAAGTGGACGCACTTCAACAAACTCAAAGTCACGATGTGAAAGAAGTAATTTGTTCAGGACCGACATCTTAGTTCCATGTTTGAACTGCATGGAACCTGTTTTGTTCTGTGAAGCGAACAAACAAGGTTGTGGTGCACTCACCGAGTTGCTTCATTCGAGAAACACACGAGCGAGGAGGTGAATGAGTCAAAAGAAGAAGAGAAACAAGTCAAGGTTAAACCAGTCACACGCACAACAGAACAAGAACGAACGAATGCAAAAAATCCAAATTCATCTGAGTTGTCAAATGATACAACAGCAACAACAACAACTGGAAAGGGAACACGATTGTGGATACTCACGCGTATGAGAAGCTGAAAGAAGACAAAACGAAATTAATTCGCCGTGGAATACGTTTGGCCTTTGGACGCATTTTGCCTTTACCAAGAGAGAAAGAACACTGCAGCACCTTTTCACAGAGATTTAACAAGGACACAAGTTGCAAAGAACACTTACGGGACCGAAGGGCAACCGTTCGCCGAGGCCACGGCCACCACGGCAGCCAGAAGACCCAGAACCAGGAGGGCGCGCCTGCAATTTTTTTCTTATGAGCAACTAAATCCTCAAGGGTGCACGGTCCGAGCGGTCCCAGAGTGCGGTGCGCTGGCCTTCTACGTACAACTGTGCTGTCTCAACACAGTACAAAAATGGTTTCTGTGAAATCACACAATGACTTTTTCAGACTTTTGGTCAAGAAAGGAGTTGTGTTATGAACCTGAACCTTTTTTTGTTTCAAGTAAGAACCCATTTCTACCACGACGCGATCACATACGACAGATTGTGTGATCGCGGAGTTGTAGAATGCCTTTTCCTGTTGAGCGACTCGTGAGGGTGGTGCTTCTCACACCACTCAGTGATCAAGATTTTCATGCCTACATTGTATCTATCCAGCACAAGTTGTAGAAATGGCGTCACACACACAGTACAGTGTGAGAAGCACCTTCCCACCACTTCAGACTCAAAATTCACTCCAGTTTCGCAAACTAAACTGTCATGAATTTTTTTTTTCGTCTGGCATGGTGAGAAATGAGCTTCTCACACTCTATACCGGGTGTGCGATCCCTGTCATCTCGCTTGTGTAAACGTTGATCCTTTCGAATTCTAACGCATGATGAAGGAAGCGCTCTAGCGTGTAGGAGCACAAGAGAGGTAGAGAGAGGTATGGAAAGATGGAGACAAGAGAGAGACAACTTCAGATGGCAAGAGAAAAAATGATGCAAGCCCAAGACAGAGACAGAAAGACAGAGCGAAATAGAGTGTGTGCGTGTGTGTGATTGCGGGTGTGTGTTTTGTGAAAAAAAAACTGAGCAATACATTGACTTCGTCGCTTTGCTTTCAAAAAATGACAGAAACTCACATGATGCTGTCGTTGTTGCTGCTGCTGTTGCTGCTGCTGACCGTTCGGAGGGTTGTTGTCACTGCTGAGTCTGGAGTCGTCGGATGAGCCCGCACCTCTGCACCACGAGCTTTTATTCTGGCCCTGAGTTCAGGCTTCGCTGAGTCACAATGCCGCTGGTGACTACGATCTATCACCTCTCTTCGTTGGACCACCCTCAGTTAAAAAACAACCACGCTCTGCTGACGCCCAAAGTTGGCACACCCACAGTTGAAAAAAAACACACTCCACTGCCGCCCAAAGTTGGCACACCCGAATTTGCAAATCGACTTGGCACATGACCGGATTTTTTTGTCTTATTTTTGAGACGGGATATGGGGGTGATTTTTTTCATTTTTCACCATTGGTGCAACTCCCGAAGAGTGGAAGTGTCAGCTGAAGAGAATCTGTTGTTTGTGAAACAGTCGCAGGTTTGGAGCTGGGTAAACTTGCAGCTGTTCATATTTTTGTCAACCCCAATCTTGAAATGGCACATTGCCGAACATGCGACCGATGATTCCCTGCACCGTGCTCCCCTGAAGGACCCAATGAGGACACGCAACAAAGTCCAGCCCGACAGTGCAAGGAAGACAGCGCAGCAATGAGATTGTGATGCAGACCCAGTTTTGGTGAATCTCAACCACCTGCCACACTTGTAAGCACACAGCCGTTTCGGCAGAATTTACCCACCAAAAACACAGACGAACAACGTTTTGCGTGGTGCTATATGTGGGAAGAACGCAACGCAAGAATTTTCATTTCACAGCCCCACTTTGAAATGAAATTCCTTTTCTTGTCTGCTGACGAGTTCAAGAAATGTTCAAAGAATCTGTGAAACAACAGGGGTTTCACATTGGGTGACGCGCGGTCGTTGTTTGGGCTGACGTCAAAATTCCACCATTGGGTTCAACGCCAAAAGAACGCACGTCAATTGTATTTGCTTGTGTTGAAACTCCTCACTGAGTCGGTCAGTTGATCGCTTTTCCAGCTACATGGAACGGACTGCGAATCAGATTTGTTGTTTTTGATCTCAGAAACTGAAAAACTTTTCATTGTCAGAAGAAAAGTGTCGCAAAGCATCTCGCCTTTTTTTCGGTTTCCACATTTGAACAGAAGATCTATCGAAAGATAACGCTGATAGTTCTTAGAATTGGACACAGAAAACCACTTGAGCATGCGTCTGCAAACAGAAGATTTATCATCCACCTCCAGGCGGACTTGTTTCATGCCTGTCAAGAAGGAATTTACTTTCTTGTCCCACCCAAAGCCAAACAGAGCAGGATCTCCATGCAAGGCTGCATCACAACAGGCCGCTCCTTCTCTGCTCCTTCTTTGTCACTCATTTTTTGTGACACATCATATACTGTCAAAAACACAGTTCAGACCTTCAAAACTAAATTGACATTTTTAACGCAATATAGAATCAGTGTGTACAGTTGCCACGAAGCTTTTCAGTTTTGAAATATTTTCCCGTCGTTCAACTTGAAAAGTGTGCGGAATTCTGCGGCTGAAAACACGTGAATTCGCACGTGACGTGATCCTCGTGCGCTGCTCCTCTGTCTGCAGGATTCACCTGTTGCCTGCAGCGCCTCAAGCCCCAACCGCTTCTTGCAGCGCACATGCAGAAGAATCTGCACGGACTTGGTCCTTCTTTGCTGCGGTGCTGGAAAGTTGAGCCGCCCGCACTTCTGCCCGCTCTCCCTCTTTTACGGGTGTGAAATTGACTCACAACCGTGTGCAGTTTGTGCATGACAATTCTCCCGCCAGTCTTCCGTTCTGCCCCATGGTTCATTCTGAATTCAAAGGGACCCTTGCTTGTTTTGTCTCTCGAACCTCAACACACAAAACTTGGAGACCATGAAAAAGAAAAAAGAAATGGCAATTCATTTTTATTTATTTTGAGATTAAGTGTCACAATTTTTCTCAATGATCTTAACTGCAGGTTATAAATTTCAAGCTGTGAATGGCAATGAAACAGAACACGGCCACAGCAAGCCCGGTCCCGAGGCTTGTCCCTCCGGATGCCTGTCTGTCGCAGAGGCAGTTGTTGTCGCCACCGTTGCACTGACAGGCGTAGGTCTCGTTGCCGATGTCGAGGCAACACCGATCAAAGTCTTCTGAGTCAGCCGGGTCTGGCGGGGTGCATTTGATTTTGTCCTTCAACTGTCAAAAGAGACGATGGTGATAAACGGAGCATGAATGGAACGCCTAGAGTTTTACAAAAGCATTGACGTTTTGTGACATCAATCTTGTGCGGCAAGACTTTCTTTTTCTTTTTCTATTTTCCTTCTTAAATTGCAGAACCATTAAAGTCGCTGCGACGGGAGACTTGTGAACCAGCAGCGGAGAAACTTACGAAGGACATCGGGTCCTGCCTCTCGTCCTCAGGCAAGCACCAGGAGAAGCCCCGGTCTCCGGTGCAGGTGTAGCCGAAGTGAAGGTGCGTCGCCACATAGCAGTCGCTGCACGTCCAGTCCGCTGGCGAGCCGGCGCAGGCGCTGTCGCGTTCACACTCGCGTATGTCCTGCAGAGAGAAAGTACCGAGCAGCATCTCATAACCTAGGGCCACCACTGAGAGCACCAGTCATTCGAATCCGTTCTGGTCTGCTAAAAATCGCCAAATGCTTTTTCGCATAAATACGTAGTGTGCTGGTGCACTTACTGGGTTCCTTCAGCCGAGTGTTCGTTGACAGGCGGGGAGGTGGGGTGAGTGAAAAGACAGAAAAATACATGTCAACGTACTGTTTCTCACGCACACCTGCTCTCACACGCACACCTTCTCACACATGCACACCTACTCACACATGCACACTTTCTCACACACGCACAACACCTTCTCACACATGCACACCTTCTCACACATGCACACCTTCTCACACATGCACACCTCGCGCACACGCACACCTCGTCTCACATGCACGCCTTCTCTCACACAAACACCTTCTCACACACGCACACCTCACGCACACCAACTCACACATGTACACATTGCGCACACGCACACCTACTCACACACGCACAACTGCTCACGCACGCACCATGTGCCAACTCAGGTACCCGCACAAACTCATAGACGTCAAATGAACGAACCAAAAACCGAATTCATCAGAGTTGATAAAACGACAGAGGTCTCTTTGTGATGTAGCAGTCAATCAGTGCCATGACAACTGGACAGGGACACGTCACGTGTCAGCCAAGCCTAGTACTGGGGAGTTTCAGCAAAGCGCTCCGTAGACGTAACACGTACACGTAGCACGTAGCTTGTGGATGCAACTCCCCTGTGTTGGAAGAGTCCACAATGAAAAATGATTATGATTCTACTGTTTGTGACCTAAAAAATACCTCAAAAAAACTTGAAATAGGATAACTTTTCAAAGGCTCACAAATCCTGGAGCTATTTCTTGAACATTTTGTCAAGTAGGCTCCTTTTCTTGTCTGTGGACCCCACCAAAATAGGGGTGTTGCATCCACAAGATACGTGCTCTGTGTACATGTTACGTCGGTTTGCTTTGCTGAAACTCCCCGTTGTGATACTTACGTGTACGTGAAGCTGAAAAATGACAAAACTCAGTGAATTCGTCGTGGAACACGTTCGGCAAAAGCAACAGCAAACGTTTGTGACTACACATGTATGTGTGTTGGCTGAACCTTCCCAGCAACTGATCAACGCACCTTCAGGCAAACAGGGTCATGTTTTATTGAAAAAGATTTGCATCGATTGGAGTACCCAAACCACTGAAGTGTGCACACGATACTTACGACACGTTCACGCAATGCTTGGCCATCGCCACGGCCGCCGTCGCCGCGAGGAGCGTCTGAATCACGAGGACGCGCCTGGAAATGGACCACGAACCATTGAGATGACTCCAAGTGGCCCAGAAGCCTTTGATGTCGGTCTTTGTGTGTGCAAATTTCCGTTCTGATTTTAAGAACCTGACTCTACTCTGGTGTGTGTGTGTGTGTGTGTGAGAGAGAGAGAGAGAGAGAGAGAGAGAGAAGAGACATACACACATACATACAGACAGACAAACACACAGACACACAGACACACAGATTGTAATGCGTGTCCAACGCGGAAAGAGAATGCAAGAGAGCATGTTGTGTGTATGTTTTTTTGTGATTTGTTTACAAACACGAACAAGGTCATCTTTGTCTCTTCTTTCGGCCGAAAGCATACGTACATGCATGTACCGCATTCTTCTGGAACAAAAACGCCACGCCAAATTGCCTCGACGAATTCCAAGCTACCCTTGTACCTTGCCAGAAGTTTTGCTTCTTCGTCAGGCAAAGTTGCGGGACCTTTTGAGGCGATTTTTCACCAGATTCTCAAACCAAACAGGCATCCACGAATCTCAGGTACGGGGCATGTTGCAAACAAGAGAAAGTTGTATTCAGAAACACTCCCATCTTGTGAAAGAAAATCACAACTTTTTTTCTGACATGTCACAACAGCAAAATGATCCACTGCAGAAAGTCATAACTGGCAACGTAGCCCGAACAGGGTTGCAGGGCAAGTGCCTCGTCACAACAGACATGCACGAGGCTGGTCACACAAGTCTCAAGTTGCCGCTCGATTCGAGTGCAATGTGGATTGTTTTTGCGTTTGGTCTCCTTCTTGGCAATCCAATTGGTCAGCATTGGTATGAGGTGATGGGAGAACAATTGGAATTGCGCATCCAGGGCTGAGAACATGACGACCGACAGCGGTAAAGACTTCTGTGACTTGCCTCGTATAGATGCAACACGACATCGATTGAAACCCACGGGAGCGTGCGAACTGTGCTTTGTGCTCAACCGCAAACCTCGCAAACCGAGGCGAAACGTTTGGATATGGGCCAGCTCTGTGAATCAAAGCCAAATTGGCGAGCATACACAAACCGACATTCAAGGCGTCTCGGCACATGAGCCAGAGAAAATGTAGAGACTGGCCCAGGCATTCTCTGGCCGTTGGGAGGAACACATTCGTCGCCTTCAATGGGCGCTGTTGGCGCAAATTTTTGTGACGTTTCGTGTTCCTTTCAAAGTTGGAGTCGGGACCTCTGAAGGGTTCCTCCCCTCCCCCCCCCTCGTGACCAGACCCTGGACCGGCTCCTGAATTCGTCTGCTCAGACTGTGAGACTCGGGCACCGACAATCCTGATCCCAGAGAAGACCCGCGCAAACAAGCCAAGCTTTACCATCAGACTGGCAGTTTTCGTTTGTGACACAATACACACTGAAAGCGTTCCTTCCGGCCCAATCGCCACCAAAGAAGAAGAAAATTGGACGAAGAAGACGTCCAGTCAGATGTTTGCGTGTCTTTCACTTGCAAAGAGAGTTTGAAGATGAAACGTTGAAGAATCGTCAGCACTGTTGTTCTGCCCACAAGCACGCAGCCCTTCGTTCCATTCCTGGGCTGTTTTGCAACTTCAAATCTGCGTGAGTGCATGGCCGCAGGGTGGGCGCACGCCCCGCTGCCTCCGGCTGCAACACGCTTTCAAAACCTGCATTGGGATCAGCTGCTTCAGATTTCGCTCAATTCGAACGTAAAACGTCAGGCGGAGCTCGCCTGGCCTGCGTGAGTGTGACGGAACTGTGTGCTTACTGGAGACACGCCTCAAGGAACCTGCATACAATTTTACCCATTGCAAGTGTTCCAATTCCTTGCGTGCTTCCACGGTCGTAGCACGGTGTCAGGTCATCCCTCCAGTCCCTACTTTTCACAGAGCACATCTTCGCTTCATATTTCTTTTGTGAAACTTCATTTAAACAGGACCAGCAGAACCAATAGGATTTGTTCGTTGGCGATTTTGACCTGAAGCCAAACAGAAAAGAAAACGACCACGCTTTCTGTTTTCCTTTCTCTGTCTTGAATTTCAGCACAATGCAAAACAGAATCCGCTTGGCACTCCAGGTGGCGCAATGGCCGCCACGTCTCGCACGCTTTGTCCAGGACACAGAACACGAGCCCACTGCCCTGCCGCACAGCGATGGGGAGGGAGGCATTCGTTGGGGTGTCAGGAGGCCTTTCGCACGACACGTCATGTCGAAAGGGAAATATGTCCAGGTTGGGTCCAGGAGGCTCAGGACGCTGTTCCATTGCTTCCACCGACCCACCACCACCCACAACAACAACAACAACAACAACAACAACAACATGAATTTTGCTCCACCACACGACAAAATCCTCGATTGTCCTGCCATTGACGTGAGCACATGGGAGGGGAGAATTTAATCGTGACACCAAAACAGGTGTGTGATCCAACAACACATCACCCAAACCTGACGTGTACTTTCGCCTTCAACACTCGTCACAAAAACTGACAACTACCTCAACAATTGTCATGCCCTGAAAAACCTATATGTCACAAATATTGCACGAATCATCGTTCAATATGTGTTCAGAATGAATGAGTGCGCAGCACGAGTTCTTTCTTCACATATTGAATGATGATGAGTGAAATAGTTGACT
>JAAUXT010147912.1_pt1 | contig 18747 bp, 8 predicted proteins | sample 7278171 | NCBI WGS metagenome assembly JAAUXT01 (sample SAMN14350112, study PRJNA611818) | marine sediment metagenome | isolation source: surface marine sediment (1.8m) | place: French Polynesia: Moorea | collected 2018-08 | reverse complement strand
TCAAAATTTCTGTGAAAGGAGGATGTTCCATAATGCACTCTCTTGGCTTCGGACAATAAACGTTCAACCGTACGACGTCTTGCTTTAATCCAAGCCCATCTTCGTGAGACATCTTCCTGAACCCGACTCTTTCCTCGCTGCAGACGTGTGCCTCGCGAACCCGTGCAAACACGGAGGGACGTGCTATGACGGCGGCAAGTGCACCTGTCTGTCCATGTTTGAAGGCGACATTTGCCAGAGGATCAAGGGTGAGTCACGTCAACCGCTGATACAGGTCTGTTTCGGATAATTCGACTTGCCCTTTTTGCCGATGAAAAGGTCAAATTATGTGAAAGTCAAATTATGAAACCTGTTTACACACACACAAATCCAAACCTGTCTTGAAAAAAAATTAAATTATGCAAAAGTCGAATTATGGAGATTCAAATTATCCGAAAAGGACCTGTACTGATCCAATCGTGTTGTGCAAACTCTGCATACCCATGGTGCACACACACACAAACACACACACACACACACACCGTTTCGTTCCTTTGTGAGCACCAAAACAAATGGAGCATTTTCTGTGGATCTATCTCTAATGCGCCTGATCGCGTTGTTGCAGGCACTTCGCGCGCGTGCACCACGGCTCCGCTCCTCCCGGCGCTGCTGCTGCCGTGCTGCGCTCTCGGAGTCTTCGCCGGACTGTGGAGGCCAGGCACCTGAGACACGAACCTCCACACGTGGGTGGAAAAGGCCTCAACACGTCGAGAAGTGATGTCTGTCTGCAAATTTCATTTGATCTGCTCATGCTTGAACCTCCCAATTTCCCTTGCCACAAGATCAAGCAGTCAAGTCTTTTCACGACTTGCTCTTTGCGTCCAATCCTTGTGCCATCCCGGTGTGCTTGCAGCTGAGAACGAGCCATGCAATGACGAAAGATAAGGTTTGAAAAGCTTTGACAACTCGACAATGAGAATTTTCCTGCGAACCAGCCTGCGCCTCTAAGTTAAGCTTCAAATGCGGTTTTCACACAGGCACCGGCAGCAAGTACCTCACCCGGTTCTTTTCAGCATCTGCTGAGGATTATTTATTCAGGTACATGTTTGCTTTGGTCGCGACCAAAACCACCTGCAAGCAGCCGCAGGTGTCTGTGTGAAAACCGCTTGACGAAGAACGGTTGGAGCAGTTTCGTGCGTTCCAGTTGATAGAAAACGGTGCCAAGCGCGTGGGCCCTGCACGCAAATCACCAAAAGAAGTGTCGTATTTGTTAATTTTTGTCGCTTTAATTCATTTGTGCGTGCAACATGGCACAACTCGATGTCGTTTGAAACATTTATACATTTGCGAACAATCATTTACACGGTGAGCATTTTCGGTGCACACAAGATCCTTCCCTGTATTTTCACAGAAAGAAATTAATTGCGAGACTTCGTCTTGTGGAGAGACCGCTGGCAAAATATGCGTGAACAAAAGGTGAACGGAATTCCGTCGACCGCACGAGACAATACTTTGTACTACAAACAGAACTTCAAAATTCTGCAAAAACTTACGAGGTTTCAGAAGGTATGAAATGGCTCGACCCGTACCAAACCGGTCGCGAGCAGAAATCCTTGACTTGACACGAAGAACCTCGTACAGAATTCACCGTTTGGGTTTGTCTGTGAGCACAAGAATTCCCGTGCCGTAGACTTCTCGTCGCAAGCACCGCCATCAGCACACGCCGACAGACATTCCATCTTCTGACGAGACGAGTTCAGCAGAACAAACTTCAAATGAATCAAAACAGGTCAAAACACCGCGTTCGGGGGTTTGAACACAAGGATTTCCTTGTCGCAAGATCTTTCATTGTCTGTAAGAACACTGTCACACTCGGAACAGAGCTGCGAGAAGTCACCAACGGTCTCTTCCCAATGCGTGCATGACTCTCGAACATCTGAGGAACCGAATCGAACCGACAATCTGGACACGACGTTTCCGGCCAATCACAAATCAAAAACTTGTTGAAACAAGAATACGATAACCTGAGCAATGATGTTCTCGAACAGCAGAACATCGTGAGTGAAACAAACATTAATTTTTTGAACATTTCCGATGTTTTGTACATCCAGGGTGGTCCCCAATTTGGGAAAACAGATTCTCGACAGCCAGACACACACGCCGAATGGCTCGGCGTTCGTTCACTGGACCCCCCACCCCCCAGCCGCGAAAAAGGGAGTTAATTCACAACAATTTTCAAAACAAAACGTCGACGTGATACAACACAAAGGAAGATCTTCCTGGTAGTCATTTTTCTGCAGACATTTTGCGCACGTGTTGCGCAGAACTCACGCGTTTTCGCAACATCCCTGCAAGGTGGATCACAACAAAGTCTTTCGCGGCATTGACACTCAAAACAGATTTTGTTCTCAGAGGAGCGCTCACCCGCCACACACTGACTCACGAACCCCACTCGAAATGGCAACGAAGCAACAAGAACTGAGTGCACAATGTCAAGTGCAAAATACAACTTACACTTGAAGTACACTTCATACTCACGCTTGACAAGTGTCAAGAAATTAACAGGTCAAATTCGGTCGTACCACTGCATTGCTCATGTCAACTCAACGAAGGCTAACACTCGGAACGTGTATGAACCACCGGAGAACCTTCCTCTGATGGAAATGAAAATGCAAATTGTATTTGTCAGAGATCCTGGGGCCTGATCCTTGGATATCTACTCCGAAACACTCGCCCAAGAGATTTGTTCCAATGACCAACAAATAAACTGATTCCAGACACTTTCCTTGAAGTAACAAAAACTAGTTGCAAAATGTCAAGTGAATGGTGAAAACTTTCCCGAGAACTAAGTCGCGAGTCATCTTGCAGCCCAGACTCTTTCTGTCACTTTTTCGTCTTTGCACCCTTTTTCGGACCGGGTTTCTTCGAGGGAGTCTTTTTTGGACCCATGTCTGCGGTGTTTGGAGCAGAATCAGTCTTTGTTTTCTCTTTGTCGCTTGCCTTCTTTTTGTTCGATGCGCTCAATCTCTCTTCTTTTGCTTCATGTTTTTCTTCTGTCTCGCTTTGTTCTGTCACTTTATGTCCATTCTTTCTTCCCCGTGTGAAACTTTTCGGTGTTTGTTTCGTTTCTTTCTGCGAATCACTTCCGGTTGGCTTTTTCCCTTTGGGAACGTCCGGAGTAGTCGGCTCCTGTTTTAGTTTGACGCCGGGAGAGCTCGATCTCGACGCACTGGAGCTGGGTGACTTGGCTCTGTAATCAGAGCGTCGCTTCTCTCTGCTCTCCTTCCACCTCTCCAGCGACTCGAAGATGTTGCTCCCTGCTCCGACAGAATCAGTGTCTTCGTCTGCGCTTTCCTTTTCCGTCTTCACATCTTTGCACGACTTCTTTTCCCTTTCGTTCGATTCGTCTCTTTTGATTTTGCTTTCTGATTTTCGACCCCTCTTCCCTTTTCCGGTTTTCTTCGCTTCGTTTTCTTTCGGTGCAATTTCTTTTTCCTCGCTTTCTTCAGTTTTCGGCTTGGGATTCTTCTTGGACTGTTTGGTCGATTCCTTCTCGGCTGAAGTTTTTCGTTTCTTCGCCGCCGGTGCGCCGTCTTGTTCTTCAGCTTGGTGCACCTCGTGGTTCTCGGTACGAGCCTCCGCGCCTGCCGCATTCTTTCTCTTCCTCATCCTCGGCGTTGTGTTTCGCTCCTCACTGAGTTCTGCAGCATCAGATTTCGCCACGTCATCTCCAGTCGTTTTTCTCTTCTTCGCTTTGGGTTCCTTGGCTTGCTCTGGCTTCAACTGTTTAAAATTAAGGACGGGCTGGAACTCTGGCTGCAGGATCTTGCTGATTTTACTCATCGGGGACTTTTTCAGATTCACTTTCAAATACGGGACAGAAGCAGCTTCCTTCTTTCTTGATTCTGGACCCGAACTATCGCCTTCCTTTGGGGGCCCTTTCAGCTTCACTTTCAAATACGGCGCAGACGTAGCTCCCTTCTTTGATTTTGGACCCAAACTACCGCCTTTCTTTGTTCCACTTCCGCTGTCTTCCTGTTTCTTTTCGTTGTCAGTAGCGATCGTCTCTTCGTTGTCTTCAGCAAGCTCGCCTTCTTGCGCAAGTTTCTCCTTGATCAGTGTGAATTGACGGTCACTCTCTTCACTACCCTCTCCTTTCGTTGCAACTTTCGACTTCTTCGTGGCTTTCCCCGGAAGGCACGAGAGTTTATCAATCGCGTGTTTCACGTCTGTCGTTCTCCTGCTTGTGCGTTTTACCACTGAATTCGCTGCACCGCTATCACCGGCTGGAAGTTTCTCTTTCTTTGTGTCGACACAGGTTTTCACTTGTTTCCCGTCCTTCACTTTCCTCGCCTGCCCTGCAGCTTCGTCTGGTGTATTGGAGGCTTGTTTGCTTTCAGTCAGTGTGCTGGGGACGGCGGAGTCAGACCGAACCCTGGCCTTGGTGCCTTTTCCTGTGAGGCCCGGGTCTTTGTCGAGCACCAGCTTCACACCCTTGGCCCGTGGTGACCTGTTCCCCCCGCGCGCCCTGCCTCTTCTCAACTTGGCCCTCTCCGCGGGAGACAACGCCACCTTTGATCCCACGTGCTCCCAGCCAATAGCATCCTCCACTTTTACTATTGCGTCACCGTTCTCATTGCCTGGCTCAGGTTCACTTGCTTGTACTGTGATCTCTTCCGCATTCTCCAAAGTTGCAGCCGTGATGTCGGTCTTGTCCTGGTCGGACGCACTTCCCTCGTCGCCGGTGGCGGAGGGGGACGGGGAGTCCTGTCCCACGCCGCCCAGACCGGACCCCCGCCCGCGGAGCAGCTCCTCCAGCCGCTCGAGCATCACCACGGCCGGGCGACAAACGTCCCGCACCACCGCCTTGGACAAACTCTCGCTGTCGGTTTCAGCTTCCGATTCCACGTCCTGACCTTCAGAGGCGGGTTGACTGACCTCGACTTCACTCGCGGAGTCGGTGCTGTCCTTCTCATCGTGAACTTCACTCGCAGAGTCAGTCACATCTTCGGCCACGTCTGACGTGGCGGTTGGTTCGTCAACAGTTTCCTCCGCAGCCTGTTCCACAGCACCCTCTGTGTCTTGGGGTTCACTTCCGTTGGATACGCCATCTTCCTGAGACACAGACACGTCTTTGTCTCCACAATCACTGCCTCCGCTGGCTTTCTTTGTCAGTCGGTTGCAAAGAATTGGCACCACAACGACAACGCCAGCATCTGTGTCAACTGAAGACCCGGCATCATCGCTTTTGCTGTCACTGTCGACATTGTTGCCCAAGTCTGTTGTGCTGACTGCCTCAGAGTCAGGTTGTTCCGCTAACTCAGCACTTTCAACTGGGACTTCCGAAGTGGTGAGGTCTTGCGTTTCACCGCGATCTGAAGTGGCTACAATGTTGAATTCTTGTGTTTTATCATTGGGACTTGGGTCCAGGTTTAATTCTTGCGTCCCATCTTCATCAGGATTCGACATAGTGTTGGTCTCTGTCGTTTCGCTTGCAATACGACTTTGTTTAAGGGTTGATGGCAAACCCACGGAAGCCTCTGACAGTTCAGGCTTCTCCGATTCCGCAACACCACCCTCTGATCCAGCCTCTCGCTCAGCTCTCTTGCTGCTACTTTTTATCAGGGACTTGTCCACCGTCTTACTCAAAGTCGGTGTGCTTTCCTCCGGCTCGGATGCATTCACGGATGTGTCGTGACTCGACACTTCGTTGGGAATGACACCACCGTCCTGTTCAGGCTCGTGGGAGCTGAGCGAGTCTTGTGAAACAGGCTTCTCTGGAGCTAGTTCCTCAAGTTTGATATCAACCACGCGCGTCTCAAATCCATCATCCACTGGCTCCTTTTTGATTTTGATCTGCTGTACAATTTGCAAGTGTTGAGGCAACTTGTCGTCTGGGAAGGGACCGTGGAAGAGGCAGGGCGAGGACGAGTTGTCATCAGAGTTGACGAAGAACATCCCTGGAGGCAGCTGCACCACGAATCCAGGCACGTCGTCTTCTTCCGCACTCGATTCCTTGTTGTCTTGGCAACGTGCACTGACAGCGTCACCCGCTGAGTGTTTGTGGGTTTCTGCAGATTTCTGTTCCATTGTGTGCTGCACCGAACCACTTCCTTCTGTTTGTCCGCTTTGTGTTTGATTCGCGTCCTTTGTCGGGATCGAGAAAATTTGGCCGTCCTTACTTTTTGCAGCGTATTGGTCCACTAACTCTTGGAGCAGGTCGTCTTCTTTCAGTAGCTGGTCGATCAGAGCCATGTCGGAGGAGCCCGGAACGACAGCAGCCTGGGGAGACGCCGACGCCACAGACGCCGGTCGGGACCTGGATCCCGGGATCTGAGGCACGATCTCCACCGTCCCCGCGACGTCCCTGGAGCCGGACGCTGTATCCGGCGGTGCAGATGTTGCCGCGGTTGTGCGTGACTGTGCGGTGGACAGCTGGAGGTTTCTTCGGGCCGCTGCTGCTGCGGGGACCTCGGATCCGACCCGGTCCATCTGCATCCGTGTCGCTGCAGCGAAAGAACTCAGCACTTGAACAATATTCCCATCGTAGACAGACAGTGAGGCCGCAGACGAAAGAACTGGCGCTAACTTTGTCTGTGATCTCTTCGTCATCGTGCCCAGAAAGGTTCCAACAAAAGGTCAGCGTGTGTGTGCGTGGCTTTTGCCAGCTGACGGCAAATCTCAATGAATTGTTCGCAAAACGAAGGACTCGACACATGGCAGTCAAATGTGCCATCAGTGAAGAACAAACGTAACTCTCATGAAACTGAAAGAAATGAACAATGAATCTCGCCTGCCACATCCAACGTTTTTCTGAAGTCAGTGTCCAAGTTTCTGGTCTGGCATCTCTCTTTGGACTTTCTTCCTGGATTCTGATTGTGTGTCCAAGTGGCAAGAACTCAAACGTACGTTCAACTCGTTCAGGCCCAGATATGTCGGTTTCAGACAACCCGCGTTTGTGAAACATCCTGGCTCAAAGCAGGCCTCTAATGCACTCACTGAGACGCGACAATTTGGGAGAGAGTTCTGTCGCGCAAACCATAAGGCATTTAGTATTTTGTTTCAGTCCACAACTCCCTTTCCCTGAGGGGTTCCACATCTGCAACTATGCGGTCATCAGCTGTGCATTTGTTGCCACGTGCGATTTGCAACGCGAGGCAAAAGTTTCGGCAGCTGTGCGGTGAGCCCCGCATGACCCGTTCGCTGCGCGTGTGCCTCACCTCGGCTGAGCGATTTGCTGATGGCCTGTTTGACAAGCTGCGCCTCTTGCGGGGCGAACACCTTCTGCCCGACAGACGTGAAGCCCGCCTTCCTGATCTGCTGTATCATGTGGTTGAACCTGCAAATAAACCGTGGTGAACAGACCAGGGGTAAGGACTTGGTCAGGTCGAGGGAGGTTGACCCTCTTGGCTGACTTCAAATTCCAACAAATTTTTGAAAGCGAATTGCGCTTGCAGTGTGAAATTGGAGAATCAAAGCATTCCTGGGGACCAGGGGGCAAGTTCGTCGTTGCACACAAGACTTGCGAGTCAGAAATGTGAGAAATGTTCTCACCACAAAATGATCTGCTTCGAGTTGAGCTTCGTGGTCTGCTTCAGAAGGGACATGGCCTCCGCCGTCATCACGGGATACTGCAAGGAAACAAGCACGCGGTGCGAATACACATTTCCTTTCTCCGGCATTCCGAAACACAATTTCCAGACGTGGAACAGCCATGTCTCAACCCCACAAATCTCTGTGAAATGGAACTCGTCGCCAAAACTTTGTGTCCAGCGTGTCCTGCACTGGCACGTTCTCTGTCCTGAATGAAATGCAACCGGCGATGCGAAAAGCGAGCACTCACATGGATGTGTTTCAGCAGCCACAACTCTAGGACAGCCACGTCTCGAGCGTAGGCTCGGCCTGGGGAGTCCTCCCTGGCGGGGCGCCCCTCCGGGCTGGCCGCGGCCCTGGGCGTCGCGGCGCGGGGCGCCCGGGACTCCGAGTGGACGGCGCGGGCAGGCGGCGTGGCTGTCGTTGCTGCAGCGACGTTCGTCATGGCAATGTTTGCTGAGGGAGTAGCAGCGCTATTTCCCGCTGTTGGCAAGGATTGGGCAGAGGCGTTCGGCTGGGCAGGAGTCAGCTGAGCTGCAGTGCTGTTGGCAACTACAGCAGCAACGCTGTTTGTGTCCATCGGAGTCACGTTTTGCGCAGGTGCTTGAGATCTCAGGGATGAATTCAGAGTATCTTGGTTGGAATGAGATGCAGCGTTTCCTGCTGGAGCAGGTTGGCTGGGACGCACTTGCCACGAGCTTTGAGTGTGCGCACTGGAGGAGGACGGCGGTTGGGCGGCTGGCAGAACTCCTCCCGCCTGTGGTTGGAGCACCTGAGGTGTGAACTGGCCCTGCTGCTGAGCATGGTGTGAATTCCACTGGTTTGAGGTCTGCCGCTCCTGGCTTGGATCGGGTCGTGGTTGAACTGGCTGTGGCACCGCTGCTGGTTGTTGCTGTGGTATCACCGGCAGTGCTGCTGCTGGTTGTTGCTGCAGTGTCGCCGGGGGCATCGCTGCCGGTTGTTGCTGTCCTTTTTGCTGGGCTAACGCTCCCCTGAGTCTCTGCTGCTCCTGTTGCGCCAGCTCCTCCACCTGCTCCTGCCACGGCACCTGATCCCACGAGATCTCGCGCGGTTTGGCCCGGTCGGAGGTCCCCGACACAGCCAGTCCCCCAACGGTGGCAGAGCTGGTCCCTGACAGAGCCAGTCCCCCAACGGTGGCAGAGTTGGTCCCTGACAGAGCCAGTCCCCCAACAATAGCAGAGTTGGCCTGGCCACTTTGAACAGAAGCCTGAGCAGCGTGCGCGTTCACTGCTGCCGAACTCTGCTGCGACGACGCGAAGTTCTGTGGTGCGGGAGCAAGCTCCGTGCTCTTATTGTTCGCGGCTGCAACGACAAAAATGAGCGAAATTTTAGGAGAGCGTGTGCCGATCGAAACACTCACCAATCTGTGACGCAGATACTTCATCAGAGTACTGAAACAATTGCTTGAGTGACGGGGTTGGGTCGTTTCACGCGCGTTATGATCAGGCGTTTCTGGACCTCAGAGATGTCACACCTAATTCTGTTGTTGAAATTATGCAACGCGACGGAATCTTTGCAAAAACAACACTGACCTGGAGCAGCCTGAGTCTTTTTCGACATGCTGAACATCTCGCTCGCCTTACAGACGATGAAGCTGCCGAGGCCACGGCCGGGCGCGCGGACGCGGGCGTCGGGACGGCGCCGCAGTACGTCGAGCCACGCCGCGCTGCCTCTCTCCGCGCTGCGGGAAACGGGAGCACGTTACGATCACGTGTGCAGCAACTCAGAAAAGCACGTGCTCGCACGCATGCTGGGCAATGTGCCCAATAGTATGACACAGCTTCAGAACTTTGTTGTTTCGGTCGATGAAAGAAAATTTTTTTTTCGCCAGAAACCGAGTTGTCAGAAGTAAGCCACTGCGTCACCTCGACATTCCACGTCCCACAAGGTGCAAACCACCTTCGGAATTTGTCACTCGAAGGAGCACAAATAAACTACACCCAGCGTTTTTTGCCTGAGCACGTTGGCAATGGTTGCAAAGCCCTGTTTCGGTCGGTCAGTTTTTGGGGTTTGTCAAAAGAATTAGAAATGGCCCGAAGAAAGTTTGAAATAACCGATCCTGAGTGAAAGAATCGTCAGAAGGAACAAAACACAAGATCAGACACAAGAAATACGCGAATTCGGGTGGCGCGTGGCAGAAAATATGCCAATATTGGATGGAGGCGGAAAACCAGCAAATTTGCAGAAGGCTCCAAGACAGTTGCTTCTGCACCCTGACCACCCATGAAATTTGTTGGTTTACGCCCCCGAGCCAACAAAATGTCTGGACACATTCGCGCGCGACAACGCCATCTTGACAACAAAAAGCGAGCGACCGATGAAAAACCTGACGCAGTGTTTTTGAAGTGAAAGATCCAAACCAAACCAATCACGAACCACACAAGAATATCCCAACGAAATACCTGTGACCTTGCAACGTTCTCTTGCTCTCTTTTTGTTTTCTGAAACACACGCGGGAGCCAGACATGAAATGACACTCTCATGTCCACACGAGGGGCAAATCTACGTCTCTCTTGTGCGCGTGCGCAGGGTGTTGGCTCACGTATGGTGCAGCTTGACGTGTTCGGTGAGAATCTCGATGACGTCGGTCTGCAGGGTACACAGCGGGCAGCCCCTCCACACCCCGTCCTGCAGCGCGTGGTTGCTGAGGTAGTGACGCGCCAACGCGTCCAGCTGAAACACAACACAGGTTACGTTTTTGTTTCCTGAAAATCTCTCATCTCGTGAACCTCCCATCGCATTTTACACCAACCAGATCCTGGACACCAGTCGTGATTTCACACAAGCGCCGCTGCTTGCGGCAAAACAGCTTTTGTTGAAACAAAGGTTTTGCACGGACAACGCAACGGAACCTCTTTTTTGTTGTCCCATAAAATGCCCAAGCCATCATTTCCAGCTTTTCACAAAAATACAGATTCAACACTCACAGACTCCGCAGTGAGTGAGCACTTCTTGCACCTCGCTTGTTCGCCTCTGGATTCTGCAAAGACAAAAGTACGCAGAGCCTGCTTTCACCAATGTCGTGCAAACTGTGTCAAGCGTGCACGGCGATGGTTTCAGAAGCGAAGCTTTATGAGAGAGATTTCTTCTGAGAAACTTGTGCAAAATGCTGTTTCAGAGGGACCGTGGTGCTTACCTGTGCCCAGCTGAGCTGAGGTCGGAGCCAGCCCGCTTCGGTTCGCCACTGGAGGCACGTAGGAAGACAACGTGAAGTTCAGGCCGCCTCCGGGGCCGGGGCCGCTCACCGACGCATTCCCGAGCAAAGGCGCTGTCAGACGCGGCCTTTTGCTGGGCGCAACCCCCGTGTCGTCACCGCGTCGCTTCATGCTAGCGTACACGTGCGTGGTGCCTCCGCCGCCCCGCACAGCGGCGTTGGCGGCCGGAGGCTGCACGGTGCCGGCGAGGAGACGCAGCGTCCGGTCCGCCTCCTGAAAGTAGAACTGCTTGTCAGAAAGCTGCGTGGCCAAAGGATCTGCCAAATCCTTCCTCAACACCGTTGTGCTTTGCGCAGACGTTCCACGCATTTGACGCGTTGCCGGTGTGAGCCTGTTTCGGCCAATTTCACACCTGTGCAAACGTCACACTTTTCACAGTCCTGAATGAGAGGCTGCTTGCTCACATATAACGAGCCAAATAGTTCGAAAACATTGTTGCGGTGTCAACAACACCTCCAGAGAAACCCGCTTCATTGACAAGTAAATGATTCACGCAAAAACAACTCTTCTGAGTAGAGAACCGTGAAAGGCAAGGGGAAAGCACAAGCACCACTGCGGATCCAGGATGGAGGTGCAAGGCCGTGACCTCGGTCGCAACCTGCACCTGACCCTGGGAGTCAAAACACCAGTGGGGCACCAGGTCGCCTGGGTCCGCCAGGGGAGCGAGTGGTGACGTTGCTTACCCTGCAGATCGGGACCTCGGACTCGGCGTGCACCCACAGCTGCCCCTCGCCCTTGAAGAGCGGCTTCACCTCGACGTCTCCCAGGCAGAGCTTGGCGCCCGGGTTCCGGTTCAGCCGGTCCACCATGCCCTGAGGCCGGGCCCTGCGTGACAGAACCCGAACCAAGTGATTACCATGTGTCTTGTACAGAACAAATACCTGTGATATTGTGTGTGTGTGTGTGTGTGTGTGTATTTGTTTGCAGAGAGTACAACAGGACTTTCAGCTGCTGCAATTCCCTGAAATTAATCTGTTGACCCTCCCTTCTCTGGCGAACACCCACAGCATCTCACAGTCTCTCTCAAGAGATGTCTCCACAGGGACAGGGATGTGACCTTTCGCGTACATGCACACACGCGTGCGTATGAAACACACGACAGACATGCAGGCAGCACACACACACACACACACACACACACACACACACACACACACATTTGGGAGTGACAATACGTACGCAGAGGGTCTGTGTTCGCGCATGTGCATCTCGAGGATCTCGCGGGAGTCTGTGCGCAGCGGACACGTGTCGCAGTCGAGCAGCTTGTGCTTCTTCTCGTCCTCGTGCTCCATCCAGTGCTTCGACAGCTCCACCATCTGCGGAGCACCACAAGTGTCACTCAAGCTTCAGATTCTGCTCTGACGCTCCAGCGGTCCAGGCACACGCAGCCCCCTCCCTTACCCTGCACTCACCTCACGACAAATTCGCTGCCGGCATAATTTGTTCCCCAATTAAGTTTAGAATTGTTAAGTCAATGCTTTCGCACGTGCAATGGTGACACCATCACCAACACTGGGGTTGCACTTCCCACCCGATCCCAATTCTGAATGTGCTTGAACGGCCTCGTGCGGGACCTTCGGGGCAGAGAACAAAACTGCGCAAAAATGTCAAAAACGCCAGAACTGACAAAAGGAAGTCAGTCTCAACTTGACAAGAAAACAGTGATTACCGAAAAGCAAGCCCTCCTGCAGAGTTTGCAGTGGTAGTCTTTCTGGTGACACTGCCTATGCTCGTCGTGTTCTTCTTTGCTGTTGGTGCCGAACATGCACGGCTCACACTCGTAGCGCTGCCGCCGCCGTGCGCGCCATCTTGTGCGAAGTGACCCCAGAACCTGGCTCGACTCGTGGCGTCTCTCGAGGCTCTGATAATACGCTTGGATCTGCTTTCGCAGCCCAGCAACATCCGTTGGCGATGCGCGCGGGACGGGAGCGGGAGGATTCGGGGTGCTCGGGAGGGAGGGCGCCGGGGCTGCAGCGCCTAGTGCGGCCGGAGGTGGCAGTGTAGCCGCGGGGCGTGGAGTCGGGGCAGCGGGAGCCGGGAGGCGCGGTGCGGGCAGTGTGTGGGCCGAGAGCGCCGGGACAGCGGGAGCCGACAGGCGCGGTGCCAGGTGTGTCGCGCCCAGGTGCGCCGGGGCAGCGGCAGTCAGGACCAAGGGCGCCGCCGCGATCGGAACCAGCAAGTGCGATGCTGGGGGCGCCGGCGCAGTGGAAACCGGCTTGCGAGGTGCTGGGACACTTTGCGCGGTGGGAGCCTGGACTCCAGCCGGCGCACGCTGACCTGAGGACTGAATGGCTTGGAGGAGCATGGACGAAACTGCGGCGTCCAATGCCGGTGTAGCGTTTACTTTCATCCGCGACGTGGAGGGGGCTGGGGCTCTTTCGTGCTGCAGTGTACCTCTGGGAGCAGCGGCTGAGGCCCCTGCGCTGTGAGTAACGGTCGTGCCAACGAAGGGGCTCCTGTGAGACTCGTTCTGATGACGAACAGCCGAAGGAGATGGAGCAACAGGCGTGCTCTGAACTGCCTGCGTGTTGCTGACATAAGGAGGGAACGTGGACGTAGCAGGTGCGGTGTCGTTTGAGGATGCCACAATCTGATCGATCACTGAACGGACACAGGTGGAGGCCGCCCCGCTGCCGGTGGTTCTCGCAGCTGGATCTGGCCTCGCAGCAGTGGTGTTTGGTGGCCGTGTCCAGGTCGGTGCAGCCACAGATGCGGGCGAGGGCGTCTGCACCGCTGGTCTGCACGTCGCCACCGCGGCCTGTGTTGGCTGATGTCCACTGCTAACTCCAGGTGCAGTGCTCTGCGTAACGTTTCCTCCACAACCGAGAGCACTGAAAACTTGCGTCGTGGCCTGAAGCAGCGATACCAGGTCGTTGTGGCTTCCACTGTCAATGGGGCGTCTGGCTGTAGTTGAGTTTTGTGCCACGGTTGTGTGCGCCACGGGTGTCTGTGTGTTGACCAGTCCCGACAGGTGTGTTGTCGCAACTGACACAGCCAAGTCGGAACGTGTGTTGTGAACTGCAGCCCGAGTTGAGTCGGCTCCACGTGAGGCACTTTCAGTCAGAACAGTCGATCTCTGGCCAAAGCCCGCGTTTTGATCCGAGTTGCTCAAAGTTGAAGATCCAAGGGCGGAAGAACTGGATGTAGGACGAGGGAAAGCATCGTATCCCAACGTTCTTTGTGAAGTTGCAGCGTTCTGAACAAAATTGGGCGCCGCAGTACTTCCCGCCAGATTCCCAGGGTACGGCGGCAAGGCTACATTGGGGCCTCTGGAGTTAGTTGCGTCGGGAATGTGCCCTGCAGGAAATCCAACGCTGCTGCTGTTGGTACTTCGAACGTTCTGTATCGTGTCTGCGACCGGTTGCGTCTGAGGAAGCCCCACTGCACTCCACGCTGACGGTTGGGGTTGAACGCTGTACGTTGTCGCTGGAAGACCAGCACTTTGTGTCATGGGATATTGCATATTTCCCAAAGAAGGAGTCTGGGGAAGAAACGCTGGCAGCATGAAGTTACCGGTAGCCAGCAAGCGTGCAGACTGAGACACCGAATTGGAGACCTGATGCCCGCTGAAGACATTCTGGAAGTTTGGTTGCCCAGCGACTGGACCACTACTCTGCTGCGCAGCGGCATTCTGGGCGTGAACGGAGAACATCGGATTTGCAGCGCTTTGCGTGACGCCGGCCCCGTGGAAGTGACCCGACTGAGCTGCGGGTTGGAAAGTGGCCACATTGCTGTTGAAGAGACCGTGGCCTGGGGCGCTGCCTCCAACACTCTGCCCGCTATTGTACTGAGCGACAGCGTTGGCTGGTTGTTTTTGCGCGTTAGAAATATGCTCCATTGTGGACAAATTTGATGTCACACTTCCACTTGTATTCACAGGTTGCGATGGAAACGAATTGCACAAATGTGCTTCAAAGTTGTTTGTTGCAGCAGTGTTCTGCACCGGTACAAGACCCAATCCACTCAGATCCCTCGTTTCGTGTTCACGCGTTCCTCGCGTTAAATCTATCGCACTTTGAACTCTGCTGCTGGACTGACTGTTCACTTTTTTGCGTGGCTTGAAGTGCTGCTTGACGCAAGAAAGCTGCAGTATTAGTTTCCCTCAGTCCCTGCGGAACAAAGAACAAATATTTGTGTTCATTATCAAGCTAACATTTCAAAACAAGCTTTTGCCATTTCAGTAAACATTTTTTTTGTTCACCAATCAAGTCATGCTCCCCAAGGTATCTCCCAATGTTCGAAAAGGAAACCACATAGGCAAATCAAACGAACCCTGAAAGATCGCTCACCATTTCCGCAAGATTACTGACATGCCATGTGGGCGATACAAACAACTGCACACGAACAGGAAATGATTGTGAGCACAAGCAGACCTTTACCTGCACAAGAGCTCTGGCAGTGGCTTGCAGATCTGCTGTTCTGTCTGAAGCCTGGGAGGACACTTGCGGCTGGAAAGAAACAGTCAGACACGTCATTTGGGACGCCAGATTCCTCTTGCAAAGAATCAGATGCTCTTTCTTGCGAAGCGTTTTCCGAAACCGTCACCTTCCCGCGCAAAATCAACACGAACGAATTGTGAAGCAAGGAAGCGCTTTTAGAAACTGCGTATTCTTTTCACCAACAAACTTACAGCATGAACCACCCAGTTTTAGGAGTGACTTGTCTTTGTTTCCCCAAAACGGCAACACGGAAACCAACAGAGACCAAACCAGGCAACAGGGGATCGGGCAAGGCACGCCTCATGCCAATCGGCTCTAGTGACAACGTAAAGATTGTTTCTGATTTTCCGGCGATTTGTTGGAAATTTTTCAGAAATGTCCTCATGCTGCGGGGTGGTGGTGGACAGAATGTGACTTTGACAGAGCTCCCCTCATAGCATGTGCGAATCGTACAGTGTGACAAGAATGGTAGAGTCTACGCATTGAACGCAGGCGTACCGCCACGAGTGCAGTCGCTGAGCAGTCTGTCATGCCGAAGGTAATGTCCATCAGACAACGTCGTCCGTGCAAATTCTCGGATAAACATCACCCAGGGACGGGTGTCAACCGTCAAAAATTTTCACACATGACTGTCGCCATGGGATGGGGTAGGGTATGGCAGTCATGTGTGACAGTCACCCCGTCAGTCGCTCCAGCACCACTGGAGCGTGACACGTGCTAGCCCCAGCGCGACGCACGTACGTGACAAGAGGCAATCAGAAAGCGTGCGATTCCCCTCCACGAATTTTTTTTATCACCATTCACAAAATCTGCAAATGCACAGCTGGCGGACCAGTGGTTTTTTGTGCATGGTCAGGCAGTCAGCAGAAATCAGTTCTGAGCATCGTTTCAACTGGTCAGGCGGAAGGGGTATGGTAAACCAGCAATGGGTATTCAAAAACTTTTTGCTGGTTTCCCTCGTCCCCTACCTCCCTACAGACCAGCAATAAGTCTATGTACACAGGACAGCACGACAGTGACAACACCAGGTGCTATCGAACGAACGGGATCGAGCGCTTAAAAATACGAGTACACGCCTCAATGCATTTTCAGTTGGCGCGTGTGAAGAAACATAAATTTTCTGTGATAATCCAACAAACCTCTGACAGACCATCATAAGACACACCATGCAACCAACAAGCACTCTGAGAACACCAACTCTCATTCCACAAGGACTACGCAAATTTCATTTTTGAAATTCCAAGGACAGAGAAAGCGTTCACTCGTAAGCCACAACACCCAAGAACAGTACACGATCTATGTCAATGGTAAAGCAGTACACACTGGATACCACACGTTGTCGAACTTACAGATTTCTCCGTCGGTTCTTCAAAAGGAAACAAAGATGTTAAGAATTCGTTAGGGAGTGACTGCGGGGGTTTCTACGCAGAAAGGGTGAAATGTTCCATGCGAACTACGATACACGCAACACTGGGAGGCTGACCTCATTGTTTCCTCTGTGAGCCGACTGGGGAGAGTCTGATGCGGCGGTTTCACTGGGAGTGATGACAATCGGGACAACGTCATCCTGCATACAGAGCACCAATCATCCAATTATCAACAGTGAGGTCGTGAATCTGTTTACTGTCGAGTGTTTTATACTTCTGTCCAAATAACCGCTGCGTCAAAGTTCACAAGATGGTGAGACGAATAGAGAATTGGACAAGCTCCTTGTCACTGCTGCAAAACCGAGTTCACACTCACGAATGGTTGCACCAATTTCATTTTTAGCGGTGCGAACCTGGAGGCTGGAACTCACGAAGTGGTCCATGACTTGTTGGTCAGGCGCTGACGCTCGGAAACCTGTCGTCTCCGAATCTTCCCTTGGTTTCCCAGCACGTCGACGCCACCCCAACTTCTCGTTGCCACTCACTTCCTCTTTTGAATGTAATCAGGCAGTCATGCTGTTCAGCGGCACCTGAAATTGACCCACTCCAAATAACATTCGTTCACAAGAATGTCTGCCCGGTCGTCATGTTCTCTTCAGGCTTGGCAGCTGTGAAAGGGACACATGATTTTTTAAGATTTCACTCAACAAGGAAAGCTCCGTGAATTAAACATTCCGCACTTTCACGCATGATCGTTACGTTCAACTTCCAAGTGTCCCACTCTTCCGGTAGAAATCTGCGGAACATGGCATTCGAAACGTGCATTGAACGCAGTCACCAGGGTTCACTTTGGCGCCACTGGTTGACCACAACTTGCAACAACTGGAACGCAAATTGCGCCAATCAAGAGTTTTTGGTGTGGCTTGAGAATCTTGAACAACAACAGCTGTGTGGGCCTTCCGTCTGCAAGCCGTTGTGGTTTCGCGCCCTGAAAGTCTGGCCATTTTCATCACTTCAAAGACTTTTCCCTCTGAAACAAAAATGACACAAAGTTACATGTTCACGTCTAGTTTATCCTTACCGGATTTAGGTGGGCGCATAATGTTGCATGACGAAGAAAATCATGTTTAACTGAAACGAAATCGTTGCATTTCTCTCACCGGAAGAATAACTGGTAATCCCGAGAAATTGCGAGGGGAAGCTGGGTACCTGATTATCGCTCAACATCCTGTAATGCTGTCTTGCTGCGATATTTTCAGAGAAATCTGCACAATTAAGACAAACAAACACACCAAAGGACGCTAAAACTGACAGTTCACCACAGGATTGCTGTTCTCAGGTAGAGTCAACATCACGAGACAAGTAGATCCAGAGAATTTTGAGCGGACAAGTCCAGACCTACACACGAGTATCAATATCAACCTGAAGTGATATCAGTGGTCATGTGGACTCGAGATCTTTCATAATAAGGATTCGACATCCAACCTTTTGTCCATTTGTCGCGGACATGGGGTCACTCAAATACACTTGAAATGTTTGTCTGATACAAAAAAAAGTCCAACTAGATTCCAACACCCAGTTGGACCATTCCATCATTTGTCTGAAAAGCAACTGGTATTTCAACCACTTTTGCCAATGGGCCCACACACACAAAGTTTCACAAGCCAATAGTGAAATACGTTGGGAATTTTCATTTGGCACCAATCTCACTTGATTCCACCCCCAAGTAAGACCATTCCTCCGCTCATTTCAAAAGCAGCTGGTAAATTTTACCATTCTTTCACTCAGTTTATTTGCCTGGCAAAGCAACAACACTGATTTCGTGGTGCCAGGGAAAGGGGCAGCAACTAACTTGAGTTGCTTTCGCAGACAAAAATAAACGCTCGACGAAAACAACTTCAGCTCGCTTCGAGGCTTGTAATTATTGGTACCACGCCAGCTGGTCTTTCATGAGGTGACACAGTGTAGTGATATCACAAACGATCAGTTGGGTATCTCAGGTGAGACTGGCCACGGTGGCGCAAATCTCTGTATTTATTGAATGAACAGTGCTGCCACCTATACCGCGGTGGTTCAAATTCACAGCTGGTGTGTCACACCACACTCCTCCCCCACTAGGGGGTGCTGGCTTCG
>JAAUXT010069720.1_pt1 | contig 18754 bp, 19 predicted proteins | sample 7278171 | NCBI WGS metagenome assembly JAAUXT01 (sample SAMN14350112, study PRJNA611818) | marine sediment metagenome | isolation source: surface marine sediment (1.8m) | place: French Polynesia: Moorea | collected 2018-08 | reverse complement strand
GAAAACGGTTTGGTAGCAAGAGGAATGGCGGACAGAAATCACCTGCAGGTCCCAGAAGCTTCGCGCGGCTCAGGTAGGGCTCAGAGCAAGGGCTTTTCGTTCACTCGTGTGCGACCCGGGCTCCGACTGCAGAACCACGAACATTTACCCAGACAAAAATGATCAATTCGAATTGTTTCTGTCTGCACAGGACACATTTTCCATGCACCGACATCAGTGTTCTTTCCCACTACAGGCTTAAGGCCCAGCAAAACAGGCCCTCCGTGAGGGCTTTCAAGTCTACAGATTTTCTATGAAAAGGCCAGGGCCTCAGTGTAGTGATATCACAAACACACAGGTTGGTATCTCAGGAGAGACTGTCCCCGAGGGCAGGAACCTCCGTATTTATTGACCTCAATCCAATCATGCCATCTGGTGAGTGGTAGTTCCAACTACAAATTTACAGCTGGTGTGTCACACCATACTCCTCCCCTGGTAGGGGGTATTGGCAATACCTGATAATTTTTAATATTCTAAATATTTCTACAATAATTATTTAGATAGAAAATAGACCGAAAAAAGCATAATATCACAATTTTGCTGGCTTTGGCCTGCATTCCTCCCCCCCCCCATGGGGGTATCACATGATCACATGATTTGGGTTTTTCCCTCTCTTTTCAAAGTGGCCTCCAATATAGCTTGGAATGTGGTAAGATATCGAGGCTTACTCATGCCTTAAGCAGGAGCCTGTTGCACAGTGGTTGATTAACTTTGAAGAACAGAATGGGGTCCAGGCAACCCACCCTGCAGCAATCAGGGCCTGTGAGGCCCATTTCAACTTTTGGGGCCTGGTGCCCAACCAAGCCCTTAGGGCTGTGATACAGCAGATCGCCGCTAGTGTCATCGCTTCACACTAGGTGAGTCAAATTTGGCGGTTCTCGGTTCATGTCACCCCACACAGGGTTACTGGTGTGACGACGACTCTTGTCAGTCTGCAGGAAAATCACCTGATCGTCGCGTTCCATTTCCCCTTCTGAGCCGAGTTGGAAATGGTTGACCTTGCTCTAGATCACGTACGTACGAGTTTACGAGGCTGTTTCCACTTCTGCCGCGCGCTGCATGTTGATTTGGCATGCTAATTTGAACTCGTCCGACCTAAATACCGGTCAAATGCCTTGTGCAATGGGCAAGTGCTTGAGTTGATATCTACATGCAGCGCTGCAGAAATGGAAACAGCCTCGTAGATCTCCAACCGAGGGGTGAAGTCACGCGACTTCCCCGCCGGCTGGCCGGACGTGTACGAATGGACCCCTTTCCCAATGTATCTCTAAACGTCGCTTTGTGGACCGACAAAACTGGACTAATTTCAAATGGCTTCGCTTTCTGTAGACAAAATCTGTTCATTCGTCGATCGTTCTTCAGAAATTCAGAGGTTCAAGGGCCTGGCTGCAGCTGCGATCGGGAAATTGGCGCCAATGAAATACGAGGTGGTATCAGGAAATTCGTACCGTCGTCATGTCGATGGCTTCAGTACACAACACGAGGCATCGACATGACGACGGTACGAATTTCCTGATACCACCTCGTACAGCGCCATTTGCCGGATGAGGGTTCGTCCCAGCAATAGGATGCCCGAAAACATAATTTGCACGCCCACGCCTCCGTGCAGATAAAGACGGCGTGACGGGTCCTCCCCCCCCCCCCCCCACACACACATACCTCGCAGGCACGTCCATTCGGAGCCCAAGAACGTGAACAGTGTTGAACTTCTCTGTCGGAGCGAGCCTGTGTTATGCACTAGTAGTTACTCGAGGCATTACCTTCCAGTGGATGTGGGAGCAGCTGACAGCAATGTGGCACCTGTACTCGCCCCCTCCCCCCGCACACATGTAGATACAATGAAAACTGGCTTGGTTTTACACTACTGAACACGTGCGGCCGAAACTTCCTGATGGCACCAATCATTTAAAACGAGGCAAATGAATTCGTTTGAAAAGAGAAATAATTGACACGCAACTTTTGAAGTGCCTGAAACCATACAGTGAGTGAGTGGAACAGGTCAAATGAATGAGTCTCCACCAAAGATTTACCCCTTTATGTTAGACTGAAAAAACACCCAAAGTCTTCCTAATGTCTGTCCAACAGAATTACTGTTGCATTTTTTACTCACTGAGGAAGTCTTTGGTGAGCCCCTGCTGGACATCTGCTGTAAACTCATTGAACATAAGACATCAGTGGGTGGTTCCAAATGACAGGAAGTGAAAGGACCCACCTATACCAGGTTCAGCGTGGTACGCTGGCAGGTGGTTGCTGACCATTGGGTCAGTTTGAGGGTTTCGTCGAAATGCACTCGCACGAATTTCAGAACATCGCACTTGGAGAGCGTCACACACACACACACACACACACACACTCTCTCTCTCTCTCTCTCTCTCTCTCTCTCTCTCTCTCTCTCTCTCACTCACAGAGAATTAAGGCTCAGTTGAGCGTCTCAAGACAGGACAACCGTTGCTATTTTCAGAGGGAGACGCGACTTTGGGGCGACTGCGTGCGGGTTCGACCCAGCAGGACATCAAGCACCTGCTGCCCAGCAAGCAGTTGTCCTTCCACGACCCCAGCAAAACCCACTCCCTCGGGAGGAAGAAAAGCAGCCGCAGGTGTGTGCAGTCACTGTTTTTGTGGTCACCAAACAAGACTACTTTGCACCCGAAGAGACTGGTGTCTTTCAGGACTGTTCATCAGAACAGCTTTAAAGAGAAAATGTGGTAAAAATAAACAAAAAGTTGTTCAGGCTGCTTTGATGGTGTGTATCCAACATTCTCAGGTCCGCTGTCAGTCGCCGGGGCAGCCGCAGATCGCACAGAAGCAACGTGTCCTGGGATCCCTTCCAACACTTTGACGCGGCTGACGTGGGCGACGGGGCGATCGAGTTGGGTGAACAAGACGACAGGTGAGCTCATGACACGACATGTGTGCGCGAATTGTGCTCACGTTGGCCGAAGTTGGCCGAGTCGTCCGTTTCAATGAAGACAATGTGACTTTTCCCCACAGCTGCGTTGGTCTTCCGTCGTCTTTGTCGTGTTTCTCTGATTGTCGTGGTGACGGTCTTGTGGTAGAAATCCTGATTCTGTACCTTGTGTAAATGGATGGGAAAATGTCGCAGTGAACAAGATGCGTTGACGTGTGATTGCAGTGGTAGCGAGCTGGACGACGAAGAAGAATGCTGGAGGAAGACGGAGCTCGTCCGTCACATGACGTCATCGCTGGACGCGAAGAGGAGAGCCAGGTGAGAAATGCAGTGAAGCTTGCACTTTGTGGCTTCTATTCGCGGCGGTCTGTGTGCTATCTACAACCAAACTTCAACGCTTGCAAAAGTGTGTTGTTCCATCAGTCTCTCTCCGTTCTGATGCCTCATCTTGTTTGCTGCCGAAAATTGTGTTGTGCTCTAAACGCTTTAGTTAGCGACAGACAAACTCACTTGTACAGGTTTAGAGAAGCAGTGTCAATGAGTGAGGGCATTCATGAAGCTTGGTGCAATGTTCTGTGTCAGAAAACTTTTGTTATAAAGTCATGCCAGAGACAGCTGTTCACCAAAAGGTCCAGCAAAGCAACTCACCCGACTCTCCAAAGGGGCACAACACTTCTCCCGCTTTTCAAGCGAGAACGGAACCCAAATCTGAAGGGTGAACAAATGTGTGTCGGGGGTCCACATGTACTCGCGATGGCCCAGGGCCTCGATTACTTCCGATTTTGGTGCAGGTCAAACACTCTAATTTCTTTTGTCCATGCTCTCCGAACTCCTGCCGAAGAAAATCCTGTCATCTCACAGGACAAATTTGCTTCGATAGATCTATGTTTGCGGTCAGGCAGTTCTGAACTCCCTCTTCTTTCAAGCCACGTTTGACAAAAAGTTTCAAAAAAGTAGGTGGCTATTTTGTTTTGATGGGACAACGTTTTTTGTTTTTCTTTGTGTACCCCCCCCCCCCCCCATCCCCCACACACATCAACTTTTTGATTTCCAAATGGGCAGAAATTGATTAGGAATCAATGGGACGTTTCAAGCGCCGCGCACTTTCTGCATGCAGCGTGGCCATTGTGTGGTCAGGTGATACTTTGCATGTTTTCGAAATTCGTCACAGTGATGTCTGTTGTGCACGAAATATGTGCGAGAAGTTCTAATTGGCCCTCTCTAATTTGAGCTTTGACTTCGAAAGTCCAGTCAGCGCCGGCAGAAGTTTTTGTTTCAGATAAAAACAATACTTGGACGTTTCACTTGTTTATGGCAAAGGGGTGGAAAGAAATTTCGGACAAAATTATCGTTTGTTTCCGCAGGTCAACTTCAAGAAGTCCTACCTGATATTTCCGAACAGACGCTGACGCTTCTACCATCAAATTTTCGCAGCCTTTCGAAAACTGATGTGAGAGATGATGTCAAAGTGGCGGGGTCGATTTGTTGATGTGACACTCAAGGGAGAAATTCACCTCTGTCAGGTCTCCAGGTGTCAGTGTGAAACAAACACAAAAACGAACACCGACCAGCTTCCGAAATGGTTTTCGTTCCATTCCAGTGAACTCCAGAACGAAGTTGTGGTGGTCCGTTGTCTCATCGTGAGGGGTGCTGTGTTCGTTCGCCTGTGGGTCAAAAAGCTGTCGTTTTCCTCTGAACAGGCGTGCGTCCTCCTTGAAGTTTTGCTGGATACTATCTTTGTTTCCTGTGTGACAGTGTGACTGGATGCAAAGCTTTACTCCTTTCAACCGGACGGAATGGAATTTTTGGTGGATTGTTGTCACAATGTGGACTCGAATAAATATGTGAAAGGCGCTTTCCAATTACAGGAACATATCAGTGAGTCGATCATACCATCAATTTATCAGGCGCTGTGTTGCTCTTCTACTTCAGGGAGCAGCGTCCTGAAAGCAACGCGAGAAATCATTTTGGATTTGTGGGCATTTATGGTTTTGTTGTCTGTATGTCAAGAATATTTGTTCAGTAATTTTACTCGAATTGATTTATTGCTGTGGTCAAAAGCACGTGGATTGTTGATCAGTTGAAAGCTAGCGCGTACCTTTGACGCGTCATTCCCAACAAACAGTCGACTTGTTTTTAGTCTGAACACGGAAAATTAACTTGCTGTGGCAAGATTTTGAGGAGCACCACAGGCCGCACAACTTTCGTGAGTTGCGTATTCTTGAACTGCAAGAGATTGTGAGGCACAGCGTTGCACGTGAGGCATGGCTGAAAGGCGCGACACGTATTTTTTGGATGATGAACGTTTGAGTCGCAGACACAGAGAGCGAGACGGTACAGCAGGACCATCAGAACCTGCACACGAACCAAGAAACCAAGGCATCAGAGAGTTGGACGACGTCGAGCCAGATCACAAAGCAGAAAGATCTGACAGAACGGACCGAAGAAGCAGGAGGTACGACAACATGTACAGAAGAGACAGGTCAGACCGGGAGTTGGGGAGGCACAATGATGGCGAGAGCGACTTGGAACCAGACTACGAAACTTTTGATGCGGACCGGTCCTTCAGAAGGGAGAGAACCAGCGCGGAGCCTCGGTGGGAGAGCAGCCAAGAGCGAAAGAGGAAGAAATCCAAATACCGAGACGCTGCTTCAGGACTGTCAGAATTGGGAAGAGAAATTGTAGTTGACTACGACGACACTGACTTTGCTCCTGATGACGTTGATAAGGAGCTCGCCACTGATAAGCGACGTTCGCGCACGAAGCGGACACCCAGATCAGATCTTGGCTCCCGCGAAGACGACGACTACGGATCGGATTCAAGGAGTCCAAATTTCGATGTTTCTGCTGCTCGAATGACTGATAAGCACCAAAGTGATGATCAATTGGATCGAATTGATCACAACAATGACAGAAATCAACGCAAGAAGCGATTACGAAGACGAAACTCTTCTGAACATGTAGCTGCTGCTGGGATCGCAAAAGACGGGTATGACAACGGTGGATTCGAGCTGAGACAAATCGAGGGACCACAGAATCACCATCCGCTCATGGGGATCAAAAACTCAACGCGACCTCTCGACGCCGGTGTGCCGGGCGAAGGCTCCCGAGTTCAAGGACAAATGTCAGAGAGTGCAGCCGGAGGGTCGTGGGCGCGTCCCCGTCGCCTTCCGAGAGATGGCGGGGAGAAATCGCCTTCTTTTGGAACCGACGTCTCCACGATTGACATCGGCGATGGCGAGGGCAGCGACGCGAGTGCGAGTCGCCCCCGGACGGGGCTTGCGGTGAAGCGGCTGCGGCGCGCCGGACCACTGACGGAAGACGATGAGCTCAACGCTATTCTCGGCGACGCGAAGGCGGCAGCGCGGCTGCGCGACCAGCAGCGTGCGCAACTGAAGCAGCGCGCCACCAGAATGAAAGCCACTGAGGCCGACAAAGCGCAGGACGTGAACAGGCAGTATGGAGACCTCTACAGGCAAACGCTGTAGGTTGCTGGAAGCATGTGTTTTCTCCGTAACTTCAGAGCCAGAAGTATCACGTTCTCACTTTCATGTGTGTGCGTGTGCGTGTGTATCTGTCTGTGTGTGTGCGTGTGTCTGCGTGTGTGTTTTGGGTGTACGATGTGACTTTTTTGGAGTCTCACATATTCAGTGTTTTTTGTTGTCACCAAGAAAATTCTACATATTTCGTAGATTTTGGCTTTGTTGGGTGTGATGGTGGACCAGAGCCTGTTCAGTCTTCATCAAGAAGTTGCAGTATACGTACATGTCTTCGACGTGGAAGTACGAGTAGTAAAGGTGGGAAAGTGTGCAAGGCGCCTTTTCTCGCCCTCGGACATGCAAGTTCTTGATTGTTGGTCTGCCGAGGAGTGAATCAGACAACAAACTGGTCGTGAAACAGATCCATTGACAAACGCCGAATGAATCTGCGTTGAAAACCGTGACAAACAAACAAATGATCCACCAACAGGATTTGAAGACTTGCAAAGTTTACCGTAAAAAGCCAGCGTTTAGACCCCCTTTTGATGCTCGAAAATTAATGCCAAAAATAGGGGATGGTCTTATACATGTGGATTTGACTTTCAGTATCAAAGTGAAGAGTAGAAATTAGCAAGTTTTTCAAAGTATCAAAAAAGAGTAGGATAAGTTAAAGGAGCATTAAAGTTGAGTTAAAATAAGGAAATAAAAATACATTTGACCAAAAGGACTATATTTATAATTATTAGAATTATTACTATTATTAAGAGAAAAACATTGAGAGAAAATAATTTTAAGAGTAATTTCTTTGGTTTTAATTTAGACAAACTTATTAAAATTTGTATGTGTGAATAATTTTCCTGAAAATGTCAAAAATGGCTTTGTACTGATTTTGTGGCTGAAAAAAGGGGGTGGTCTCATACGCAAAGGGGTCTAATACGCGGGATTTTACGGTACATGGCTGCTCTGATCGTTTGCTCTGTTCGTGAGCTGATCACTCCATCGGTTTCCTTGGTTTCAAAATGTTTTGTTGAAAGGAAATGGACAAGCGTGCGAATTGCTCCCTGGAGGCTCATGTTCACAACTCCTGACGCGATTTTCTGTATTTCTGCTGTTTTCGGCAGCCCAGGAGTTGAGGCGGAGTGCTAGGGTTTCCATCCGCAAGTCTTTCTCTGTGTGCAAGGTGTGTGCGGTCAGGATGGAATTTGCCTTTTTTGTGGTTCTTACTGGCGTTTCGTACTCCAATTTGGGTGATTTGAGCGCCACTCCCGAAAGTTGCAAAGGCTTTGTTGCAAACAACACCAACTTTGCAGCAGGTTTTCGAAGCAGGGACTGCACGGCATTGAGGAGGCCGCTCGCTGGTTTCTCTGATCTCCACACGAATCAAGCAGAAAGTTATTTGCAACGTCCACGTCTGTGTCTGGAAAGAAGCGCTAGAAATGATCATCCTTTCAATGAGTTTCAAAACGCAGGCAGTTCTCAACTCGCCTTTCAAAACGGCGGCAACATTTTGCGGTGTGCCTGACACGACGCGTGATCCGTTCCTTGGCTTTGGAGGCCGGTGTTGTGTTTCACAACCGATAACCACACAAGAGTAACAAGGCAACGAAGAATGAGGTGTACGTTTGTCTCTACCACCATAAAAGACCGTAAAAGCTTTTTGACCAATGACATGATGGCAAAACTATTTGCTTGAGCATGCAAACTTACGAACGTGGACCTTGAATATCTTCTGAACCAGCCGACCTGGCAGAATCGTGCACGAGACTCGCACACAACGTATAATCTTTTGTGTATTTCACATGCATGTGCGCATTCCAGCTGGGATACCACCGTTTCGACATGCATGGTCAGCCTTCCTGAACGCGGAGAAAGAAAAGGCCACTTTTATCACAAGCAGTGTCATTTTGCCTGGTGTTTGAACGGATCATTAATGCTCTGTTTTGGCAAGGCACACAAGAGACTAATCAGCCGACCCAAAAAAAACTGCATCCACAGACAGGACACTGAACAACTCATCTGTGTGTTGAATGTTGAGTTTGCTGCATTTGTTACATGCGGGAAGTGATGGCTGATCTTTCTGACAAGCCTGATCGTGGTTCCGCTGAAGGGAAGCGAAACCAGAGAAAAGTTCCAAAGAGGATCTCGGATCCGTCTTTCATGGGAGACTGCATTGTGAATCTGGCTTACAATGGAGATTCTGGAGAAAGACGAGATGACTTGATGGGCAGTTCCACTCCACACAAACCTGTGCGTCGGATCCGCTCAGACGTCACGGACGTTCGATCTGTGCACTTGGTTTGTATATAGCCTTTGAAATTTTGCTGTAGCAGTCAGTGGATCCATTCACGAATGTACCGGTATTTTGTATGAAATTTGGAGTCTGCAGTCCGATTTAGCCTGTTGAAAGGAAACTTGAGCACCAGGAAACTCCTGAGCTTGGTGCAGGACGTGTTCGTTTGTATCCTGAAGGTGGTTTTGTGAATGGTTCTGCAGAAAAGGGGGACTTGCTCCAAGACTCAACCCCGCAAAACAATTCCGATGTTCACAGAACTTTCTGTGTTCCTTTTGCACAGAGTGGCCTGCACCCAATGCAGGGAGCCTTGACCAACAAGCAGGTCGCAGAGCGGCTGCAGTTGCGTAGACGTTTGCCGCGACACGAGGTTCCGCTGCTTGAGGTGCTGGGTCACAAAGCGTTGACCAGGCTGCGGAGCAGACCTTCTGCCCGCTACATCCCGGAGCCAGGTACACAGGCGGTACTTGTGATGACCAATACAGTCAACTCTTCTTGAAGTGGACACTGTTTACCGTGGACAACTGTCAACTGTGGACAGTTGACAATGCACCATGCATTTTTGGCCAAAAACTGCTTACCATGGACAACTCTATCAACTGTAGACCATGGATGCCATTTTCTGGCATGAAGGACAACTTTCTCTCCTTACCTTGGACAGTCCACAAACAATTTTCTTAAAATTTCTGTGACTGACTGACTGACTGACTGAGGTGAGGTTGGGGGTTGGAAGGAAATTTCCCTGGAATTCCCCCCCCCCAACATATGAACATTTCAGCCCAGGGGAATTCCTTGCAAGGAAATTTCCCTCCATGGGGGTTGGAAGGAAATTTCCTTGCAAGCCCCCCCCCCAAATGGAAATTTCAGTGCAGGGAAATTTCCTTGCAAGGACATTTCCCTCCAAGGGGGTTGGATAGAAAGTTCCACATTGCAGGGGAGCCTTGCAAGGAAACTTCCTGCCAACCCCCATTATGTATGGAAATTTCAGTGCAGGGCAGAGTCAGGTCAGGTGGGGTGAGGCAAGGTAAGTTGGATGAGTTTGGTAAGGAAGATAAGATCAGGCAAGTTAAGTTAGGTAAGTTAGGCAAGGTAAGGTAAGTGAGGTTAGGTGAGCTCAAGCACATTTGGTGAGGTAAGGTATGTTGGGTAAAGTAATGTAAGGTTAGGTATGGTAAGTAAGGTGATGTATGTCAGGTAAAGTTAGGAAGAGGTTTGGTGAAGGTAAGTCAGGTAAGGCAAGATAAGGTGAGGTAATTTCCCTCCAAGGGGGTTGGAAGCAAATTTCCTTGCAAGGAAATTTCAGTGCAGGGAAATTTCCTTGAGTGTGGTCTCCTTGACATTGATGACAGTGGCAATGGGCTCATTTTCTACTTGAAAGTCTAGTTTTCACTTTGTTTTCAAAATGTCTCAGGTTATTTTGGTGAGACCATCTTTTTTTCATCTCTTTACAACTTCTCGAAAAAGTCAGTGATTGAGCTTTGCTTCAGGCACTTTCTTTTCTCATAAATCCTGAAATATATCTTTTGGAAAGTAATAGCTCAGCTCACACAAAACTTATGCCTCTCTGCTTGAGGTGGACACTCTGTCAACCGTGGACAAAAAGCACATGAGTGTCCACAGCAAAGAAAGTCGACTGTAACGATTCTCCCACAAGGGTTTTCTGGTTTCCGTGCATGCTGTTGCGTTGAACGGGTCTGCATGTCTCAAGTTGAGATTCTGCCATGGATGGAAAGGAAGCGATTGTTTTTTGTGACATGGTTGCGCAGACTATGGTGACGACGAAAGCAACGCAAGCAGCGGTGATGCTTTGAACAATCCCGAGGCGGAAGTATCGAGGGCGGCCGGAGCCAAGTCCGTGCCGGATGTTGACGAAACAGACGACGATTATGTTTACAACCTGGAAAATTTGTTTGAATCCGAAAACAGAGCCTGGGCAAAACGTGCGGATCACAAGTCAGTGTGAGTACTCTTTGCCATCCCAATTTTATGAGGAATGATGTCGTTGTGGCCCTTGTGGTGTGAACACAGCAGAAGGAACGGAAAAGTGTACTTGTACGCTTCATGCTCGGTTGTGCTTGGTATCGTTCTGTGGCGAGAAGACTATACTGTTTTGAGGAAAGCGATCAGAACTTGGGTTGAGTGTCACCTTCAGCCTTTTCTTGTTGCTGGACAAGATGAAGATCTCCTGGCGAAAACAGGCCGCAGTTCCGTCTCTGAATGAAATTACTCGAACACTTTGACAGGTCGAGAGTTGGGAAAGATCTACAAGCGTGACAGACAGTCACAACCTGCGGAAGCGTGAGAAATACAAGTCTGCAATTTTCCGTTGTTGGTTTCGTTGCAGAGCTCGGCTGGTCACAGCGCCCAAGGAAAAGCTGACGGGATGGAAGAAGTTTAAACTTCGACAAGCTCAGGTCAGACCCAGTGGCATGAGCTGCTGACATGTTATTTGTCACTGAAGGAAAATACCGGTAGAACGTGCATGCGCCTGCAGACATAAGGATTGGGGCAGTTTCTTTGTTTCTGCAGAGAACATCGTGACTCAAATGACATCTAAACATAATGTGGGATATTTCAGGAATGGAAGAAAGCGCAGAGACGATGGAGGGAAATACTTGTCAATTTGGAGATTTGGCGTGCGTCTTTGAAGACCATAGAAGGTGGAACAAACGCTTCCGTAATGTTTGTTTTCAGTTTTTCAGATTTCGAAAAACAATGGAAAACACTAAATTTTGACGAATCTCGCGCAGGGAACTTTGGCACATCGGTGACTTCGTATTTCCGCTTTCTGAAGTGGCTCTTGGGCTTAAACGTGTTCGTCACTCTGCTGCTGCTGGGAGTCCTCGTGTTCACACAGGTCTTCATGGAGCCGAAGGACTTTGCAGATTCCCTGACAGACGGTAAGGATCAAAGTGAACGCAGTTTGTCCATTTGCTGCGAAGCTTCAGCAAAGATTGAGTTTTTCGCACCTCTCTTTTTTGCAGTCAACAGAACTAGATTTACAGTGAAAGCACAAAATTGCTCAAAGGTGTACGAATCATTCGTTGAAGGAACGATCAACAACCATTCAGCTTTTGATCAAGTCCTTGATTTTTTCTCTGGAACAGTAAGTCTAATTTCTTCAAGTTTCGCGTTTTGTTTCGATTTGTTATCTTGCCATGGGATGGGGGTGTGCAAATGTTCAACGGTTTACATTTTAGGGCTTCATGGAGCACACAGTCCTGTTTTATGGCTTTTACTTCAACAAGACATTCTTGAGCTTTGACAACACAGTGCAAAACTACAACATGCCCGTTGCCTACATCATGGCAGCGACGTTTTACTTTTTAGTCAGCCTTGTGCTCATGGTCAAGAAGTAAGTTCAAACATAGACAACCTCCTTGATTGTCCGACCTTGTTCCTTCTTGAAAATTTATGAGGCTTTCTTCACAAAGCGTTGTGTGAAGACTTGGGCTTGCTCTTGCAGCACGGCGCGAGGCTTGAAGGAAAGCCAAATAAGCAGCGGAGAAAAGTTCTACCACTCGTGCAACAAAGTGTTCTGTTCTTGGGACTACACTCTCACGCAAGACGAGGCTGCCAGATACAAGCACAAGAACATTCATGATGACATCAAAGTTGGTTTCCTTGACGACAATTGAGACTCCTCGGACAACCACAAAGTGAAGGTTTCCTGTGAACCACTTGTGTTGTCGGTTTCAGCACGACCTGGATGAGCAGCAGAGGCAGCGTGATCAGGAGAACCGCACACTGGGCCAGAAGTTCAAGCTGTACACCCTGCGCGTCATTATCAATCTCTTCGTTGTGGCTGTGCTCGCTGGGGCCTGCTACCTCATATACTGGACTTCCCTCAAAGCACTTGATGTAAGTTGGTCAGGCCGCGTGCCCCTCTTGCCCTTTCCGTGGATGCTTGGCATCGTGGTCGGTTGCTATGAACTGACATGCTGACCCTTGCACACTAATTGGTACGGTCAGTACTCGTACAAAGGCAACTGGACCGACCGTTCTGTGGTTTTAGCTGACTGTGCCTCAGGCTGGATTCTTGTGTGTGTGTGTGTGTGTGTGTGTGTGTGTGTGTGTGTGTGTGTGTGTGTGTGTGTGTGTGTGTGTGTGCAAAACTGTGCCACTTTATTTTGATGAAGAAAAGTACACGTGATATTCTGTTACAGTTGGCGAAAGGTCAGAGCAGTTCTGGAATCGTAGCCTTGCTCATCCAGTTCTTGCCGTCCATTGCCGTCACGGTTCTCAACGTCATTGTGCCGCTGCTGTTCGAGCGAGTCGTCGTGGTGGAACTCTATTCCACCGAGTTCGAAATCAAACTGACAATCGCCAGGTACAGCGAAGACGCTGCAAACGTTTTTTTCTTGTGCTGTTTTGTCGAAGCAAAATATTGGCGAAAACGTCGCAGCGGCGTTTTGATTTTCTTGTTGGATTGTGTTTTGCAGAATGGTGATTCTTCGCCTGGCTTCGATAGCAGTGCTCGTGTTCACTCTGGGGCTGCAGCTACTCGACTGTGAGATCAGACAGTCCTGCGGCAGCTGTGCCCAAAACGTTTACGTAAGTTGATGGGGACTTTTGGTGCGCCACCCTCTCCTTTCTTTGTGGAGTTAGGGCACGGTCATGACAAAACCAGGACCTGCAACTTTGACTTGCAGTCGAACAAACATCAGCCTCACCTCGATTGGCTGGTTTTGTTGCAGTGTTGGGAGACATACGTCGGACAACAGTTCTACAAACTCGCAGTGTTGGATTTCTTCGTGATAATCGGCGTGACTTTTCTGGTGCAGTACCCAAGGAAGTATGTCTCAATAAAAAATCGTGGTTTTTTTTATAAAAGTCTGAGCAATTATGAGGTACGAGGATCTTCTCAATTCTAACGTCCGCTCAACATGCTGTATCAGGTTTATTTATTGAGGTATTCAGGACGAGTTAACACAGTTTTCTCAGTACAAAAATGTTGTCCTTTGTGCAGTTGCGCAAGCACTGTTTGTCAACAAACTGTACACTGTTAGAACAGGAACAGGTTGAAATACTTGATCCACAAGAGTCAAAACAGTCAGGATAATCCTTCGAAGTAGTCTCCATCACGGAAGACGCACCGCGCCCACCTCATGGGCCATTTGTGGGTGATGCATTCTTCATACTCCTGGGAGGAAATCCCTGCAATCTGTTCCTCTGCTGCATCCTGCAGTGCTGCCATTGATGGAAATCTATGGCCCTTCAAACCCTTCTTCAGTCTTGGATACAGCCAGAAGTCCGAGGGCACTAGATCTGGTGAGTAAGGGGGGTGCTCAATGATCCTCATTCTTGTGAACAACATGTGAAGGCGTGTGTCTCTTGATGTGTGCGGGCTTGCATTGTCCATATGAAGATATCTGCACTGTCTGGGGCGTTTCCTCCTGAGTGCAGCTGCATACCTTCCCAAGATCTGGATGAAGAGCTGTGTGTTGATCGTGATGCTGCGCACAAATTCATGGTAGATCATCCCCTTCCAGTCAAAAAAAGTGATCAGCATGCATTTGCCAACAGCTCTCGGTCTTTGTGGCTTCGATGGGTGGGGCATGTCTTTCTCCAGCCACTGTGAACTCTGCAGTTTGGACAGGGGATCATATTGATAGATCCATGTTTCGTCCATCATGACGATCCTCTTGAGCACACTTGGCCTTTGCCTGATGATTCTCAGCATGTTCTGAGATGTCTCTAATCTCTGTTGCCAATGGTGGGGTGTGAGAAGGGCAGGGACAAACTTGGCACTTCTCCTCTTGAGATGAAGGTCTTGTTTGAGTATTCTGTGTATTGTGCAGGTTAACAGTCCAGTCTGCTCCCAGATGGCTTCAAGAGTTAGGGTTTGGTCACCCTCCACCAGTGTTTTGACAGCTTGAATGTTGCCTGCACTTCTTCCTGTGCATCATCTTGGCTCACGGTACTGATCCACAAGGCGTGTCCTCCCATTTGTGAAGTCGTCATGCCACCTTTTTACTGTCTTCCTGCACAAGGAATTTTCAGCATAGACAGCTCGGATTGCTTCAAAAGTCTGGTCCAAATTCCACCTAAGTTTGACACAGAAACTTATGTTGACACGCTGCACAAGCTTGGATCCAATGGCAGTTACTCGCCTCATATTCGACCGATGTGAAATAGAGTCCTTCTCCACAGAAAACAGTCTTCAGAGTGGCAGGGTCAATTGGGACATCGACACATAGACTACTGTACCTTCAGGTCACTGTAGTCTGGTCGCCGCCGACGCAAACCTGATATGTCATGTTTGGCCGGACGTTAGAATTGAGAAGATCCTCGTAGTATCAAGATATTCTGTCAGTCTACATGTTCAGCGTGTTTGGCAGCAGACACGGGTGCTTGACTCGAGACAATGTCAGACTAGCCAATTCTTTTGTCCTTCTCAGTGCAGACTGGCCAAGTGACTTCCCTGCTGAACATGCAGAGTGACAGAATATCTTGATACTACACCTCGGAAATCGAATGTCTGATTCCAACTGCCCGTCCCAACGACGAAAAGAACGGCTGTTGTCTTGTGCACGTTCCATCTGTGTTTTTGCTACGGGGAACATTCTGTCTGCACATTTCGGAGGAATGAGTGAAGAGGAATCCGGGTGTCCACAACTTTCTCCACAGAAGTACAATGTTGTCCAGACAAAGGTACCCTTACGACACCCCTCAGGCAGCACTTGGGCCTTTTTGGGGGGTGGGGTTATCACAGGGAGCCCTCCCGAATAGTGTCTCCAGCTGCAGAAGACATAATCTCCCAATGGGGTGCACCAGATGACAGAATAGTACTTGTAATGTTGGGCGCGCTTGCATTGTTTATATACGTGGGAGCGGCTGGTGAATGCTTTGCGTTCTTTTTTTCTAGATTCATAGTCAATCGATACGAGAATAAATACAAACTTGTGCGTGTCGTCGGACATCAAGAATTCGAGATTCCCAAAAATGTGCTGGACCTGGTTTACACACAGACACTTTGCTGGTATGAGTTTGGTTTCTTTTGCAACTCGGTGTCGTTGTGAACGTGAAGAGCAACGTGTGTGCCATGTGCACCTTGTTTCAGGTTGGGGGCCTTTTACAGTCCGCTGATTGCACCGATAACAGTAATCAAGATGTTCGTGTTCTTCTACGCCAAGAAAGTAAGAATTTTTCAAATATGTCTTTTTTCTGCAAACAATCTGAAATGTGTCCAACAAAATCTTGGTCTGATGGGAAATTGCGACACATCAGTTGTTGAACGAGACAAGCACAGGTCGGTGATGTTTCAGGTCAGTTTACTGCACACTTGTGCCCCGTCAAGGAAAACGTTCAGGGCGTCAAACATTCAGTCATTCTTCGTGACAATACTCTTGCTGTCGTTTGTTCTCTGTATTGCTCCGATCGTCTACACAATTACCAAGTGAGTGTCTCCGAATTTCTCCCATCATAGCTTGGCAATTCCTTGCTGTTTTTCGTGAAATTTTGTCCTGGAAAGGTCAGTTCGGTTGTCTGTCATGTGAGACAGGCGACCGAAAAAAACGGGCAACATTTGTACGTCAAGGCACAGTTTATACTCGTACGATCCCGACGACCTTGCAGTTGGACATGAGTATGGGTACGTTTCTTCAGTGGAGGGTACAAACTTGTATGATTACAGTGTGTCGCCGTCGCAGAGCTGCGGACCGTTCAGGATCTGGGATTCGGACGAGTTCAGAATGTACGAGGTTGTGGGACACGCGGTGGCCCCTCTGCCAGATGCCCTCAGAGAAATCCTGTATTATCTCGGAACCTGGACATTTTACGTCCCGTTGTGCATAGTTCTGGCGTAAGTTGATGTGTGAGGTCCAGTGTTCCATCAAAACAAGTGTGCGTTTGCTGACTGAGACACTGAGTGCGCACAATTTTCATTCTTTTTCAGAGTATTCATCTTCTACTACAGAGCAGTTGCAGCAGGAAACAGGAAAAGGGTGGAACTTCTGAACGAACAGTTAGCCTTGGTGAGGTTTCTGACAAAGTGAAATTGAAACCGCGAAGAATGCTTGGACATCATTGGACATGCTTGTTGGTCATCAAATGTTGCACTAGCGGGGCGGTGTTCCACATCTCCATGGGGCACTCCCATTCGGATGTGGAACACACTGCAGCTCTGTCGAACGACTGGTGACTATTTTTGTTTTGTTTTATTCCTCAGGAAGGGAAGGACAAGCAGTTTTTGCTGGGACTCGTGAGAGAAGCGCTGCTTCGCGGACAACTCAACTCGGAGTAGTTTGAAAAATATTCCTGAAGAAAGTTTGGAGTGCAGACGTGCACGAATGTCGGTGTTTGTCTGCCAAATTACTGAAGCCGTGCCGTTCGTGTTTGAAGAACATCTGTAAAACTCACGGCCAAGTGTGGGTGTTGGAAGAAGAAGAAGTTGGCGAACCCAAGTGAAACTGAAGTACACATCTCCGAAAAATCAAGGAACGAGCATGAAGAACTCGGAGGCCAGTATTCTGTGAGTGCGGCCTTTGGGTCATGAACCAACCTACCCGCGTGTGTTTTGCACAGGCTCAAAGTTTCTCTGAACTTGCGGTACTTCGTTGTGGACGACAATGTGCAACGAAGGCTGAGGTCTCACTGATCGTTTCATTTGCAGGCAGAACTGAACTGAAGTTCTGCGAAGCATGCAGCTCATTCTGGTCATTTGTTCTTGTTTTATTATTTTCGTTGGCGAGTTTTGTACGTAGCAGTGCCCAGGAGGCAGGATTTAGTCAAGGAGAGATTGGCTGTGTGAAGAAGTGGCCAACACTCAAGAGCTCGTGTGTCTGACACTCTGTCCAGAGGAGGTCGAAATGACAACCTCAAAAACGTTACCTTACGTTGAAAAAGATTCATCGGCGGTATGAAGCTTATTTTGTCATTTTTATTCGGGGTTGTGGGACGGGCTCCAAGGACCCCCTCGCATTTTCCCTTGAATACACACCAATCGAGTCTGAGATGATGTCCTTTTTGAACACACACGTAGTGGTTCACGGTGACTTGCTAGGTTTGCTTGTTTACTGTTTTCACGAAAGACTTGCAAAATTTCGTGCACTTGCCCAACAGCACCGCAGTACGAGGCTTGCCCCCAAATATTCCTTCTTTTTGCGATGGCACACCCATCTGCTGAGACATTCCAACAAAAGCTGATCCCAAAATATTGGTTGATACCATACTCTCATGTGCTAAGAAAGCAAGCCTCTCATGTTCAGAAATATTAATTTTGAAGAAGTGAAATTTCTCTGATTTTACCCTTCAGTTAAGTTCTAATTTTTCTGTAGTTTTGGTTCAAAATATACTGGTTTTCATTCATAATAGAAGCAACCTTCAGGGCAACTTATTGCTCTGGTTCTGCTTTGGCAACAGTTTGAAGAAAAGTTTCTCATTTTGCCAAATTTACTTTCACAAAAACTTTTTCTATACTTGATAAGCTTTCTTCTATTAAAAAAATGAACATTTTCCAAACTTGTGTAGCCTTTGCATCAATAAGTGATTGTAGACTGATTTGACTACAAAATGACAACAAAATTTCAATTTTTCAACTTTGATAGCTGGAAGAGAAAAATGTTTAATTTTTAAGCCTGTGGTCCCAAAGGGTGTTACCACATGCTCAGTGTAATCACCATCAGTCTGTATGTGCATGTATGTGGACATGTTGAGTTGGGGGGTAACTCTACATGGTGAAAATCAACCAGGGTCATTTTCAGGCCATTTTAAGCATTTTTGTTTTTTGGGGTATGTTGAGTTACCCCCCCCCCCGACTCAACATGGGTCATCACCAAAAAACATTTTTTTCTTAAAATGGGCTAAAATTGATTCTGGCAAAATTTCACCATGTTGGGTTGGCGCCCCGCCGGGATGAGGGGGGGGGGGCGAGGGTGTGGTGTGGTGTGGTGGGGGTAATTATGGGGCGGGGGCAAGGTGAGCATGGGGGGGGCGGCAGCGGGGTGTATATGAACAATGGGCTTTATTGAGGTTGTTTGTTTTTTTTGTTTTGTTTTTGTTGGGGGGGGGGGGGGGGGGGGGGGGGGGGGGGGGTGG
>JAAUXT010073360.1_pt1 | contig 18755 bp, 23 predicted proteins | sample 7278171 | NCBI WGS metagenome assembly JAAUXT01 (sample SAMN14350112, study PRJNA611818) | marine sediment metagenome | isolation source: surface marine sediment (1.8m) | place: French Polynesia: Moorea | collected 2018-08 | reverse complement strand
CTCAATAGGAAGACCCCGAGACCCTAAACCAAGGGATAGATGAAAGACAAACTGAGGAAGAGTAGGAAGACTTCTTTGAAGGCTTGTGATAATTTTGAATTCAAGGGATTTTTAGTAAAATTAGTAGATTTTGAAAATATTTTGGATAAGCTGAACTTGGGGTGCGTCTTATACATGAGTATGTTGAAAACATGCAGTTTGTTCAGTCAAAACTTGGGGTGCGTCTTATACACAAGTGCGTCTTATACACGAGACGGTACGGTATGCTGTCCGCAGGGAGGGGCAGCGCCTCGTGCTGTGTGGGCGAAACCTTCTCGTTCTGTTCTCTTCTTACGACACCTGCTCAGGCGTCCGGCTTGATGTGCGACCTCTTCTCGTTGTGCTTCATCATAAGTGCAGTTTTCGGCGGACTTTTTTCGATTGAGGTTTGCGCAGTTTTCACGCACGCCGAATGCGAAGCATATTCGGTACGTCCATTGCAATCACGCTTCGCGAAAGATGGAGACAGAACGAGGTGCTTTACGACGTTCAACTTTGTTTGTTTCTCTCCACTTTGGACGGAATCCTGCCTTTGCTTGTTCTGTTCGTCTCGATGCATTTTTGGGCGGCGATTTTTCCAGAGCGTTTTCAAATCAATTTCTGAGTGAGAAATTCGATATTGACACAAAAATTAAGATGACAAAACCGAAGGTTGCTTGTGCCTTGTCTATTCTCAGGTGCAACTGGGAACGGCACAGCACCGAGCAAGACCTTCCTTCGGCCTTCAACGTTGGACCACCACACTGCTAACTTTGGAAAAGTGGGAACTACTGTTGAAAGTAAGTTGCATTTCTGGATTTGCAAAAAAAAAACAAACCCCAAAACGAGATCGAAGATCAGAAGAGCGCACGGCCTCCCTATCAAGTGGGCAGGTCGTTGTGTGTGTGTGTGTGTGTGTGTGTGTGTGTGTGTGTGTGTGTGTGTGAGAGAGAGAGAGAGAGAGAGAGAGAGAGAGGGGGTTGTTTTCAATCCAAGTTTGCAAGTAAATATTGTGAATAGCAACCTATCGCTTTACCCGCTCTCTTGATTCTTTGCAGACCCGTACAAAAGTAGTTTCAAGCTTGAGCCAGCCAAACTGCAGAGTCCATTTCGAGCATCAAAAGTGCCAGGTATTTGTACGCACAACAAGGGGTTTCGGTTTGCGTGTCAGGCGAGCAGAGTGTTAGGCATCAAAATTTAGAATCAAAGCCCAGCAAACGCAACAGAGAAGTGACGCTTGTTACAGTTGGGGGGCGAGACGACGAGAGCAGTGAGGCGGAGGCTGCAGCGCCTGCCACCAGCGCGTCGGGCGAGGCGGCGGCCGAGCAGCGGGTGGTCGCCAAGGCGCCGCCCGACGACCACGCCGGCGACGCAGGCGACTCCAGCGCAAAAGTCGACGAGTCTTCTGAAGAAGCAAAGCCATCAGCATCGTCAAAGCAACCTGCAGATGACTGGTAGAAGATGCGAGCTTTATCTTGCGTCTTTTTCTTCTTTTCGGTTCGTGTGTCACATCGTCGGGTGTTCACGATCAACATGTCGGTAAATATTGCAGTCCTGACGACAAACCAGACAGCGGAGGCACGCAGTTTGTATTCGGACAGAACATGGACGAACGAGTGGCCGTGAGTCAAGTTTGCTTCTCCCGAGTGAATGACCACACACTGGTATTGACGAACAGAGCGAACAGAGGCACTTTCATTGTTTTGTGTGAAGGAAGGTTTCTGATGAGTCGCAAATGAAGTGCGTTCGATTCAGAACACGACGCCTACGATGCCCGGTGCGGAGGATGCGTCGTTTGTCTTCGGGGAGAACATCGGCGACAGAGTGACCAGCACAACCAAGTCCCCGGACACTCCCGAACAAGCTACTTCTCCACCGGGTGAATGGCCAAATCATTCTTCGGACAATGTCGTGTTTTGTGTCTGTGGAAACTTGTTCAGGGCGGCATGTTGCGTTGTTTTTGCAGCTGCCGCGAATGACGACACCCCGAACAAGACGCTGGCGGAGTCGGCGGCGGCGCATCAGGCGAAACACGCGCCGCCCGAGCTGCACGAGGTGGAGGTGAAAACGGGCGAGGAAAACGAGTCGAATGTATTCCAGGTAGAGGAGATCACCACCACCCTTTTACCCGTTGATGGTTGTGTCAGTAAATGATCACTTTTTGCGTCTTTCTTTTCAGATAAATGCCAAATTGTTTGCCTTTGACAAGTTGAAACAGTCATGGTTGGAGAAAGGACGGGGTTTGCTGAGACTGAATGACATGTCTGAAAATGGAGAGACCTCATTCCGATCGAGATTAGGTGAGTGATGCGTTGGTTCTCTGTTAAAAGTGAGAATTGGAAGGTTGTTTGTGGTCATTGCACGCTTGCTGGATGTTGTCTAAACGTGTGCAGTGGAAATGGCCTCGCCTCAGTTTTGTAAGCCGTTCGGTATTGTTCGGTCTTCAAATTGCAGTGATGCGCACCCAAGGCAGCCTGCGGGTCGTGCTGAACACGAAGATCTGGGCGGCCATGACGGTGGATCGCGCGAGTCCGAAGAGCGTCCGCATCACGGCCGTCGACCCGGACGACGGAAGCGTGCGCGTCTTCCTCGTCATGGTGAGTCAGTCATTCGTGCTGCTTTCCGGTGTGCGTGTGCCCGTGTGTGTGTGTGTGTGTGTGTGTGTGTGTGTTTAGAGAGAGAGAGAGAGAGAGAGAGAGAGAGAGAGATGACCTGACTGCAGCAGATGCGTCTTATTGACCGCAGGCCAACCCGAAGGATGCGGACCAGATCTTCAGCGCAATAGACTGGCGGGTGCAGCAGTTGAAGGCGCGGGAGAGCACGGCGGAGGGCGGCGAGCCGGACGCCGGGCCGAGTGAGGCGGAGGCGCAGCTTCCCAAGGCCGCGACCAGCTCCCCACAAGCCGAGAAGCGGCCCAATGAAGATTCTCCTGAAGAAAGCGCAGCACGCGCGAAGAAAGTCAGGTGAGGGTTTTGTTTTGAGTGCTGGCCACACGGGGCAAAGAATTTTTAACGCGCGTCAATTGAAGTGTCGATTCACCTGAGGTGGCCACACCAAAATTACTTGTTTTGTTTCCCAGCACACTTGTGTGGCCACCTTCATCGACTCGTGGGCAAGATGTTTCGAGTTGATTGATGCGTGGCAGTGTGGCCACGGCGAAAACACGCGCCGCTCGTGCACGCATCGAAGAGGTGTGCCACACCCTCACACACCACAGCCAAATCGGATTGAAGATCTGATCTGTTGTGGGAGTATTGGAGCGATCCCGTCCATTGCAAAATGAAGCAACAAATCGGGCAAAATATGTTTGCATAAAAAACAAATCGGAAGCTACTCTGAAGGCAGCTTCCAAAGCTGTCTTTCCGCCCGAAGGAACTTTGCAAAATTTGGTCAAACAAAAATTGTCTGATTAAATCCGCTGTCTCCCTTGAAACAAAACTCAGCAAATGTGGCGATAAGAATCCCAATTTCAAATTGAATCCAAAGTCGGGAGCAACCCCACCGACCACCTCCCGAAGCAAAACTTTGCATGGAAACAACTTTTGTGGTTTTTGCTTTTGGGACTCCATTTGACGTCTCAGGCAGGGGGTTGGTGCACGAGGGCCGGCCCGGTGCGTGTGTACACTGCAAAGTCTTCTTGTTCAGACGAACGGTTATCAGCTCCGCGCTGATTGCAATTACTGTCACTGTGGGTGTCGTTTAGTTGGTGTGCGGGTTCCGGTAACTATTGTGTGCGGGTTTCACCGCGTGCTATCGTGGGCGGGATGGTTCCCACCTCGGCACTGGTCGTCCTGGTTCTGCTGCAACTTGAATTTTGGGCCTGGCTGCCTTTTGCATCCACCACACAAACTGGTGTTGGCTAACTTTTTTGAGTACAACCTCTGCACTGGTGCTTATGCAGAGGGAACTCAAGTTGTACTTGAAAAGACAGCTTTGGAAGCTGCCTCCAGAGTAGCTTCAGAGTTGCAAGCCCAAAGCTGGTGAGTACTCAGCTCCCAGCAAAAGCTGGTTGTGGCTTTGTGAGAAGAACATGCAGATCCTTCTGCATGACACCCCCACCTTTTGAAATATTGAAAGATTTGGACCACACAATTCAAATAGAAAAAAAAAAATTGTAACACTTGGACAGGTGATTACTTTCTACGTACGAGGCCAGCCCAAACCGATTTGTCATTGCGACCCACTATTTGCACCCAAATTGCACAACATTTTCCATGGATGTAAATAAGCATATGGACATGTGTCCATGTCAGTTTGAGTGAGCAGAGATATGTCAGCAGACTACAAATGTCACTGCAAGTGAGCGCAATTCGATCGTTGCACGACCAGTCGAAAATAGCAATTGTGTGACATGGTCCTGCCCAGATCACATCTTGTGATGATCAGAATTTTGCCACTGAAAAATGGGAAGTATTGCTGCAAGTGATTGCCCCAGCATACCAAGTTAGCATTCGCCTCCCACTTGAAACTCCATTAGATTTGGAACCTCTCTGCAGTGACACTGCTGGAGATTGCAGTTGAGACAGTCATGCCTGGAGCCGATCGGATGGTGCTTACTTTTCTCCTGAAAATTGTTGTTTTCTGTAACAGTGAAATCGTACAAATTTGTGTTCTTTGAGACCAGACAAATGTTCAGTCTGTTTGTAACGGGGGCATCAAGCCTCAATCGTGGGCAGTTGGAACCTGCATTCCACACTCTTTTCTTATTCTCTAGAATGTACCGCATCCAAAGAATATCCTTCAAAAGCTATGGAGTCTTGAAAATAACGAGTGTGCCTTACATGTGGGGTGACCTGAATTAAGAACCACAAAACTCACCTAAAAAGAATGGGCAAGCTGGTGCACCAAGTTGTGGAAGAGACCATGTGGTGATGGCCCCAAATTGAAGTAGGCAACCACTGCTGGAATCACCAGAGGGTCCCTCTTGTCTCTCTATTGGGTGTTTGCTTCTTCCAGTAACTTTCTTATTATATTTTGTCTGAGAAAACTGAGCAATTTGATTTCAGCATTTGTTATCATCTGAGCTTGATTGGCAGGCATTTTGAAAAGGAAAACCTCCAGGGGTCATGTGATCATGTGATACCCCCATGGGGGAGGAATGCAGGCTAAAGCTAGCAAAACAGTGATATTGTGCTGTTATGTATCTGTTCTCTATCTAATTAATTATTATAAAAATATTCAGAATATTAAAAATTGTCAGGTGTTGCCAACACCCCCTACTGGGGGAGGAGTGTGGTGTGACACACCAGCTATAAAATTGTAGTTAGAACCACCACTCACCAGATGGCATGATTGCATGAAGGTCAATAAATACGGAGGTTCCCGCCCTCGGGGACAGTCTCTCCTGAGGTACCAACCTGTGTGTTTGTGATATTACTACAACAGGTCATTTGTCACAGAAATTGTGTTTACCATACTGTTTAGTCCAAAAGAAACTGTCAGTACAGCCCTGTTGACTCACAAGTACCAAAAGTCCTTTCAACACCCCTTAAAATTTGTGTACAGCCTGCTGTTTTGTCCATAAGAGCCTATACCATGCTGTTCAGTCTGTAAGAGACCATACTGGTGATGTTTAGTCCACAAGAAACCATCAGTACCTCCCTGTTAACTCACAAGTACCAATACTCCTTTCAGTACCCCTTGGAGGAAAATTAGCCTCAGCCAATCAGAATGTGAAGAGAGAGATATTGTCTCCTGAACTGCCAGAATTGAAATACTGTAAAATCCCGTGTATAAGACCCCTTCGCATATATGACCACCACCCCCTTTCAGCCACAAAATCAGTACAAAGCTATTTTATTACATCTTCAGAAAATTTGTTCATATATACAATTAGGGTTTTTTGAATTAAAATCTAGGAAATTCTGCTTCAAAATCATTTTTTCCAAATACTTTTTATTGTCCCAAGGTTTTTTATTTAACTTTTTCTCCAAAAGTTACAAATATACTCTTCTCAGGCAAATCTTTTTTATTTTATCCTTATTTAAACTCAATTTTAATGATTCCTTGACTGATCCCACTCTCCTTTTGTGCTCTACTTTCTCATTCTGTTTACTCATAATTTTTTATAATATTGTTGATCAAAGATTTCAAAAGTCCAATCCTCAAGAAAAGACCACCCCCATTTTTTGGCATTAATTTTTTGGCATCAAAAGGGGGTCTTACACGCGGGATTTTACGGTAATACTTATGGTTTTTCCCAAGCCATGCATGTCATACACCAGCGTGTGCAAAAATAATACTCGGGTGGGGGGAGTGTCCAGGACTGGGTCGTACCATCACAGACAGACACTACTGATAATGACAGTCGCGTATCCGCGACTAAAAACCAACATGAAGTGAATGTGTGTTTCCATTAGATGTCTTCTTTATTTCCCTTACAATTGTGGAAACTAGTCACTCAGAGCCTGTGTGTTGGTGGCTCTTGGAAGCGGCCCAAAGCTACTCTGGGGAGTACTCGGCTCCTGGCTAAAGCTGGGTGCGCCCGAGTGAGAAGGAATGTGCGGGCTATGAAGCCTATTTTACACGGCAGTGCAAGGCTTGACACAGGGCCTGCACGTGGACACATTTTTGCCCATCCCTGACGACTGCCAAAAATAACCCCAAAGAAAGAAACAAAGAACCATCTTTGCTGATCATCCCTGAACATTCTTTGCTCTGGTGATGAACAAGCCATTGTTTCTGGAAACCCAAAGCATGAGAATTTTTTTTGTTGCAAACTGTGGAGTTTGCACACGCATACGTCCGTGTTACCGGTGTTTGATCAAAAGCGTTTTTCTTGTTTGAGGGCAGCCGTTCAGACAGTATTTTGTTTCAGGGTGGATCCGAGTGAAAGAAGAGACATATTAACTGAAGAATCCAATGACAGCAGCACCATCGACCCTGAGACAGAAGGCAAGTGAAGCTGACAAAGGAGACTCTTTCTCTTCACACTTTCGCTGCTGCCTTGAAACGTGGAGGCGAAGAGTAAGCGTGCCAAGACCAAGCCAGCTGACGAATGCCAAGAAACTGAAAGGAAAACAGAAATGAAAAGAAAGGCTGGATGTTTTGATGAAAGAACAATGGGTGCGGACATTGACTCAATGGACAACTGCTCCCAACAGCGGAATCTGCTGGTCTGTGCTCTGGACGCGACCCATCGAGAGAAGTCATTGTGGTTGCACGCATTGTAACACACCCCAATGTTTTCTTTGTTTCAGCATCAAACGAAAGTTTTTCCTCAACATACAAATCATCGTCGTCCGAATGAGGTCAGTGGCAGCTGTAGCAGATAGGACTATCACACCTGTCAGGCAGATGTGCTGTCGGGATAAACTGGGTGCGAGTGCCACTGGAAGAAATACCTGTCGAGCGGACACGTTGGCGGGGCCTCTCGGGTTTCTCGGATGAGTGCCAAGTTCATGTGCGGAGATCATTCTGGTGGAATGAAGATTTCACTGCCAAGATGGGTTTCCTTGAGCGCAGTCTGTTGGTTCTCTGATGCTCTCAACCTCCAAACTATCTGCATCTTGATGACGGTTCATAAACTATTCCACCAAGCTGATCACTTGGCTCTGTGTGACTGGTCGAAGGTGAAACCTGAGAGTACCTCAGCAAGTGGTGTTGCTGTTCTGGATTCCTGGCAGCTTCGCTTTTCATCGCTGTTTTGTGGAACGTGGGCACATTTCAACGAAAGTGAGAGCGTTTGAGATGAGTTCGGTGCCGACGTCGGGAGGAAACGCGGCGCGTCCCAACGAAGGTCCGGAACAAAACCGTCTGATCGGATATTTTGCCCGACACGAAGGACCAGTGTTCAAGTTGTCAGCTGATCCGTGGTGACACAAGGGTTCTACGTTGTGGTTGACTCGAGAAAATACTGTGATGCCGACTTAAAACCAGTTCGATGGCTTTCCGATTTGTTTCGTCTTGCAACGCATAAATTTGTCTGTTCCTGAATATGGGTGCTAATCATGCACAGTGTTTATCCCAGAAGCGTCCGGCTGACTGGTCGCACACAGAAAAATAGATAAAATCTGTTTCTAAGGAATTTTTGAGAAAGGGGTTTGGAATCTTGCAGGGTGTTTGCAGATGTTATTTCGTCACCTATTGTCAGTCCAACATTTTTCCGTCAATACACGTCACCGGACCCAAAGGTGGAAATTGTCAGACTGCGTGGTCTTCGATAACTCTCTCTTCTCTTCACAAAACTTCTGCACAGTACTTGGTAATTGAGTTGAGGCTTCACCTTTTTTCTGTGAATTGACATAATTTGTACCTGCATGTACAATGATGACCGAAACGAAAGCGAGTTGCGTGAAGTAAATCGCAAAAAGAAATTAAAATAGCGTTTTTTCATGGCCAGCGGGCTGCAGCTGCGCCGTTTTGGTACGGCTGCCGGGAAAATCCACGCATCGCAGGTGTTTTGTATTCAACGTACGTCAGGGTTTTGAGCGATTCTTGGTGTCTTTACACTGCCCGCCCCCTAAAAAAAATCACTCCAAACCGGTCTGCCCTCCCGCGCCAAGTTTTGTTTGTTTGCAACAAACGTTTGGTTGTGACTGCTCGTGTGTGGACAAGCCACACTCGGCCAGTTTCTTGTTCTTGCGACAGTTTCTGTTGTTCTTGCGACATTCTGCGTCACAGTTGACCTACTGCAAACATAGAGGGTTGTGAACCGGTCTCTGCAGCCGCAAGATGACCTCCAGGAGGCAACTGAACCCGGGGGATGCTTTCAGCGTGGGTTCTGAACGAGTGAGCCGCACGAGTTTTTTTCGAGTTGAGTTCAGTTTGGACTGTGAAAACTTGAGTCATGCATGCCTACTCACAGAACAAGACACTGTCAAATTGTGAATGTAATTTATTTTTCTGAAGCTAACATTGCAGTTTTGAATGTCCCAATGTCTCATTTTCAGTGTTTGTTTGGCGCGAAAGTACGCAATTTATGGTTTGTTCTGCAATGTGAAAGGCCCTGTTCAAAGCAAAACGTTCATTTACAGTAAAAACTTGGAAGGCGAGGACAACAGCAATTTCTCGGTGGCGTTCTGTGAGTCCATTTTCTCTCAAGCACAGCGCTTCCCTTTTCTCAGTCGTCCGATTGCATGATGCTTCGGTAGAGTTTTTGGTGTTCCACAAGGTGCAGGAAGACTTTATATTTCTTTCCGTGAAATCTGAAACAGCAAACACGAGTTTGTTCCGAAAGCACTGACAAAAAGGCTTCCCAAGTTGGACTGCACTTCCCGCTTTGAAGCCTTTCAGATGTGGAAAACCTGTTTTAGTTTATAAGTTCTCATCTGTTGTTTCGAGCAGAGAATTCGTTTCTTACCTGTCGGTTTTCTCATCAGGAAACACGATGGTCCCTTCTCCCCCCATTGACGTCATAGCATCCTGCAAATAAAGTGTTCGAGCACAAAATGCAAGCGAACTGAGATGTTTGCCGACACTGAACGCAATTTTGCATTCACGCGACTATTTTGATCGTCACCAAATTGAAGCAACGGCACCTGCACTGAAGAAAAATGTCCAGACGCACAAGCACCAAGTATAGCGGAGCCAACCAACACCGATTCTGCGGCGTCAGGAAGCACGACCGGTAACCCTGCAAACATCCACACATTTTGTGGACTCGTTGAGCTTCACTGTCCCACCACGTATCAGACGGGAAATGGCATCCTGTGCAGAAAAGCTTCGTGCTTGAATCAAGGTTTCAGTCACCTGTGGCGTCAGCGTGCGTTTGGACAAACAGTGGACTTTTACTCAGACCTCCGCAGCACAGGAGCAGTTTGATGTTGTGACCTGATTTTGACATGTTGTCCACGATGTGTTTGGTGCCATACTGAAACAGAGCTCGGCGTGACAAGCCGCGAAATTGCAGAACCGATCACAACCAGCAAAGGTTTTTCACATTCCTACAAAATTGTACTCACTGCCAAAGACTGAACAGTCGCCAAATAAAGGCAAGCCAGGCTTTCCACACCGGAGGAAAGGCTCAGTCCGCTCACCTGAAGAAAGGATTTGGGCGTGAGTGTCCTGTCAGTACCATTCCCATTGAGAATCCAACATCTTCCAAGACGCGCAGTGTCCAGGAGCGTACAAGCACAACTGACGTTGACAGTGCCTGTAACAACCCCTCATTTGAAGGAACCCCCCCCCCCCCACCGTACGAGACCGTTGCTACAAAGTACGTTTTCGTGAGACAGTGTCTTTGATTCGTTTCCGCACCATTCCTCTCAACGTGTCATCTGCCAAAGGCGACCTGTTCCCACGATAGTCTGGCCAGATGTGCAAATCTTGTGTGAGCGCACAGAGGTGGGTGACTCCGTTTTGTTTCGCAGAAAACTCCAGCACTTCGAAAAGCACGTCATGGACAGTTTGGTTCCTGCAACGAAATCAGTATTTTATTGTTCACACAGTCTTCAACAAATCTGTGTCAGTTTCCTTGCGCTTCACGCTTCAAGACCGACTCACTTTGACTTCGCTTCCTCTGCCAACCAAGAGTAGGCAGGGTGTGTTTCCAGTATGTGGTCAATCTGAAAGAAAGAACATTTCTCTGTCTATCGGGTCGCCATGTCCGGAACATTCTCCATTCTTGAACGAAAAGTTTTTTGGCTCACCAACTTTCCGGCACAATTTTGCCCGCCTTCGTTGAGCCAGAGTCCCGGAATCATGGCGGAATAGTACGGTCCCCACACACCCGGCACGAACAAGGGAACTTCGCTGACCTGAATCAACAACGGTTCGGGGTTGGATTTTGTGGGTCAACGTCTTCAAGCCGATAAAGCTGTCCCTCCATTGATCAATCAAAGCAAAGTCAACTCAAGTGATCGCAAACTTTATGATTGCAACGTTTCCTCTTTTTGCATCAAAAAGGCAACAACAACAACAACAACAGAAAAAAAAACAACAAAAGAACCGAACACTTACGGCCATGTGACAGGATGATGTGCCACCAATCAACGCCAACCTACTCGTCTGTGGAATTGACCTCAATTCAGAATCTGCACCGACTCTTGGAGAACAACCCATCGTGCCTGTTTTGTGTCGACAACTCAGTTAGCACCAGAATGTCAACAAGAAGGCTACCGCTTCAAAAGCGCGCGTCTGCTTCAGGCCAGTCAGTTTCTTCGCGCGCTCAAAAATAGGCACAAACATGTTCACACGTTGCTCATAAGTACTGGTACACCCACAATCCCATCACACCAGCAACACAAAATGTTTTACTCAATGAGTCAGGTTCTCAGGTTGGGCTAAAGTTTGACTACAAACTTGGGATTTCAGGAAAGTATTCAAAATAGACTTTTGGCAAAGAGATTGGTGAACTTGATTTGTAACCAGGTGACAATTTTTGAGGTGCAGATAATGTGGGTGCATTCTAACTAACAAAAATTGGTATTTAGACCTGAATCACAAAAGATCAAAATGAAAACATCAACACCCAACATTTGTACAAAAAACCTGGCTTCTGGAGCGTGCACGAGAAAATCACTTGGATTCCGGTCGCCCTGCAGAGCAGCCTGAACACGAACCGTTCAAGTCAGCAAACAACCAACACTCGCCGGACCGAAATCCAGCAGTTTCGACGTTATCGTCTTCAGATGTTTTGGATGTCACGTGATATTTCTTTGCATGTGACAGGGGAAGGGGTCACATGCAACCTAAAAATTCAGTCTCACATGATTTGGGTGGTCAAATTTTCTAGATTGCACGTGAGATTATGTCATGTGAGGGGGGGGGGGGGGCGAAAACCTGATTCACACACATCGCTAAATTCACTCGCGCCTACGGCGAGTGTGAAAACCATTGATGAGATATGCATTGAGATGACACAAAAGGACAAAAAATGTCACCTAAACCTCCCGCGTGGGCGTCAACCAATGATGTACCAACAGCTGTTCCCTCCTTCAACCCCAAAGCTTGAGCTGCTTCTCTGGTGAGACCCGATCCCACTGCTTCCCCTGGCTTTTGGACAACATTTCCTGAAAGAAATGAGTGAATGGTCGTGCAACATTTTGACCATTCGCTCCAAATCAGAGAAGATTTGGTGCGCAACACTTGTTCGACATTCTCACCAATGAGTTCGAAGTTGTCTCTGGCAAATTCTGGAAGACCAATTTTCTCGAAGAAATCTCTTTTCCAACCCTTCTTTTCTGCGGAAGCAGTGTAAGTCATCTTGCAGACAAGGGAGCACAATGACCTGCAAAGCACAAGAGAATCAACCTTTGGTTCACAAGATGATGTCGAAATTGTAGGATTTTGTGAGGAAACAGAAATCGAACCTGGAAAGGCTCCCTGTTGCTTTCCATGTCAAAAAGTCAGGGAGGACGAAGAAATGTGCCGCGTTGTTCCACCGCTCATGGGTTAGATTCTACAAGTCCACCAAACCATTGAAACCAGGAAGCACAAAGCTGTTGAAATTGTTGTGAGTCAATTGTGAAGGCAGAATGCGATGCTTTCTGTAGTTCTGGTTTGTTAGGGTTGATCACACCTGCGATTTCACAAGCCCAATACTACAATCGCAGTCGTCAGCACGTGAATCCTCTCGAGACTAACACTTCCTTACTTCTTTGAGCCAAAGAATCTTGGGCATCGGCATTTCGACGGACATGGTCTTCCCCACATACTTGAGCACTTCATTTGGCATTGCATTTATTCGTGCGGTTTGATCAGTGGCTCTGTGATCCAACCACATGATGACGTTTATGTCTTCGTTTCCTGCGAAGAACATTTTGACGCACCTGTGAAGAACTGCAATTACTGCGTACAGTTTGTCCGTGCTGAACAGTAATTATTTTTTCGCGGGTGAGTTTCTCAAAACACACAAGTTGGCAACATTATGGATACCAAAGGAAAGCTCACAATAACTCAGAACTTTTTGACGCCTTGTTCTCTTTTCATACAAACTCCCAAAACAAGACATTCAAGTGGACAATCATCCACTCAAGCCACAGTTTGCCCCTGTGTGCATCCACCAAGTCCAAATTTTTGGTGGTGGTACCTGGGGAGAGTGGGACGGTGACCAGAAATTTGGAAGTTCCGCCAAAATGACCAAGTCCACAAATTCTTTGGCGGTGGTGGTGCCAGCAGGGGGGGGGGGCGGCAGGTAACCCACAAATTTCGAAATTCGGAAGGTCCACCCACCTAAACAGGGACCTTTAGTTGCAACACGTCCCACGCCCCCGCCAGACGTGCGACGTCCAAAGGGCCGTGTTTTGACCACACGTCGCACGTCGCATGTAATCCTGCAATTGAGGTTTAGTTGTGACACATAGTGCGGGAACGTCGCAGCCGTTGCAACTGGTATCCAGCTTCATTTCAGCTGCTTTTGGATAATATTTTTCATGCAGCGGAAGACACCGATCAGGGCGGCAGTTCTTTTGTCAACTTCATCGAATTTCGGTGAGTATCATGGCACGGCTTTTATCTGGATAAATATATACTGCAGTTTTGTGAGTGATATGTCAGAGCACATGCAGGCCAAATTTGGTGTCATTGTGTGCAGGAATATTGACAAAATGGGACTTGTTTTGGTCGAGAAAACATGACAAACATGGCGGCTTCGAGGTAGATCTAGACGCTGCAGACACAGCCTCTTGTGTTCACTTCACTTCCCATTTTCATACATTTCAGGTGTGTTCATGTTCGTGTTGGTTGTTGTGCAGAATACAGTACATCTACCCGGAGACGCTGCACCACGCATTGGTCCCTTTTAGAAAAGGTCAGTCAATGGGTTTCTTTGATGAGGGGGGGATTGTGCAGCCGAAGGATTACAGGAATGTGTGTTGCTGTATGAGCTTCATCAGTGTCCAAAAGAAATAAAAACAAACTCCTTCCTACTGCCCACTACGAATCTCCATGCAGACTGTGGAATCTCAGCCCACTACGAATGTCTACATAGAGTGTGGGATCAGTCAGGACAGGAGAACAAAGCACACCACCTCCGCACTTCTGTTTTTTGGGGAGGCACGGGCTTTTGTGTTTGTTTGCGATGATGTCTGTCACTGACAGCCACCGTGAAGGCCATAGATCAAGGTCAACGTCAATGACATAGCCAAACAACGCAAGGTGCAAGCAAATATCAAACACGACAAACAGGCCAGCCCGGCCAACAGTCAGTAGTTGCTTATGTGTTAAAATAGTGTCTGCTGTAACAACATGCTGTCTCTGGTGTATCTGTGCAATTTTTGGTCCAGTTTTTAAAGTGTTTGCATGACAAGACAGGACAAAGTGAGGTGCTTCCATGAAAATCAGTGGCATTGGGCATATTTAGGCACCTTTTTGGTACTTGCCTGGCTTTGCGTTCTGCATCTTGCATGCAGGAATACAGTTGCAGGTGTCATCAGTTTGAAATGTACTTGTGTGCTCTGCTGTTTGCCAGTGTCAGTACATAATGTTTCCATGAAGGTTTCCAACCTTGACAGGAAGAAATGTCATAGCATTCATGTTTCCTTATGCTTGCAGGCGTGCTGCAGTGATTTGGCATTGGCCTGCGACGTGAAGAAGAACAATGGTCTGCTGAGAGTGAAAGGCAATGCAGGATTATATTGTTTGTCCACACGCCCCATCTATTTCAATTGAAGACAGACAATTAAAAGGAGGAATGCGACTTTCTGAGCACTCACGCACCACACATGACAGTTTTGTCCATGCGCCCCATCTGTTTGCATTGAAGATAGACAGACAATTAAAAGGAGGAATGCGACTTTCTGAGCGGAGTGGCAAATTTTGTCCAAGCCATGAAAACTCAAAATTTGCTTTGCTGTTGCAGTTCACGAAGACTGAAAACCGACGAGTGGGTGTGGCCTTCGGAAAGGAAGAAAGAAGACAAAGAGAATTTCGGTATGTTCAGTGTGAAGAATCTTGAGGCATTTGCAAAGAATCATGTCTTCTGCAATGGGGACAGTTGTGAAGTGGTTGGGATGAAGTTCAGCCCCAATGCATGCATTGACTGTGACAGACATGTGGGTTTGAGTAGCCATGGGTGTCACTTGATGTCGCACTTGTATGTTGGTATTGACTCCTTACTTTTCATGGGGGATGACAGCAGTGAGGCATTCCGTAATTCTTTGAGTGAATTCATTGCACAGAACAAACGTGATCTTGCTGCTGAAACGTTGCAATTTGTTGCTCAAAAGCAGGGGGTGCAGTCCATTGGTGCATATGCTGGTTCAGTGCGCAACAAAATGCCAAAGGCTGATGAGTTATTCCTGCACTGTTGCACACGTTTCACCAATCGTCACATCCGTGTTCATTTCGCCAATTGTGAGTGGGCCACAACTGATCAGATGGAGTGTGTCTCCATAGAATTGGCCTGCATTGGTTTGAACAAGTAAGTAATCCTGCAGAGAGATGAAGCCGTTGTGAATGACCCTGTGGTACACTGTGCTGCAACCGATGACAGCAGAGTGCAGCTTGATGCTGGGGTCAGTGATTTTTGTGTGTCCCAGTACTGTGATGAACTTTTGCACAGAGAGGCAGATGATGTTACCGACAGTGCCAATGAAGTGGACAGAAGCTTGGAGGTGCTGTTGGAGCGGTATGAGGACAGGAACATCCCTGTATCATCAAGGTTACCTGGTGTCAAATTCCAAGGTCTGCAATTGTGTATCAAACTGGACAGAAATTTGCCTAAGAGTGCTCTTTGCCCTGGCAAAATTTTCCCGAGCTTCTCCCCCAGAGAATACACCTTTGAGTGCATGTTGGCCACAGAGAATTTTCAAAAGTGCTCCTGTTGAGAATGTGCCACGCAGTGCTGATTGGCCTGGAGTTCGCTTCAGAGGACCTCAACTGACCTTGATGTTGTCACGGTGTGCTGTGCCTCAGGATCCTCCAAAGTGACAGAAATTTTGCAAATCATTCATGTGTGTTACATGTGGCGACAAGCACAACAGTCGGGCTTCAGTGAAAGCCCATTGCAGAGTGGACCATGGCATGTTCACATGCCACATTTCGTTTTGCCAAGCAATGTTTGTCAGTGAAGGTGCATGTAAGAAACATGAGCACGTTCATGACAGCAAGAGCCGCACATGCAAAGACTGTGGTCAGGTGTTTCTGCACCAGTTTGCTTTGCAACGCCATAGTGTCATCCACAAAAGCAAGCCTGAATTCTCATGCTGCAGGTGCAATTCTTCGTACAAGCGCAAGCAAGATCTGACAGAGCATTTCCGTACTCAGCACAAGTCTGTCACATTTTCATGTTCACAGTGTTCCTTCATGAGGGGAAGCCTCAGGCAAGTTAGGCAACACGAGTATGGCCACAAACCATTGTCTTTGCAGTGTGAGCGTTGCGGTGAGAAATTTACGTACCCTTCACGGTTGTCAAACCACAGGAAACAGTGCGTTGCGTGAATTGTTTACTGTTCATATTACAGATGGCTGGTGTAAAGGTGACACCGAAACGTCGCATGAAGCATGATGTCAACCGCATGAGATCCTGTTTTGTCAAGCTGCGTCAATACCGTATTTGAGCATGTTCCGTGTGTTCTTTTGGTGCTGTGAGACAATCCAAGTGGGTGGCACACATGTGCACACATCCTGGTGTGAAGACTGATTCCAAACGGCCACCAACATTGTGTGGGCAATTTGTGTGTCCTTATAAGCAGGTGTATGGTTGTGATTTTGTCACTGATGCTGTTCAACTCATGGCTGGCCACATGGTCGACAATCATGGCTTCTTGCGCTGTGACAATTTCTGGTGCATGCATGTCTTTCAGGATGAAAGTGTGAGGGAGGAACATGTTAAGACACATCATGGGACCGATGTTGTGATCATTGACTGACATGTAGTGCAGGCAATGTATGTTTGTAGTGCAGTGTTACTGTGTAATCCTGCATTGACAGTGGAGTATGCGTTATTCTCCAGAATGTTCGTGTGGTAACAGCTGTGATACAGGTATCAGAGTGTTGTGTTTGTGTGAAATGTTTCTCATTCATTTTGCTGTTGGTCCAAGTTGACTATTGTCTCATTACTTGTTGGTGCGACAGACAGTACAAAATGTTTTGTCTTCCATGCAGGTCATGAAATTGGATTTTACTCTTGACAATTTGCCCGATGTGCAACCATACACATCTCCAGGTTTTCATACCACAACTTTCAACAACAAACTTGAGATGGTTCGATCCGCTATGTTACTTGCGCAAAGTTTAGTTTAAGATTTTGAACGCGAAGGCAAACGACAAAATGAAAGTCTTTTCTCCTTCTCCGAAAGGGTGCGCAAAGCACAGAATGTTTTCTTGCTGCACAAATGTGTAGAGAAATTGCTGTTTGCCGACATGTATTCAGACACATTTGATATGAATGGTAACAGCTATGTTGGTGACATTGATCTTGACTGACGTGATGTAGACAATTTGTCTGTGTGCACCTTGTAAGTTGTGAATTGCCATCAGATGGTCCAAATGGGTTGTACCTCCTTTCGCCAACTTGCACGCCCCCTTTGCCACCCCCCTGAAAAGTCTAAAAGCAATTCACTATTTGAAAGGTGCATACATGGTCTGCCAGTGCTTCTAAATAAAACTTTGTTTTTTCACAAACAGCAACACAATTCATCCTGTTTCTTGTATTCCTGCAGTGCACACAATGTCAGCAGAAGAGTACTTTACTGCATTGGCCTTGTCCAAGATGTGCTCAACTCAAGAGATGCTGTTGCTGATGGGTGCCTATTACGCTGATGTGCTCACAGAAGAACATCCACATGAGAAATACGACAAATTTGATCTTGATAATTTCACGAATGCACAGTGTTGAGCTTTGTTTCGATTTGACAGAGAACATGTCATTGAGCTGTCTGAATTGCTTTGTCTGCCTGAATACCATTCAGAAACTAATTTGCCATGGACAGCTGTTGAAGGTACAGCTTTGTTGTTGCATAGGTTGTCGTACCCGGGACGTCTGGAAGACCTTGCACCACATTTTGGTCAATCGCCTTCAGAATGTAGCACCATTTTTAACCACATGTTGGCTGACATTCATCATAGGCATTCCAGACATCTCAACTGCTTGACCCAGCCATGGTTGGATCCAGACAGATATGCTGCTGCCATTGTAAACAAGGGTAGCCCAGTTGAGAATGTGTGGGGTTTCATTGATGGAACTCTTGTGCACATTTGTCGTCCAGGCACAGACCAGAGGGAAATGTTTAGTGGACACAAGAGGAGGCATGGTGTAAAATTCCAACATGTCATGGCACCCAATGGGATTGTTGTCAATTCTTTTGGTCCGTACCCCGGGTCTCATCACGATGCAGCCATGTACAGAGTCAGTGGTCTTGAAAATGACCTGCGTACCATAACACGTGCAACAGATGGGGCTCAGATGGCCATCTATGGGGATGCTGCGTACCCTCTCCGACCCTGGCTAATAACACCATTCCATGGGCACCAACTGACACAACAGCAACAATTGTTCAACCAAACTCTCAATCCATTGCGCACATGTGTTGAATGGGGTTTTGCAAAACTGTTCACGTACTTTAGCTTCCTCAATTATTACGGCAATCTGAAGCTGAAGCTCCAACCCATTTGTCACTATGTGACTGTCGGCACTCTGCTCATGAATTGTCATACCTGCTTGTATGGTTCAGAAACAAGCCAGTTCTTTGCACTTGGGGGGCCCCCCCCCCCGGGGGGGGGGGGGCGGGGGAGGGGGGGGGGGGGGGGGGTGGAGGTGGGGGCGAACTATTTCCGGGTGGCGCGGGGTGGGTTGAGGGTGTGGTGGGTGGGTGGTGTCGAGGGGGCGGAGGGATTGGTGGAGATCGAGCGTCCGG
>JAAUXT010053638.1_pt1 | contig 18756 bp, 16 predicted proteins | sample 7278171 | NCBI WGS metagenome assembly JAAUXT01 (sample SAMN14350112, study PRJNA611818) | marine sediment metagenome | isolation source: surface marine sediment (1.8m) | place: French Polynesia: Moorea | collected 2018-08 | reverse complement strand
TGCCATATACTGCATTACCACATGGTGCTTCGCCCTAAAGGGACTTCGCACAATCACCCGTCGAGTCAACGTCGTGGCAAAAATGCTATTTCGACGTTCATGCGTCGCGTCGGCGACGCGACGTTCAGCCGTTTTCAAACGTCGTGCTTAATCTGTCTCTTGTCAGGAAGATCTTTTTGACCTGTGGTTTCTTTTCAGGTCTTGAGCAAGGTACGAGCACGCGTTGAACCTTTGGGACGTCGGAGTTTGGGGTTAGACTATCTGTGAATTTTGGCTTCTTGGACGCGAGCGATGAGACGTGTGACCTCAGTTGGACTGGCTTTCCCATTCATCAAACAGTGACAGATAGAAACACAATGGCAGACAAACACTGTCAAATATTCCCTGCTGGCAGGCGAAGCTGAAGCGACTGAAATCTGCAGAAACATTCAGACAAGTGCACATGGGTTGGAAAAGGCCGAATGAAATGGAAGAGAATCCACGAAATAAGATTCTGCCAACAGAGCTACAGATCTTTCAACCTAGATTTCTATCTGAAATTTGTGAGCCCTCACTGGCCAGAAACCCGATTCGGCTGATATGTCTTCCGGGAAGGAAACGAACAGGCATTGTGAAAGCTGCATGCCTTTTGCCACCAAACGCAAAACCATTTTTCTGGAGACAGCTGATGTTGACTCGTCCATTCCGAACCTGACCTCGACCTTCCATCTCATCCAAACAAAGTGAGCCTTTACGTGGGCAAGTAAAACCTCACAAAGATGGAGCACACAATGCCCTCTGTAACTCAGCAAATGAAGGCGGACAGAGAATGCCTTTGTTCGAGTTTAATCTCCGAGATGCGAGTGAGTCTCCTCACAAATCAGCTCGGGCTGCGTCGTCGCGGCGGAAGGACATTGACACCTGAAACAACAAGGTGGCCTTTCAGCACGCGGTTCGTTTTTGGATCAACAGAAGCAGGAGTCCAACCTCAGCCTCAAACAACACGAGCCACCAGACTCCACAACCAACCCGATCCGGATTATCTCGCCTCCGTGAACCTTGAATTTGAAGGCGATGAGGTGTGGTTTGGTTGTGACACTCGGCCCACGGTAGTGGACTCGACCGTCATGCCTGTGGAGGAAGAAGCGCTTCTACAACGCACCATCTCGCAGCAGTGACGAGGTTCAGCAATCACGTCCGCTGTTTCTGTACGTCCGTGGCTGACGTAAGATGACTGACAGCACAGTCTGTTCACATGTGCTCTGTGACCCTCACCTCTGGATTACCTCAGGTGATTGGTCTTCAGGGGAACACACCTCCACAGCAGCAAAGCAAAGAGGAGGGACCAAGCAAGAAAGAGCGGACGTTTCTTCCATGTGTTTTGCCTTTCCATGGATCATACGGCCGGTGCAGGGAAATTACGTGCGAAATTAGCGTTGCTGAACCTCCGCAGTGATTTTGTCTTGTTTTCGGTGTGCGAGCAACACTGCGTGGCGTGGTGTGATACTCGATACAGTACCCGGTACTCCTTCTGATTGTGAGATTCGGTCGTTCCTGTGTGCCTGTTCAGACCAGCCACGGTTTTGGAGAAGACAACAACAAATCTTCGAGTCCCATGGCGAGTCAACTCAATCTGCCCGGATCAACTGCTGGTGATTTGCTGATGTGGTGTGTCAAGCGAGTCCCTTCCCCAAAGCAGCTGCCCATACACTGAAGATCTATACGAGCTCCGGTTTAGAAAGGGTCCGTTGAAGCCTGCTGATAAATTGTCGTGAAGTTGCCAAACTTGTTTCGAAACGACGGGTAAAACACTCAAACCCCAAGTTCAAACAAACTTTTGTGAGCCTTTCAGACAAAAGTGCTTCGCATGACAATGAATTCACAACAGACGACGCACAGGCGTCGTCTTGGAGCAACAGTCAGTTGTTGACAGCCATGGGCGTGCGCTCGGGTTAGACATCACTGACAGGAAAGGAGAAACCACTCCATCCAAAACCCATCCAATCGTTTTCCGTTGCAATTGGATTCCAGACTCATCAAGATCTTCCGCGAAAGTCTAAATTACGTTGAAGATTTGTTGGGTTGGATCACAATGAGAATGCTACAGGCTGATTGATGTCCAAGATCAACGCCAACAAATGGACTCCTCAATCGTGGTTGGAATGGCTTGTTGTTTATCTCCCCCAAAAGTGTACAAAGTGATTCCCTCACAAACATGTCCCAAAACGACATGTTACAAATGGGTGCAGAGAAGGGGTGAGACTGGAGGTGATACTCGAGTGTCCTTTCATGTGCGTGTTTGTGACACTTCAACGTGTGTTGCCAGTGACAGGTTTGTGAGTCCCCTTGCTCCAGAGTTCTGACCCAAAATCGGACGCAAGATGAAGACACGCATGATAGTGTCTTGATCAGGTCGAGCACAAGGAGTAGTGGGATTCAGCTGTTCGTGCCTCCGCTTTTCACTTCGTTCTCTGACAAATCTGGAATGCTGAAAAATCGCTTCAGTTTGGTGGCTCATTTAATTGCTCGGTGCCTTTGAGGTTATTTTGACAGTTTGGAGAAAGAGACCGAAATAAACTTTGGGTCTTGTTCTGGAGAAGCTTGGTTCACACAAAACAGACTCTGTCTCTGTGGAATTAATTATCGAAGCCTCGTCAGCTGTATCGAAACATACTTTGTCCACTTGTGCTTCCTGTTCCAAAGAAAAACAGGAAAATACAAGCCACAAGGGAAAATCCCTCGAGCAGCTCACTGTAATGATCACCGCTGGTTGCTTTTCTGTACCATTGTAAAGTGGTCACCACTCAAGTTTTTGTTGGCAACCTACAACTTCCGAAATAGCCTTGTCTTCATTGCAATTTCTGTTTCTTTTTCTTGAAAGCATGAGCGTGTTCATGCTGTGATGAGTCTTCGGATCAAGGAAGTGCCACGTAACTTTCGCCTCTGGATCATATTCACCTGTATCGGTGACTCGCTCTGCACCACAAACCAAAACTGAAAGCACTTCTGGCCAGGACGAGCCCGCTGGTGTCCACCCACCAGTATTTTTGCGGTTTTTTTGGGGGCGGCAGCTTCTACAAAGAATGTTACCTGTTTTTCTTTATTTGGATTGCATTTTTGATTGCGGTTATTTCCCCAAGGCTTGCACTGAACAGCACTACGGGGGGCCGAGCGCTTTTCTTCGGCCACAGTCCTGAGCGAGGACAGAGTTGGTGCCTGCTCCACAGTGTTCACGTGTTCACCTGTTGCGCGTGCTACAATCCCAAACGCTTCCGCATTTAGCAATTACAAGTGGGAATATACACTCGTACGTGGCATCACACGTCGCGATGAGACCATTGAAGGAAACTCATTTGGGGAAAGCGTAATCTGAGGACAGGAAATGAAACTGCACCGCCCCATCCCCTGAGTGCGGCGCACTCTGCCTCCGCAGCGCCGTCCGTGGGACGCGTGAGCGCTCCTGGAGAGACTGGAGCTGCAGCTCCACCCCTGCAAGCACTGACGGTGTTCCAGCCGTGCGCGCACGGCGAACATTTTTTCGGGCTTGTAGTGGACACGAGGCGCACAACACAATCGCCACACAAGGACAACTCCATGACCATGCACAAAGGCGTCGATGCCGACTTGCTTCTGTAAGCGATGCTGTAGATCTCTAACAAAGGGAGTGGAAGCGGAGGGCTTTGGTGTTCAAACAATGCCTGGCAATCAAGGAGATGGGGATAAAACTTTCCTTTTCAGGGTTGCGATGGAGGAAATGTTGCACACTCTGAGACATGTGGCAGCAGTTGCAAGGGTATAGGACAGTACAGTCAAGTCGGTGTGCTCACAGCCACCAGCCCGACTGTGCGAGCCGTGTATCGGACTTCAGTCTGAACCAACCGATCCACCCAACCGAGCCGTAAAAACTGTCCCGCAAGCTGCACACTCTGCTCAACATCCGTTCTTCCAATCGAATTCAATTTCAGAAAAAAACAACACGAATTTCCTAATTTGTTCCGGCTTCCCGTGATTTCGCACAACACTGCTTCAAGTTAACGCGTGTGAAATCTTGCTGTCATCCCCCGGGTCTGTGTACCACCGCTGCTGCCCTCGACATATCCGTCAGATGCATTGTCAAGCCAAATTAGTGTGTCAGTTCATTTGAAAACACCGGAGAAAGCCTCTTCAAAACGCAGCGCGTGTGAGTGACATTTCCGTCGTGCTCAAAAGGCGTTTGCAAAGAAATGGAAGTTTGAAAAAGTTTTTTGCGCAGTTGTGGCACAGCGCGATTGCACAAGGCAAATGTCACATCCTCAACTCAGCGTTCGAGGTTCGGCCACGAATTTGCACCAGTGCACAACGTTCGAACGGTCGTCTCATCATTACAATGCAGCGGAAAAATCGCGGATAAACCTCGTACGTTGAATTTCAAGTTCAGTGAACCAGTCATGCCGAATCTGGTCTGGTTCACACTGTAGTTTTTCCAACAGAACGATCCTGGCTCAGTGAGGTTTGGACTCATGCACAAAGCGTTGATCGTACATGAATTTTCCCACCTCGGATCCAAACCAAGAGGGAGAACAACGACATCCCGGTCCACGAAATGAATCTTGCGAAGCTCAAGAGGCCTTTGTCTCTTCCACAGTTGAAACACCTGCGTGATTCACCTGAAAACACCCAACATGCCAGTTTCGCAGACGCCGGAGTCTCGTACCTCCAGGACGCGCACACCAGAAGAAGCAACTCTCAATTGGGTGGGTGCCCCTTTCTTGCAAGCAAGGAAGTCCTGTGGACCTAATTACTGCATCGATCGTTTGGTAAAACTTTGTCCCCAAGTCGCAATCCGCCGCCGCCCCTGTGGAGACAGAGTTGTGAGTGGTGGGACTAATTTCCTGAGCGCGGGATTGTGGCTGAAGGCGGACGGAGATTGCACAGAGCTGTGAGGTGCAGCGCGCGCGGTCCAATGAGACAGGTTCAAGTCGTTTTTCTCTTCCAGGTTTCAATCAATGCAGGATGTATAATGTTCCTGTCACGAGTCGAGTACATGGCTTTGTGTGTCGAAGCGAACGAACATTGTCTGAAGCCTATTGTGTCATTGCTTCATGAAGTCACAGCTAAACATCTGTTCCGTGCGTACTTCTGTTATATCCTCATGCTCGTACGAGTAACTGCAGATTCGTTAGCACAGGCCTGAGACAAAGTGCATCAACCTTGCAAGCACAAGCTCAACAAAAGATGCAGAAAGACGGAGCAGGAAGTCAAAGGAACTGCACGGAGAAAGGTGACACTGGACTTCTGTTTCAACGCGTCCATCGCTCGAGGGGGAAACTGCGCTAAAAGTTCTGACACTCAGAGATCCGGGTCACGTTCTCGTGCCTTTCCTTCCGTACGAAGACAATCAGATGCTGGTCGTCACACAAACATTTTCGACCAAAGCCACAAGCTCAGCTTTCCAGCGACGTGTCAGCGACGTGTCAGTAGAAATTCGGCGACACCAGAAACGTACCACTATTATTTCAAAAAAGAATTACCGTAAAACTCAAGTCACACCCCATGTTTGACATCCCAAAATCAGGCACAAAATTTTCCCACATATTTTTCTGCATACATTTTTTAAAGACATTTTTCCAAAAAAAAAATAATACATTTATTCTTTATCAATAATTTATCAGATCAAAAGTAAGCAACTTACAAGTTTCAGAACTATTTGACCCTTGAAAATTATTCTGGCATTCCTCAGTTTCAACCTCTGAGGGGCGTATACTGGTCAAGACTGGAAAAGGCAACTCCCCTTGTACACAAGTCGCACCCCTACTTTTCATATCAGATACTGGTACAAAAAAAAAGTGCGACTTTTACGCGGGGTTTTACGGTACGCGCCCAGATGCTGTTGAAGCTCGACGTGTCAACTGGGGGTGTTCCTCCTGTGTTGCTTCTTTCCCTTCAACGTCCACAAGATGGCCAAAACAAAGGCGATCAGATCTTTTGACAAAAAACTCGTTTGATATTCTTTGTGAATCAACTCAGCGGCTACATCAATAGTAATTTGCACAGAACGCAGCGAGGTCCCCGTTCTGATTGATGGCTGATTGGCAGTCTCCTATTCTCCGCCCTTTCCACTTTTCTGCGAGCTCCCTGTCCATACCTTGCCTGTCTCCGGAGTCGCACTTGACCTTGTTTGTGTCGAAAGACAGTGACTTAAGGCGCATTCGTGAACAACCAGATGCAGTCCTGCATTCTTCCATCTTTGATTGAAGAGCTCATGAAAAATTCCACAAACAGGCACTGCAGCGGCGTTTCTCTCTTTCATTTGCAAGTTGGCGGAAGCTTTTGTGGAACTCACCTTCACTGAATGGCACTTTCCACCACACGCTGCCTCCAGCTGAGTCTACAAATCAAGAATGCACACGCGTGAAAAGACAGCCTTTTCCGATTTGGACAAAACTGGCTTTCACCCAGGACTTGCCCCCATCACTCAGCCACGCTTTTTCTGTTTGATGTTTGAAATTATTGCTGAGATTTTTGCCTTTTTTGGTCACACACAGCACCCCAGCCTAAACGGAATGCTCTTTAGGCATCCCAGGGCACTGAGTCTCCAAGAAAACCCCGAATTCAACTTCTGTGCTCGGGACAACCCATTTCTGCGCACAAATCTTTCAGCTGTTATTTGCTCAAGTGAATCTGGTGCAGCAATGTTGGAAAAGAGCAACAGCGCACAACAAGGTCTTGTGACAACACAGCAACAGATAGGTTTTCCCGAGTTCCAGCGTCCCCTCCCTGCTTTGAATGTAACACGAACAACACAAATTCGAATTTGGAGGACTTATTGCAGTCTGGGATGGTCGTATCAGTGCCACAGGACAACCGAACCATCACGGTCAGTGACCTACCAGATCCAGGCGTCTTCGTCTCTTCACTATCTTCATCGCTACGTGCGCCAAATTCCCAGGAAAGACTGATCAAACGTCATACTTGCCGACAGTTCCATCAGGATGAAGTTCTGTACAGACAATCCAGTAGAACTGGGTACAATTTCCAAAGTGATGATTTGATGCAGAAGGATGATATGACATCAGAAGATGGGGGTTTATGATTACCTTCCGTCTCACTCTCGTAATCTCGACACAGACACAGCCAGCACTGAGTTCACTTCATTTTTGCCATCGAGAGCTCTACTTTTCTCCCTGACTGACCGAAACTGTCAGAATGATGGCACCTTGGTCACGTAAAAGCAGACATTTGGGACAGAAGACGGGTGTAAATTTCACTCTGTCATTGCTGTAATTGTCAAATATTCTCATGATTTGACTTCCAGAAACCCGCCGCGTAGGGTAGGGCTTCTTGCAATTACTGACTCTGCTGCTGTGGAAAAAGACTACTCTGTGGTGACGATTTGGCCCAAACGGACAGTTTCAATTTCAGTCGTCTGATTGAACACTGCAGGGACCAAGCCGATGATGCTTGTCATTTTCAAGACACTCTTCCAAATGTTTGCAAGTGGATCTCTTGGCTCAACTTTCTGCGCCGGTGTGAACGGGTCATCTTACGTCCTGTCTTTCTGCCGATGAACGGGAAGCTGGGGTGACTTGAGTCTGCCCCCAAACAGGTTCAAACGGTCTTCATCTGAACAGTCTGAACTCGACTTGCTGCGGAAACCATCATTCATACTCTCTTGTGTCTACAATCCTGCAAAGCCAACAGATCTGCCAGTATCGTGTTGTTCTGCACAGATAAACTCGCACATCCCAGGCCTGCAGTCATTCACTCACACTCACTGGCTCACTTTTTATCCTGAAAACTTGTGTGAGTTTCTTCCCAGGTGGGTGCATTCAGCATGCGCAATTCATTGGTGCGCCAACTCCAATGAAATATTCAGAGACAACTCACGGTTATTTCTTTCCAGTCCGAATACTGTTGTTATCTCCCAGTCACCAGCTGCAGTGCATGCAGGTCGCGATGGCTGCGCAGAATCATTGCGGAAAACACAGTTCCACGGACAGAGGATTCAGTTTTCAGCCTGTGTGTTCAAATTACCCAGAGTGGCGAACAGAAACCCCTGCATGCACTTTCACCACGCCCAATGCTTCCAATACCCACGCAAGCCCCGACACTGTTTTTTGAAGTTTCACGGTGCAAAGTCGCAGTGCTCGTACGAGGAGTGTTTCAGCAGGTGCTTGGAAAGCCCGGCAGGAAAGATTGTACTCTCAAGCGCTGGTGAACCCAGTGAACTGGTCTCATTTCCATTGGTTGAATCCTCGACACGGCAAAACAAGGGGATGACGTCGAGGATCTGCCCTTGGATTTGCACTCAAACACCCCAAACATCAAAAATCACGCTTAAAGGTTCTTTCAAAGCCAATGCATGATGGAGTGCGCCTTGAATGAAACAAAGATAGCGAAGCACAGCCCTGTTTCCTTTGTGGCTGCGCGCGTGTGAACCTGTAGAGATTCCTTGTGTTCACACAGAACAATATAAATTTCCCACACACACAGTTGCTCTGGTGCGCAATTTTGCCAAGACAAAAGTGTTCACTCCGTGATGTGCAAGGCAGCACATCGTCGCTCACATCCGTCTTCACCGTTTGCTGTTTGCCGGGGGTTCACCAAACTTAGCAACTTTATTCAGAGCAATGACGTCAAAACCTGCGGATTATTTCTGGCTGAGTTGTTGCGAAACAGCCTGAAAATTCTGTGATCTTGGGGAACAAATCAAAACTGTTATTCCCAGTGGCACCGCAGAGGAATCTGCGAAAACAGAAACAGAAATCACAGTGATCATGGAGACCACATCAAAAGCAGCACGCAAGCAGAAATGCAGTGGTCTTGTTGGTCCACGCAGCCCATCCGCGCTCAAGATCAGGTTGCGAGTTGTGCAGCGTCGGTCGGAGCGTATCACCAGATCTGCCCGTCGCGGTTTTTGCAGTGCGCGTTGCTTTCTCCCCTGGAGAATAGAACAAATTGAAGCGAGACCAACGACTCACCCAGATGCAAAAGGATGTGTATAAAATATTCAGCCGCTCAAGACTTTCAAACGTGCGTTGTTGTCTCCTGTGTTGGGAGATTCATGGTATTCTTTCAGTCTGTCTCACTTTTTGTGTTCTGAATTGTCAGAAAATCCTCTCCAGACAAGAAGCGCGAGCAAAATTCCACATCACGAGACAGAAGCACGTGACAGTTTCAATCCTCTCGCTTTGCTGCAGATACTGTACTATCTCATGTTTTTGACACACCCCTTCTTTTGATGTTCAATTTGGGGCAACAAAGTGCATTTTATACACGACACGTACGAGTACGCATCACATCCGGACAACATTTTCGTCTTGCTCTATCCGCCACTGGGACTTAGAGCTGTCCATGGATTTGCCGGGAAAACAGACCTGACTGTGATGTGAGGCAACAATCAACCTCAAGCAATATCTCTTTTCTTTCCACCGAATAACTCAACGTAATGCCACGAATCCGTTTCTGTGTTCGACATAAAGACGCAAACACTAACATCAAGTTCCGTCAGGACGTGGTGCAGAATCTAAACAGACCTGCCAACTTCCCTGCAGTGGCAGTGTTGGCAGCAAAGTTGTGGAATGGCTTTCAGACAGACAGAGTTGGGAGAAGCAGTTGATCTGGCCCGTGGAACACTCGAACCAGAAACACGAAACCTTCCTTTTGGTGATCTGGCTGGCAGTACGCGCAGCATTGCTCTACAATTCTTTTTTCTCTTGCTCTTAAGGACCGGCTGGACTTCGAAAGAGCAGGGGCAGGTGTTCGTGATGCTTAGCAGTGGCACTGGAAGTGTCATTTCAAAAGGAAATGTGCGTCCGCAAACAAAGAGCAGAAGCCGTGGAACCTGCATCCTGACTCCACCTTTGCCAGCTCAGTTGACATGTTTTGTCAGTTTGTCGGTAATGGCAATGATTTTCACTTCAAACAGAGCGCAAAGCGTTGTAAATTCAATTGATTTTTCTTCTTTTGTTGTGCGGCCGCACGCCGTGCGCAGGACGGAAACAATCAGCTCACACGCTCCTGCGCACAGGACTCGGAAGCACGGCAGTCCGTGACAAACTGTCACCAACACCAAAACCACCAAACCCTGCCCTTGGAAAAGAGCACGAAGAGTTCTGACAAACAAATCGGTGCGGATTCAGCATGTTTGTTCACACCTGCAGCTGTCGACTTTGGATGTTTCTTTCCGTTGTTTGGATGACAGACTGTCTCCGCTGTCAAGGATCTTCAGGCGTTTGCTCAACCTGATTCCCTTCACTGCATCAGAGGAAGGCTGAAGGGACATTTGCCAACTGTCGTGCAACCGGAAGTACGAAACAAGAACGCGTGCTCAAACAACCACGCAAAAATGAGCTTGGCTGCATGTGCTGATTCATAACAACTCTGACCTCGCCAGGTCTGAAGAGCGTAGACAATGTTCTTGAGTCGAGGAGTCATTCGAAATCTGCGCCAATCTGCAGCTGTTGCCTTTGACGCGGTGAGCGACGCGGTGAGCGGATGGAGACACATTCGTTTGGTTTGCCTCGTAAAGGGAACCCAGATGGGGGGATCACGCACCGCGAGAGAGCGCTGTGTAATGTCTGGTCGGTCTGCACGTAAAACTCACGCAAGCAGGCACGGGAATCACAAAGAAAAAGTGCAGCTCCCTCAGATTTCCTCGGCAACGCACCTCGGTGTCTCCGCGTCTCCTCCCTGCACGTTTTTCCCTCGTGCAGCCTCAATCCTGCATCTGCTCCAGAAAGTTGCGCTCCTGTTGGAGATTGAAAAATAAAATCCCTTGAACAACGTTTTCACCTTTCTTCCTGAAGCACAAAGTTGAACAAACGTGATAGAAAAAGGTCTGATTCAAGAGGTCTTGAATTTCGAAACACGCACAAACAAACCGTTTTTTGGTGTCCGTGTGTTTTCACACGCATTTGCCAGAAAGGAGGCGTAATGTTGGCGTGATTGGGACGAGAATCGTGTTTCGTCTGTGCTTGTAAGGCAAATATGTGGGCGGCACACGAAGCTTCTTTTTCAGACACAGATAAAATGTTGTAAGGGCTGATCCAGTGTTTGGTGATGCGGTGTCCTGTCCCACCTGTGACGTTGATAATTGAGGTCTCCTTCGACAAAGTTGGCGACCAGATGTTCGGACAAAATTTCGACGGGCGTGGATGAAATCACATCAACTGAAGACGAATTGATCCTGATTTACCAAAAGGCAGAAACGTGTCTCATGCAAAATGGCAAAAAATGTTCACCTCTTGTCTGAATCCTGCGTCCACTTTTGAATCCAATTTCAATTGGAGATGAACAGCAATGTCTGTCGTCAGCTCGAATGTTCAAGAGACACTCACCCTCTTCTGACCGAAATAGATGGATTTTTTTCCTTTATGTCAAGGTTCTTTGGTTCTCGTCACACAACGAAGAATCTCGTTCGATCGGAGAAACTGGAGCGGGTCCGTGGAACACAACCCTCTCAAAATCCGCGCTTGAGGCAGGTAGGAACTCACATGTGCCTTGTGCCCAGCAGAAAAGTCACCATTCTGACGGTGTGCAAGTGTGAGCGATGCCTTGGTGGAGTGACGTCATCCAATGCCCCTTTTCTCCAGTTTCCTTTGTCAGCGACTGAGGGTTGGAACGGTTCGAACCTCACAAGAGACGGCAAGAATGGCGCGTGACTGACGGGAAAAGCTACAGAACCAGTGAACAACACGACACGATGCTTGAAACTGTCACTTTCATGACAGTTTTTCAGCATCAACACATCAGACTTGACTGTCTCTGTCGCCAATCCTTCATGGTACGTATTTTCTACAACACGGTAGTCACACGACCTCATGTGTGGAGCTTTGGAACCCTGTCAGAACGCACTCCGCGCTGCATCGCCCCTCGTCTCTTACATCTGTTTGATGGACACACTTCCGGCACTTAGCCGCCATTGACTCCAGGACCGCCGCTTCCTGGATGAACAGTGGACTTTTGCCTGGGGGGACAAGTCGGAGGGGTTTGGACCCATGACTTTCAAGTTCGAAAAGCAATGTTTAGCGGCCCATTTTGGGTGGTTAATGCACTGTGCCTCAGGTCAATGTTCTTCTCAAGGCAGAAGGCTCCTTCGTGCAGATTTCGGAGATGCACTTGCTCGTGTGGACAGGTAGAGGAGGACGGTTCTCTGGTGAGCCACCAATCTCGACAGAAAGCCTGGAACTGCCGGACTAGTGGTGTAAATCTGCGGCATGTTGAACACTTGCAGATGATGCGCTTCTCGTGCAGATTGCTGCTCACGGAATGGGGCACCGTCCAACAAAGGCTGGCCAAGTCACTATTTTTCCAAGGTGAAAAATTCCACCACAACCACAAATATCATTCAGACTCAAAGGTGCAGAGAGAAAGTGATTGAGGCGTGAAAGTCTGCTGTCACAACCTGGAAAGTTCATTGTCTGGGAGGCAGCATGCATGAGGGTATTATTGTGCATTGTCTCAACACTTTCCTGCAAAACGTTGTTGCGAAGCGTAACCTTTTTGAAGCTTTCTCAGCATTTTTACCTTTAGGCGAGAACTTGGTGCACGCGACTACGGATTTTCGTCAAATGACTGGTTTCACGAAACATAGCGGCGTACCTTCACTGGCTTCTCAAAATTGGTCGACCAAGGGATGTCACGTCAAACACCTGTGACCATAACGCTTGAATGCCTGACTCGTGAATTGGATCTCCTCGAATTGCAACATGACCAGCGGTACCTGCTGTGACCAATCAACGCTTTATCGCAGCAATATCTCAGTCCAGGGAACCACAGGTCTTCTGGTGGATCCAGGACTGGAAACGGAACTGGAACTGAATTGGACCTCAAGAGACCAAACTCAAGTTTGAAAAGTAACGTTCCACACGAACATGGACATAGTTTGTGTTCAACGAGTATTGGTGCTGCAGGCCCGATTTCTTTCACGCGCCTTTTTTGAATTTGAACTTTGAGCTCTCCTGAGCCTGGATGCGATCAAGGTCGCCCCGACCTTACTCTAGCCAGTGTTATCAAACCAGTGTCATTGTGATCGTCGGAAATTCAAGCTTGGGAATACGCCCCGGGTCAGACCAACCTTTTGTGGACTCTTGCGTCTGCTCTGCAGCTTTTAGTGCGCTGTGCTATGTTTGGAACAAAATATTTAGATCTGTGACCTTTACAAGTGTGTGTTCGTGGAAAGATAAGGAAGAAATGAAAGTACTGGATTGACATGGCAATGTGGACACGAGTTCTTGCTTTCAGAGGTTGGTGCCACATGGACTCTTTGTGTAATGGGAAAGAAGCAAGGTTGGCTTCACGCGTTCTGAAAGAACAGATCCGTACACCATTTTTGCCGTTGTCAGTGAAAAATTCTGTAACGTGCGCAAACACAGCGGCCTCACCACCTGCTATGATCGCCCACTCCCTGCACCACCCATGTCCACACCGTGTTTCCCACCCACTCACGTCGGCCCTCTGCGCACCCAGAGTTGTACTTGCCAGTCCAATACACCGTGCACAACCCACGAGACGCACAACACGTGGCAGGCTCAACACCCACTGGTTCTCGAAGGAGCTGTCCTTCCGTGGTGGACATCGTCCGTGCAGCGGCCCTCTCTGGTCGCTGAACATTTTCACTGAAACCATAAATCAACATGCCGAGAAGCCTGAGGGTGAGAAATGGGAAGCAGAAAAGGAAGGAAACTGCGGGCGAGAGGAAACAAGACAAAAGGTCCACGCGGTAGATTGTTGTTGATTCAGAGCGGACAGGGCGCTGGGATCGAGACACGCTTCGGGCTCCACAACCGAAACCCGCGCTCGGGCGAAAGAGATCTAAATCCAGGAAGTCTGCCTGACCATCTTTTGGACAACACAGGACCACTTCAACCCAAATCAATGGGAATTATTTCTAACTTTTCTTGAAAATTATGACGGAGTTCGGCATGTGGCCGGAACTTGCTCGGCCTCCCCACTCTGTTCCTGGATCCGTTGGTTCACTCACTTCGGTTCCTCGGGTCACTACGAGTGCTCGTACTTTGGATTTCTCGCACTTGTGAACATGTGTGGAAATTGACGAAGCTGCACACATCCGTTGACAAAGCACAATCGATTAGCAATTTCAATTCCAATTTGTGAACCTCTTCGCAAAATTGGTTCAGAGCCTTTCATGAAAGTTGCTGGAGGTTGAACGGCCGCGCGGCCAGACACGCCAACACCACAAATGCGATTCATGGCTTCCCGGCTTCCTGTTTCCAATGAGACCCAAATTGGGTGTTTTGCCAATTATACTCGATTAACGTATCACGCACCGCGGGAAGTTGACACGCGAGGCAAAACTGAACTCCATTAGAGTTTGTCAGGCAAGGATTCCGCGCGATTCAACCGCAGAACCCTGGTCCCGTACAGGTTTGGAATTTTGTGTCCCTGGCGCAAAAAGAGTCGAATCCAAGGGGTGAGCTCCAAGACTTTACTCGAATTTGCTCCCAAATTTTGCGTCACAGGTGCACTTGTAATCATTTTTCCTCCACTCAGATTCTTCAGACTTGACATTGCTCTCCCCTCCACGTGGGTCACACTCAGTTTGAACCGTGGATCCACTGCTGAGCACTTCGGAGCCATAAAAACACTCGCATGTGATCCGCTGAAACTGTTTGTGTTGTGCACAAAAAGCAAAAAAGTCGTTTGAATCGTGTGCGCTGTCAGCCAAGCAGTGCCTCAAGCTGATTTCCACCCTTGAGAGATGGAGAGAAGATACATTTGAAATCGAAATTTCTCTTGGGAATACGACGCCAATCATCCCACGAAGTATAAACCTTTCACCATCCAAACCCACGAAAGCTTTCAACCAAAATTTAATGGGTATTAAATTTTAACAGTAAATTTCATTTCAAAAGCTGCGCATCGCTTTCGTCGGTGGAGTCAAACGGAGGTGAGGTGAGGAACAGGAGAAGTAAATCAGCTGAATTGACCAAATTGAGCGAGAGAAACAGTATGAAATGAAACTGCACTCTGGTGCAACGCAGCAAACGCAACACCGACAAAAGCGCGTTTTCAGTCGTCTGTCTTTTCTCGTCCGAAGCCTGCCTTTTCTTCGAAAATTGCACCAAACAGAGCCTGATGTCCAATTCTCATACATATCTGCTTTTCCCTCACCCAGCAAGCAAAAATGTTTCGACTCCAACTGGTGTGGTACCGACGAAAAGCAAGATATCAAATGTCGCACACTGATCTGGATCCTGGGTGTCAAAACTCGGACACAGCGGATGCAGGGAGCAGATTGGAAGTGAAACCTCAAATTCGTGCGGTTGGAAAACTGCCCAAAAGGACTCCCAAGCGATGGTTTTCAACAAAACTGGTTGGCTCTGCCTGTTCTCCAACAAAGCCGAAAGTGTGTGCCTTTCTCCACGCAGATCCAGGAATTGGTCGAAAATCCTCGTACGTTGTCAAGTGAATTGTATTCTGTTCACATCGAAATGATCGTTGCTGAATTTTTCCCACCACGAAAGGCACTTCCGCCAATCTGAATGAATGCCTGTCAAAACGCGCGCTTCAAACAATGCAACGGAACACGTAAAAAGCTGCGTGGCTTCCGTAATCAAGATTCTGTTTTGCTGATTTCCACGGAAACCCGAATGTCGACTCAGTTCCGCGACGAGCTGCATTGTTGCTGCGTCACGTGTTGTTTTCACTTAACGTGGAAGCGCGTCTCCCAGCCGTCAAGCTCCTCTTCAAACGTCACCTCTCCTTCAATTTTTTTCAAACTCATCGTGAAAGAGCACAATTGAAAAGATAGCTTCCTTGGAAAGACTCGTCACAGACAGACAGACAGACAGACAGACAGACAGACACACACACACACACACACACACACACACACAATGAGTGCTTTGAATTCTTGTTGGGTCGTGCGTCAAGTGAGTGTCCACACCAAGCGTCAAAACCCACACCAAGGTAACACAACGGAGCGTATTTTCAATCAAATTTGGAATGAGATTCAACAAGGAGAGCACAGACGAGCTCGACCACCCACGTGTGCAAAAGTCACTCCTCATTCCTGGACAAACGCTTCAGGGTGAAGGCGTTCCGTGCAAGACACAATGGGTCAATGCCTTCGTCAATGTCGGAGTCCAGCCACAAAGCACTGCTTGTTTGTTCTTTTGGCACCGAGTGCTTCTGGAAAGGTCAAATTGTGTATCCAGGACACACACAAAGTGGGAGACACTCATTGAAATCGGGGCGACAGAAAAGCGATGAGGGTCCTTCATCTTGGAAGCCTTTCCATGTCCACTTTTGTTTCTTTTCTTCGAATCCCAGTTTGGTCTTCAGTAGCGATCTGGTCATAGACAGTGGCACGACTCCTCAACCAATGGAACAGTGGCCATTGCAAGTGTTGATGACAAAAGTCGGTTGGCGCGGAGACTGTGGGGACGAGGCGTCGCCGCAGCTCATCCCGCGCGGTAATTGCCGGGGACAACTGACAATTGACTCTCTTTTCCCGTCCACCTCCCAGCCGCGCGCACAATTGAATTCTCAAACGCTGCCGGCTCCCTCCCTCTTCCTTCTGAGCTGCTTTGTTAGGGCCGCTTGACTTCAAATACTGAAGCAAGCCCTCCCTCTCAAGGACGAAAACTCCAAACCATTTTTGTGGAGTCTCTTTCGCTGCAAGCAAGGCGATCCAGTTGTTACTTTTTGATGAAGAGCCTTTGTCGCTGATGTAAAAGGTGGGCGGAGGCTCCTTTCCTTGAAGGTCGAAGTTTGAGACGAAAACACGAGGGCTGAATTCGCAAAGATTTGCGTCAAGAATACACGTACAGGTTCGAGGGTTGTCAAGACATGAATAAACAGCCAGATGAAACGGAAAATCTGTGCAAAAAGGGATTTGTGACCTGAATGGTGAAAAAGCTAAAGAAGCGAACCCGACAATGGATCCGCATCGAGATCCTGGAACAAATACCCTAAAATGACTTCCACAAAATGAGGCACGAGGAAAGAAGATTGGAAAAGAAACGACAGATAGCAAACAAATAGCAATTTTTACTCTGCACCTGGGACACATGGTTGTGAAATAAACTTTTTTTTTACCACTGAGACAGAAGGGGCACTCGTTGTTCCGTTCAACGAGAGCGAAACGGTAAAGTCTACTGCATGATATTACTGACCCGGCCTCACGTAGCTGTCTCTACCGGATTATGAAATCAAAACACCCTTCCATGGAAGTCGACGACACAGGTCATTATCCTCCAATGCGGAATTCTCACCAGCATGGATACTGGACAACCACTATGACGCAGAAGAAAACACAAGAAAAGGAGCAAAAAACAGGACTGATGTAGCCGTGTGATAGCTGCAATGCTGTGGTGTTATGCTGTCAACTGATCAAAATGAAAACTCTTGCAATTGGCATTGTTTTCCACTGATCTCGTTGTTGGATCACCGGACAGATCCACAGATCGGTGGTTGCTACAAGTCCCCACTGCCGCAAAAGCAGCCGCTCCGACAGGTTGAAGCCAGAGACCAGAAAGTGCCAATCAGTTGGACAGAAACAAATTTTAGAAAAGGTCTTTTGAGACAAGCTTTTCATTTCCTTGTGTGCAAGAAGTGGATCCCATGGGTTCGACCTTGAGGAGCGCAAAAACGTCGAAGTTCTCTGCATTCGTGCCTGGAACCCTTTCGTTTCATGCAGACTCCATTCAAGCCTCAATTTATTGTTTCAAGCTTTGTTTCATTGGCACACGAGCAGACTTGTCAAAAGTGAGATCGAGCAGCGACGTAGATCTATTTTCACAGCACAAGCACACTCGTTAATGTGGCTGACTCTTGCATCACAGAAAGTGTCTGTCTTTGTCTTTGTCTCTGTCTCTCTCACGCCCTCTTTCCCCCTTTCACTGTCTCTGTGTGTCTTGGCGTCTTTCTCTCCCAACATACACGAGGACGAGCACCTCTCACACGATTGCTCACTCTTCCTCGCTCACACTTTCTTTTGCTTTTTCTGGAGAATGATGAAAGCAATGCAACACACCAGTTCGTGATATTTTGATTCAGAGATTGTCGGGAGACGGAAAGATATGGCGGGGCGTACACGCAACGCGCAAGTTCCCTCCTGTTCAGTTTGTCAAGCGAATTTCACAAACATGATCCGCATGATGTCCAGGACCTTCTCCAAATAGAATCCAGAGGCAAGTTTCCCCTGAAATTCTGAGAATTTCTTCAGTTGTGTGGTACAGGACCACTGGCGTCAGTTTTTTTGGTCCCCAGTTGGGATGGTTGAGCCCCTGGATCTGCCTCTGTGCCTCTCTCTGTCTGTCTTTGTCCTTTCCATCTGTCGATCTTCGCTGTCTCCGGTTGACCCTGTACGAAACTCTGCTGCCAATCTTGTGACACCAGCGCCAATTTTCGTCACAAAGGCGAGCGTAATTTCCCGTCAGGACGTCCGTTGACCTCGAATCGCGCGGCAAATTGCTCCATTATTGTCCATTTGCAGCTGCAATACGTCAAAGCGCCAAATAGAAGACCAGGCAGCTCTGGTTCTACAATTGACAATTGTTGATACACAAACCAAGAAACATGAACTTGTTCTGTTTTCAACAGGGATAAGGTAGGAAACAGGGAATGCAACTTGAGACGTTTCCCACAAGATCTGCTGTCCAACCCAAACCATGCAGCCCTGAAGCCTTTTTTCCGGAGTTTTGTTCAAGCGTGTGGAACTGGCGACCGACTGTGATCTTGTTTCTTTTCACCCCGAAGGCACCCATCCCCCGTGTTGGCGCCCCCCCCCCCCCACCAAGAGTAGATGAATACTATTTTTTTTTTTGTTGA
>JAAUXT010114022.1_pt1 | contig 18761 bp, 27 predicted proteins | sample 7278171 | NCBI WGS metagenome assembly JAAUXT01 (sample SAMN14350112, study PRJNA611818) | marine sediment metagenome | isolation source: surface marine sediment (1.8m) | place: French Polynesia: Moorea | collected 2018-08 | reverse complement strand
TTGCACAAAATCCTAAATGTTTCTGTCGTCTGCTTCCATTTTCAACTGGTACCTGCACTGGTACCCGCAGCTGTGAAGTTGCAGTCATGAATGGTCCAGACCATTTTTTGACACCATCAGTAAAAGTACTGATGGCGTCATGAAAATACATATTGAAAATCTATGTACAAAAAGTTGACGTCATCTTCACTTTTGCAGTTGATGCAGTTGACGTCATTGGTACTCTCAATGTGAAAACAAACCTGCTGTCAGCGTCAAAAAATTCACTGACGACGTCAAAAAATTCACTGACGACGTCAAAAAAAGTTGCAGTCGGCACCAACGTGAAAACCCCTTTTCAGATGTGCATCCGTGCACGCACGGGTAAAGTGGTTTTCATACTGACGTCATGCAGTCGTATTTTTGACGTCAGCGTCAAAATTGAACGTTGAACCCAATGGTGAAATTTTTGACGTTTGCCCCAAGAACGGCCGCGCGTCATCAAATGTGAAAACCCCGAAATGATCTGGAGTTTGGATGTGGGTCATGCATACACAGTTGCTGGTGCACAACCAGGGCTTATAGCAAACACATCTAGTCTTTTTCCAACATGCCTCTTTTGCCAGATCGGTAACACAGATTGGCCACTTGTCATTGGCTCTCAGGGCCATTTGGTTTTCTGTGCCACCAATCTGCAAATTTGGCACCACATGGAGTGAAACTTGGTGGTTGCTGAAAGCCCTCATGACCATATTCATTGATCCTGTTGCAGGGTCAGAAGAGTCCGACGGATCTGGGGTCGTGGCAGTGTGAAACCCGCTACAGTTCTGACCAACGCCCAGTCCCAATGGAAATGGGAGAAGTCTCCAACTCAACACAGAAAACGTGTGCAAGTTGGCACTTCACAGTTCACGAGTTCACGGTACGGTTGTGCGTTCTGGGATAACGGGCCTAGGTTCAGGCCCCAACCTCTCGAAACCTCCAAGGATAAAACCTGGGCACAGAAGGCGCTGTTTTCAATGACAAGGAACGAACTATATATCTTGTGCTAAAGTGGTGCATATTCATGTCGCGTGTGTCAACTATACTTGTGTCAACAACACAAGAAGTGGAAGAAACGGGAACGGCCAGTACGCACCATGATGAAAGTTGAACATTGCACAATCAATACAAATACGAGTTCATTTCTTTATTGCAAACACAAAAGGCCTCATACTTGTGCAAACAAAAGTACCGCGCACCTACCTTCTCAGAGGCAAACTGTTGATCAAACTCGTTCTGACTGACAGCAGCTGATCAAGGGAGCCAGGGCCTCCAAAGCTCTGGGCACAAATTTTCCTTTTTCTATCACATTAAAATTTTGACGCATCGTACCATCGTGCACACATCATGGTTGTTGTTTCCATGATTTTTTTCAAAATTTCTGTAAAATGGGGGTGTTCCACCTACACCCCCCTTCTGTCGGATATTTGTCCGTTCAACCATTCTTCCGAACCTAAATCCAGGCTCATCAGCCAGAGACAACAATCCCTCAGATTGACAAACAAAACGTGTCCAAGTTGACACATGACAGTTCACAAGACGGTACGGTTGTGCTTTCTTGAGTCAGGGGCCCAGGGCAGGTCCCGGCCCCACACCCTGAACCATGAGGATCCACCTCATAGTTGAGACCTGGCGTGTTCACACAAAAACAAAGCGAAAAGTGGAAGAAATTTCTTTATTGGGAGCGAAAAGTGATGAACGTCATCGTTGAGCAGTTCTGCTCGATTTCCGCTGGTTCCCCGACCCGCCCCACCAGCGGGAACCAGGTTTTGATGTATAGCCTGACGTCACCGCACGGGGGCGTCACCGCTGCGCCAAGCAGCGCCGAGCACAGGAAGAAAAGACCCCACAGGAACATCCTGATGGGGTGACAGGTGTGTTGCAAACGTGTGTGGTGTGTGAAATGATATTGTCTTGTGCGTGCAGTTGACAATCTCTGTGTCTATGCACCAGCAACTTTAATGAAAAGGTCATCCCAATCAAGTTCTCCAACTGTGACGATCCATCGAAGGGAGGTTCACCAGATCCAGGATTGAGATGACGGGGGGACCCAAACCGTGAGAAGCACGCCCAAATTACAACCTTTTTCAACGTGTAAAAATGCACACTCAGCACCAAATTGGGAGAGAAATGTTTTTGTTTCGTGTGTCGTGAGCCAGGCCTCATGGGTCAGGCACGGGTCTGTGAGGTTCACTTCTGGTTTGAAGGGTCCAACGAACTTTGTTCACAACAAACCATGCACCCTCAGCTGTCGCGGAGACCCTCATGACAACCACTCACACTGTCCAGAAAACCCTGCCCCCCCCCCCCCCGCCCACTGACTCCGCCCCCCAACAGCCTTCAGCCCGCCAAGGTTTATCAATCAGATTCGCCACGCGGGAACAACAGCATCAAATATTGATCACGTGCTCCGGTGTTTCACGACCACGTGACGACCCGAACATTTTGATGACGTCATCAAAATATCCTGACATTTCAGCACCAGCAAACTTTCATGACGTGGAATTTCAGAACAGGGTCAATCAGTTTGTGAGGGGTGAAGTTTATGGGCAACAGGGTCATGTTCTTTTGTCCTTTCAAAATAGCGAGGCCTGGGAAACTGCCAGGAGAAAAAAATAGAACCATGCGTAGAAGATAGACCTCCTCATGAGCAAGAGGTGGTTCCAGTCCCAAGAATGTGAATCTGCTGGTAGATTTGGTTTCTCAGTCCTGACGAAAATTTCGGTTTCCTTTATGACGTCGTTGAAACAAAGGTAGCGTTCGATTTGCTGAAACTGGCTTGGATTTGACAAGCAGATTGGTGAAATGATGTTCGATTTTTGCATGAATTTGAAGCCAACCCGTGACAATTGGTTTCGGTTTCAAGCTCAGTTTCAGCAAATCGAACGCTTCCAAAATCTTGACGCTGGCGACGCGACGTGCAGAACTGGAGTAAAAACGTGGTGGTGTTGAAATGAAGTTGTGACGTCCTGATTGTGGTTATTGTACGAGAATTGGTGTGGCTGTGTTCTATTTTCGCGTGCAGCTGTAGCCCCTGGCGTACTCGCGCGAGTTCTTCACCCCTGGCAATGGGCGAACTCGAACACAGCCGGACACGGAAATGGAACACGGCCACATGTCTGCGCATGCGTTCACAGAGGTGTCTTCATCTTCGTCTCACCCCAAAACCATCTCGATGCAGAGTCAAAAGCTGCACTGGTCATTTGCTGGAAGACACGGCGTCAAGGTGGAGGCAGAACTTTGTCCTTTGAGTTCCTGCATGCAGGGCTCCTTTGTTGACTTGGTGTCCCTGAATCGTGTCAAAATAAATTTATTGAAACAAACAGACAAGGTCAACAAATCCTGAATCCTCACCCTGAGTGTTTCTGTACTGCTTCTCACATGAATACCAAACACACACAACAAACTGAGCCACATGTATCAAAGGAGTTTTCATATTGGTGACGTCGACGTCAACTGCGGACTGCAACTGCTTCTTTTTTTGAGGCTGAATGCAAGTTTTTTTTCCATTTTGGGCCAGCAGTTGACTGCAAACAAAGTTGTAGTCAACTGCAAATGTCCAGCAGTATTTCAATACGCCTTTCCACATTGAATTTTGCAGTTGCAGTTGCAGTTGGGAATGGTTTGTACCGATTTTTGCAGTCGACTTCAAGCAGTAGACATCAATTTTGCTGCTTGACGTCAAGTTTTGCAGTTGACGTCAGCCCAATGAGCAAACCGTTTGAGCTTCAACTCGTCCAGGGACGCATCTGGGTTGGAGACCAGGCAAAGTCAGACATTCTGGCTCAGTCGGTTCACCACGCGCACAAATCGAACGTGCCCAGGGTTGGGAATGTGTTTTCTCCCACACCCATGCACGCGTGTCAAATATGGCCATATATCGGGATCGCATGGCATCCAGGGGTCTGGCTCGCTTGCTGCCCATCGTGCACCCCGCTCCTGCTGCATATTCCATGGGCACGTTCGATTTGCGCGCGTGGTGAACCGACTGAGCCGGAATGTCTGACTTCGCCCAGTCTCCAATCCAGGGGCGAAGTCACGTGACTTCCCCGGTGGCGAGCCGCACGCACAAATCGAACGCCCTCAATACGATTTGTACAACACTTCCACATCCCGGGCACTCAGCTCCTTGTGCCAAATGAGAAGTTCATCGATTGATATCTCAACGCCATTGTCTTGCCACTCCCCAAAAACCATTATCGGGTACCCCGTCCACCCATTGGTGGCGTTTTCGAAATTCAAAGCTCTCCCGACTTCGACGCCATCGTGATAAATGGTGAAGCCTTCGCCCTCCGCGAAACCACGCACGATGAACACCAGGTGGAGCCAGCGTGTGGTGATCTCACCGGAAACCAGCTCGAGGGTCCTCATACTCTTGTCCTTGAGCCTGTGGCTGAAAATAAGAAAGGCATCGTCAGTACTTTGTTGGAATGTGTTGGGGTGCACGCACTCGGGCCCCTGCATGTGCATGCGTGCTACAGACGGTCGGGTTATGTCACACACACGCACACATACACTACACACACACTCACTCACACACACACACCCACACACACACACACACACACACACACACACACACACACACACACACAACAAAACAAAACATAACACGGAACAAAACTGTGTGTGCAGCATACTCACACGTAGTGCGGAACTCCAGCCTGCATGACGCACTGGACGCGCATCCAGGCTTCGTCGTCCCTCAGCGTGAAGATCCTCGATGGGCAGCCGTGCAGGACCCTCAACCAGAGGGCGACGCTGACGCCATCTACCGCGCGGTTCGGGAGCAGGTCGAATCCAGGGGCCACAAAGAGCCTGGGCTTCGAGGAAGTGCTCAGCCACAGGGCCTTGTCAACCTGCAAGAGAACAAAAGCGGTTTACACCTTGGTGACGAGCGGGCATGTTTCTGACGTTGGCGTCAAAATGCAACATTGGGCGTGTTCGATTTGCGCGTGCGGCGAACCGCCGGCGCAGTGGCGCCACTTCGCCCCTGGGTTGAAGATGGGTGAAGTCAGCCATTTTGGCTCACTGGGCGAGCTGCAGGCGTAATTCAAACACTGCCATTGAACCCAATGGGCGATTTTTTGACGTACGACCCAAAAGACGACAGCGCGTCACCCAAAGTGAAAACCTTCACAGATAGGTCATGGGCACAACCTGTCCACCCCTCAGACGTCCGGAAAATTGTGTGCCCCCTGTGTAAAGTTGCGTTGTGCAGTGTGAAATTTTGCTCTCGTTTGTTCATTCATTTAATCAGGACCCTTCGAGGCTGGTATCCATCGGGATACCCCGTGCTATCTGGGTTGCTTCCCCACCCCAGATAAAGGGGTACCACACCACTTTGGGACAACCCCGAAACAAGACACATGGGAAGAGCCAGGGGGACCCTCGAGGCCAGACCCCCCGAGTTCCCGCCCGCTCGCCATCTCCCAGGTCAGATCCTGGATCCCCTTTCACCCATTCACTCAGCTTCCATGGGCTGCAGTGGGCCCCGCCCTTCCTTCATTGACATGACTGAGGTGCACCTCTTCAAAACTACAGCGGTTTTCACATTGGTGACGCGCGGTCCAATTTTGACGTCGACGTCAAATTTAACATCAAACCCAAAAGTGGACTTTTTGACGTCAGCCCATAAAATGACCACGCGTCACCCCATGTGAAAACCCCTTATCACACACCTTTCCCTCGGACACAATCTCAGCCTCTCTCAGATCCATGCAGTCGTAGGCGTCATCGAAGTCTGTGTAGAAATTGGGGCTGCCCGCAGTCCAGTACGCCAGACTCGTCCAAGTTCGGGTGTGTTCGTTGTCAATGCAGGCTGTCCGAGAGGAGAGACAAACACACGTAGCATTGGGTTTGAAGACCAGATGGACTGCACTCTGATTCACCCGTGGGTGTGGACCAGCCGATAGGCAGTCCACCACCGTGGGAACGAGTGCTCCACGCTGCTCGTCCAACAAATGGAACGCTCCCGGCATGGAACTTGAACCTGCTGAACTCAAAAAGTGATTGTGTCACGCAAGGATTATGTGCAGTACCAATCATCTTCACTTGAGTGACCGACCTGATGCAACGCCACAGGTTCGAATTGCTCGAGCGGTGTAGTGAGGCAAAAGAACAATGCTCACCTGCACATTGCGTTGGCCAGATACCACAAGCTCACTTCTCCAAAACACAGCTTCACCAGATTCAGATCAGGAGAAGCCAAATTTCTGTTCGAGGGGGTAGGGGGCCAATGGCGATCTTGAACACAATTGTTGTGGGAATTTTTCATTTTTGCCTTGTGGAACAACAAGTCGCCTTTTCTTTCAAGATTCAGAGAGCCACAGTCCCCTCCCCCTGTATCCACTGGAGCACGGATTCGCTTTGAGCCGAACTCACTTTTCTCACACCTGGAGCCGTAGAACTTGTTCCCGCAGGTGCACGTGACTCCGGTCGGCACCTCGGAGCACGCGCCACCGTTCTCACACACCGCGGGGTGACAGGCCTCTGCAACAGCCAAGCGTGACGTCACAGGTACTCGTACTTCTCCTACGGACCATGGAAAGTCACGCATGAGTCTCGCTGTGGTGATGTGTGCGTGAATCGTGCGTGTGTGTTCAGCTATTAGCTTTCTGCAGTGCGCGTTCACCTGTGTCACGTGTGTGTGTGTGTGTGTGTGTGTGTGTGTGTCTCAGTTGGTGACCCCCCAAAATCATAACCTTGGCGAACAACACAATGCATGCATGGTTGCAATGCCAAACATCAACACACACTGGGGACGTGGGATGAATAGCTATAACAGCCAAGCGTGACGTCACAGGTACTTCTCATACTGATCAAGTCAGGCTTGAGTCGCGCAGTGATGTACCCGGGAATTGTGCGTGTGTGTGCGTGTGTGTGTGCACTGACATGTGTGTCTCAGTGATTGGCCAGGCACACCAAGCTCACCAAGCAGCTCTCAGAATGGTTCAAATCAAAACATTTGAGGATGTCAACAAGAAGCAGTACTTGGTGCAATTGCGGCTGCGACGTCCCAGTTTTGAGTTGGGTGGGGGCACGTGGGAAGGGGCAAGGGCAGAGGTAGAGGGCAGGATATTGGGCATCGCACAACAATTAACACAGTGAGAACCTGGGATCAAGTTCTTGCTCACAGTCCTCCAGGTATGGAAGGTTCACAATGTGGTTTGCACAGGATTGGCACAAAAGAGCACAAGGGAACCACAACCCACGCTTTTGGTTGCAATCGACGGCATGTGTCAAGTTTTTTCATTGTCACACTCTCTTCATATTTTAGTCTGCTGGAAGCTTGACAGAACCTCTGTGTTACAAAGGCCTGTGACTCACCTGTCTGACACGTGTCCCCGCGGTACTCGGCTGCGCATGCGCACACAAAGCCGTGAGGAGCCTCGAAGCACGAACCCCCGTTCAGACACAACCCCTCCGAACAGCTCACTGACAAACAAGTACAACCAGGTCTTGGGTATCCTGGTGGCAAGTTCTTCGATGATGCGAAAGCACGAGAGAGATGTTGGACTCAACAGGTTCCACAAATCAGTTTTGGGAGAAATTACCTGGACTGGTTGGTACCAGGGGCCTCAGTCCCCATGGAACAACTGCTCTGAAAGTGAATCCCCCCTTGCGTGCTCTCGACAACAAAAACCCACAACATGGGCTTTCACTGACATCGTGTAGACTTTGTGTCCAGGCTCCCAAGCTTTTGACCCATCACAGGGGGTCAACTTCAGGAAAGTCAGTGAAACACCATCACCCAATTCTGGACACACCCTGCCCTAAAATTGTCAACCTCTGGGTATATTTCTGCGGCCTTTTCTTCTTGCGAGTAAGAATATGAATTCTGAAGAGGCAACTAACCAGGACTCCGCTTGTACACCGCCCTCTCCTGGTCACTCCCGGAAACGCTCAGGTTTCCTCCAGTCTGATTGGTCGTCAGCTCCAGGACGGTGGCGCAGGCTCCGCTGGTCATATTCACCTCAAACCCGAAACACGTGACTTCAGACGCACAGCTGAGAAGAACAAACCCAAATCATGCAGATCCATTGTTTCTGCAGTCAAAACCATCAGAATGTCAATATCCATAGCTCGCCATGGAGGGAAAGAGTTCGGAGCTGTGGTGTTGCAATCAGACGTCATCAAGAGTTCACCAGAAAATTCCCCAAATTCATCTGGACCCCTCTCCATGTGTTTCCTGGCCCCAGGGCGCAACTTCGAAGCAAAGGGTAAAATCTTTTTTGAGCAAACCCTGGGACCAAAGTCATTGCTGCTGTTCAGATTGGAATAAGAAACATCTCCCGCGGCCACGGTTTTCTCACCTGTGTAAGCAGTCCTCCCGAGTTAGCCCTGGTTCCCCGACCCGCCCCTTGAGCGGGAACCAGGTTTTGGTGTACAGCGTGAAGTCACCGCACGGGGAAGACTCCGCTGCTCCACTCTGAATATCCAGAATCGCAGACAGCAGGAACAAGACCACCACACACACGCAGATCTGCCCACTGCACTCCATATCCATAATAAACCTGCAAAGTAGATGACAATTTTTGTTGCACTTGTTTTTCCACTGAAGCTGCAAAAATTCAAACTTTTTGAAAACCATTTTCCCACTCTCGCTGGAGGTCAGCCTCCTTTTCTTGCAGGACCTGAGGTCAACCCAACAGCTATTTGTGCGCAGGAATGCACGAGTTGAATGCGTACAACTTCCATGCGGCGGAAACGTGTTGGCGATACAAAGGACCGGAACCCGAGCTGCGCTCACAATGCTCAGAACGCGCGCCTTTGTGAGTGTTCGTTTCTCTCGCACCAAAGAGTCCATTTAGATTTGAATTATTGAGATCGTGGAGGAGACTGGGAAAGCAGAACATCATTCAAGTTGCCAGGAGCGCATGGCATGTGTCAGTGGAGGAGCCAAGGGAAGATCCAGCAAAGGATCTGAGGGAGATCCAAGGGGGTCCAGAGGTGGGGAGGATCCAGGGGAGGATCAAAGGGATCGATCTAGGAGATGATTCAGGGGACGATCCAGGGGAGGAACCAGGGGGTCCAGCGGGGAGGGTCCAAGGGCAGAGTCCTGGGGCGGTTCTTGGGGATATATACAGGGGAGGATCCAAGGGGGGGGGCGGTCCATGACTGGGCCCAGAGGAAGATGCGGGGCAGGTTCCACGAGGGCGGGTTCCATGAGAGCGGATCCAGTCTCCAGACACGTCACGTCACGGCAAGGCAAAATTGCGAGGATCCTGGGGACTGAAGACAAAACATTGGCACAGAAAGAGCACCAGGCAACAGCCCAAAAGGGCCCCACCTTTGTCTTTTTTTGCTTTGTGTTGTTTTCCTACGTTGGAATACGACCCTCGCGCTCTGAGTCCCCTTCAAAAGGGTTCTGGATCCTGCCCTGGTGAATAGACCTCGTGCATTTTGCGCAAATGGTTCGCTACGGCCACATGATCGAGAACTGCAGGCTGCATGCAGACCTGTGAAATGCTTCCAATGCGACAGAATCTGCATGCAGTTCGTTCTGCACACCTACACCTGCAGTTTTGAGGGACAAGAAGGAGGCTTCCATCTCTTTGGGATGGAGGTGGACAACTTCAGTTGCTGGAGTTGGTGTGTGTGTGTGTGTGTGTGTGTGTGTGTGTCTGTGTGTCTGTGTGTCTGTGTGTCTGTGTCTGTGTGTTGGGGGCTGTCGGCAGCAGAATCCGACTCCCTTTTGTGATTGCGATTGACACAAACACTCTTGGCGCGTGCGTCTCAAAATGACAACAAAAGACTGGGGTTTGGTTTGTCTGGTTCTTAGTTCTTTGATTTTCACCAAATCACTTTGTTGTGTGAGGGAGTGCAGACAAGCAAAGGACAAAAAAATTCTCGCGCACATTGGGACATATTTTTACTCGTCTCTTGGGGAGTCACAGAGTCTCCAACCATGCAGGGTCACCAATTCCAATGACAAGTTTCAAAATATGAGATACAAACAAATAATTCTGTTCTTGGCTTGACAAGGCTAATTTTTCGTTGAGGCAATATCAATCAGATGCAAATCCAGCACGCAGAGTTTTAGGAATACGAGTTGAAGAGAGCTTGCACTTCATCCGTACTCAACTCCCTGAACCAGATGAGCAGTTCGTCCAGCCCCACCTCGGGCCCCTGACCATGGCCGAACGTCACGAGGGGTTCAGAGATGGTGCTGTACGCTGTGGCCTCCTTGGTTCTGGCTTGCTCCACCTCGGCGCCGTTGTGGTACAGGGTGAACCCTTCGTTATCCTCTGTTCCGTGGACCACGCCCACCATGTGGACCCATTGGTCACTGAATTCGACCGGACTCAACCAAAACTTTCGCAGTTGTCCTGCGTCATTTCGTCCAAGGAAAAACTGGTACCTGTTCAGAGAAAACAGACCAAGTTTTACACTAAATCTTCAGAAAAAAAAGGTTGCCATAGAAAGTGGAGAACTCACTGGAGAGCAGAGCTCACAGGTAAACAATGGATACTGAATGCGAGTTCTGCGTCCCTGATAATCATGATATTTCCCAGGCACTCCTCGCTCCTCATCCACGCCGCGAAGGTGGCGCCCTCTATCTCTCCGTTCTTCACCCGGGTCAGGGTCGGAGCCATGTGTATGTGAGATTGTGCGCTGGTGACGGCGAGGTACTGATCGACCTAAACACGTGCAAAGAAGCAGTCAAAGAAATTTGCCCAAAGGTGCGTGTCCAAGATCTGATCAGGGGGGGCCCTGATCCCTCGCCCCTGGTGGATATATTTTTGATTTGACAACGAAAATATTTTGCCACCACCGCGCGACGCAGAACTTGTTTGTGCTTTCTGCGTGTTTTTCTCCTGTGTCACGGTTATATGCGAGGCCCCCAGTTGTGCGAGGTCTGACACAACTGGACCAGTTGTTCTGTGAGACCAGGCCTTACAAACATACCAGTTGACCCAGTTCTGTGAGACCATGGGTGCTGTGAGGCCTCCTGTCTCACAGAACTGGCTCAGTGAGATCTGAAGTCTCACAGAATCAGTGATTAGGCCCACTTCTGTGAGGTCTCGGGTCTCGCAGAACTAGAGGTCCCCAAGAATCTTCACACCGGGCGACCTTGTGTCAACCCAAGTCTTAGATGCCATGTACAGAATACGCACATAGAAGAGAAGTGCAAGGAACAAAATCTTTCAAATTCAGTCACAGGCAGGCACTCTGTTACTCTTTACAAGGTTCCTTTTTCCTCAAATTCTTCACTCGCCCACTTCTTTGCCGTTTGATCATGAATTCAGAATTCTCACCATTCCCCCATTCACAATCTGGGCCCCGTTCATAACCATACAGTTGTACACGCCGTTGAAGTCGTTGTAGTAAAAGGGGTCGGCGCCCGTGGAGGGAACAGTCGTCCAGTTCCGTGAGGCCGGGTCGTCTCGACAGGCTGAAAAGCGAATTAACGAACATCCCAATGGGGCGTCCACGCCACCGTCGCTTCGCATTTCCGCTGAGTTCGTTTTGTCGTGCACGGTCACGTTTTCCACCTCGCCTTGGGAAAGAACATCTGAATTGAGATTTAGTTTGAAATGTTTGCGGTTTCGACGACTCTCACTTCTAGATCTATTGTTCAATCAGAAAATTTTATAAACTTGCATGATAAAACCATGCGTACCGAAGAGCGAAGAAGATACGACACGCGCGTTGTGGAAAAAAAAGTTCGCAGAGGATAGGGCGGGCCTTGTTGCTCGCGTGAAGAAAACGAACTTACCCACTTGACATCGTTGCCCGTACGCCTGGGCGGTGCACGTGCATCTCAGTGCGTTATCAGCCACAGAACAGGTTCCATCGTTTTCACAAAATGTGGCGTAGCAGACAGCTGAAGGGAAAAAGACACAGCATGAATCCAGTCATTCCGAATCTAAACAAATGCCATTGGTCCATGGACGTCGCGATGATTTGAACTCGGGTCACAAACGTCGTTTTCACATCAAAAAAAAGTTGACGCCAGCGTCAAGATTTTGTGACGACGTCAAATACACGTCTTGATCATTTATTGACACCCACCATTGGGTCACATTGATGTCAACGTCTAAATTTTGCCAATTGTGAAAACACCATCATTCGCTCCCTTAACGCTCAAAACCGCAAACACCACCAACACAGGCACAATGTGATTTGTTCGGTTGCAAGGCCCACGAAGCGACTGAGTGACCCAAATTCAAACTGCATGCATGCAGTAATGTCTGACCATGTAATCTGAACAAAGCTTTGTGTTCACCCACTGCTGACCTCTCTGGCATCTGTCTCCCTCGAACCCCAGTGTGCACGCACAGGCGAACCCCGCTTTCGTCTCCAGACACATGCCTCCGTTCGTGCACGTGTTTGCAGAACAAGACACTGGACATGTTGCGATGAAAATGAAAAGAGAATAAACAAGTCGCAGCAAATCAATTGTTTTTCATGCAGTGTGGCCTGCGGCATCAAACCCACATTGGCGAAAGGAGCCAGAAACGCAGGGGTTTTGAAGTTTGGAGACCCTGGCTCCACTCTTGAGATCCGGGACTGTGCTGCCTGGGAAGCCGACCGGTGCTCATCATGCATTTGGCTCGTGGCCTCAACGTCAGAGGGGGTATTCAAAACTTTTGGGGTGTCAGGCGAGCCCAACTTCAACCTGAGAATTTCACTAAAGGTAGATCTAGAGGCAACAAAAAATGTAATTTTGCAGGGTTGGAGTTTCGGGGCCCAGGCCTCTGGTTACGCGACAGGTCCCTCTGGACCTGCTCCTTGACTTTGGTTTCGACACTTCACACAAAAACCATCCCATCCCACCTGCACTCCTCTTGTACAGAAGCAGATCTATGTAATTTTGCAGGGTAGGAGAGTCGGGGCCCCTGGGCCCCCGTGTCCGCCACAGGTCCCCCGTGGATCCGCTCCTTGGTGTAAAGACTGACAACTGCAATTCACAAAGCATCCCACCTGGACTCCTTTTGTACAGAACTGCTGTTCGTCCGTCAGCATGAAACGTTTGGGGATTTGTACTTGTCTCCACAATGGTGCCACACGCTCCGTTTGCCCTGTTCACTCCAACAACAAAACACTCAGCTTCGAACTGGCACCTGCAAATGAAGAGAATTTTTGGTTCTCTATCCATCTCTCTGTGCCTCTGTCTCTCCTCTCGCTTTGCCCCTCCCTCCCTTCTTCCCTCTCCTCTCTCTCTCCCTCTCTTTCTCTGTCTGTCTGTGTCTCTCTCACTATTGTCTGCCTGACCCACACCTGTCTCTCTCACCTATATTGTCTGTCTGTCTGTCTGTCTGTCTGTGTCTTACTCACCTCACCTACCTGTCTGCTTTTCTCGCTCTGTCCCTCACATGCATGCACACACACGCTCTCTCGGTTCTTTACACGCACATACACACACACTCTGTTTCTCTCTGTCTGCCTCGCTCCCGTCACCTGCAGTCTCCATCCATCCCCAGTCAATTCTCTCTCCATTTCTTTCATTTTTACGTTGCACGGACATGTACCAATACGTATCATCCGATCTCTTATGCAGTTTCAAAACGAACTAAACTGTTCCCTGTCAGTGTAGGTTTCTCACCGTTTCATGCAGTCCACCAGAGAGCTTCCGTACGAGCCCACTTTGCCCCTGACGGCGAACCGCACCGATCTGAATAGCGTCTTTTCGTCACACGACGCAGCGTCAGATGACGTCACGCACAGCGCCAGGACGCCATACCAAACGCAAAGCGCCCTCATTGGGTCAAATCCAATCCCGCAATATGTTACGTCTTGATTGGTCCAGGTGAGGCCGACCAGTCTTCGTGAACGTGACTTGACGTGAGTTGACGTGATTTGACGTGGTATCTCTCAACGACGTCAATTGACAAACAAAGCTGTTGTTGAGTGGCTCTGAGTGCAACAGGTGAACACAAATGTACTGCGTTCTTGGCAATCACAGTCAATGGCATTTTATTGCGTAAATTATTGAGATACAAAATGGAGATCCAGATCTGCAATGTTCTATTCAGCAGATCTACGTTCGACCACGAATATCCGCTGCACCCCAATTCTTTCGCGCTGGTGCACGAGCGTAAAATCCCTGAACGAACCGCGAACGTAAATGCGATGAAAGCTCTGAAGCGTCAAAACAAGTGACTGGTTCGCTCCAACTCACAACTGGAATGTAGATGTCCAAAGCACCCCCCCCCCCCCCAAAAAAAAAAATAACCTTGCTCATGTGGGTCAGGAACTTGTAGCGAGAACACCCGCTTCACAACAGATCTGCAGAGTCAAACTACTGGAATCACGTGCATTCAGAAGAGTCCCAGCAGCAAAGCAGTGAAGCACTAAATGTGACCAACTTCAACCTTGGGTTCGTTTGCGAGTTGTTTGTTTTGTTTGTTCTGGCACAAAGCAAGCACGCAGTTAGAAAAAATATGACCATCATTTCAATCGGACGCAATTCTTTTGACTTCATTGGCTGTCGTCAAGGCAACGAACGTCTTGTGTCATCTGCACCCGACGCTCATTGGTCCCTGGAGGTCAAACCCAGAAATGCAGCAGGTTGTGCTTCAGTACAAGCGAAGTTTGCGCAGAACGAAGTCCACAAAAGCGAGAATGAGTATCAACGGGTTGTATATCATCATCAGGGTGAAGAAACAACACTTGATGTGTTTCAGCTTGATGGTTCTCCCCTTGGGTACGTGTGTCGTGAAGTACTTCCTCAGGTTCTCATCAAACGTGCGCACGAAGTCTCCGTACTTCTCCGCGTGCAGTCGCGCGTCCTTGGCCTGTGTCCACAGCTGCGAGAAGGTCACGTTCCGAACGCGGTAGCGGAACACACGCCGGAAGTCATCAATTTCCTCCGTGATGTCCTTGTGGAAGAGTTCCTCTACACCGGAAGTGTTGTGTGTCCGCAGCGCCATCATGTGGTAGATCCCCAGGGGGCGTGGCATGTCCTCGGTGGACCAGGCCTGGAAGACGACGGCCTCAGCGTCCAGCTCGGCGATCCCCTTCGCCTCCAGCGTGTAGACGCTGTACGTTCGCACGGCGTCGTCCACAGTAACGCCGATGTCCACAATCGCGGCGTCTCCCTTCTCTGGAAGTGGCTCTGAAAACGCAAAGTTGTTGAACATTGGAAGACTAAAGCCCTTTTTATGTTGACGTGTGGAATTCCGTCTGCGGCACCTTCATGCGGGAAAACTGGCGTCAATCGTCAACCAAAGGGATTGCCGTCGTTTTCGTCCTTGCGGGTCAAAATTGCCCTTGACCTCAATGACCTCAATTCCAATGAAAAGGCCTTGAGGGAGATAGCCAGGCTGCAAGGAATCGGAAACATTTCTTCGATCCAGGGGTCTTGTCGGTCCCTCTGCGCACTCAGGCACCTGGACCCACGTGCTCAACTGGTTCCCCCTTCTGAGAGCGAGACCTTCTTTCGGCTTTGCTAATCTTTGAGTTGGTGAGTTCCTGAACTGGTTGCCAGCCACACAGACCACAAGACTGATGATCGTTGTGTATTGCGTACAAGGACAACTCTCTGTCAAAGTCGCTCTGTCGTAGGCAACGTGACACGTGTCGTCTCCAAGACAAGCCGGAGACGCATCCACTGCACACCTATCACATGACCTTCTGAATTCACATCCGCCAACCAACAGGTGTCCCATAATTTGGGGTCAAGATGGGTGTGGAGTCCAGGGGCCCCATGTTACCCAGGTTCCGCCAAAAGCATGTGTACCAACCTGAGGGCAGTGCGGCCGGAAGCAGGCGTGACTTCTCTGTGTGCGTCGGAGTCGACGTCGGCGCGCGTATGTCAACGACGTGGACGCTCGGGAGCTCAACAGGCGGCGCCACCGTTCCCTGCGTAACGCCAGCGTCCGTTTCCGCATCCATGAGAGAAGAAACCTGCGCCGAACCAAGGCACTGATCAAAATCTACAGACGAGACTCTGCACGCGAAGGCTGACGTGTTTCTTTTCAAAGGATAAAAACTACCTGTTTCACAAAACATCAGATCTCACCTGTGACACCGTTCCTTGACTCCACTATTGCGTTGTACAAAACGCTGCTGTTGGTGTTTCAATCTGCATCTCCTTTTGCACCTTCCAGTTTGCAAGTTTTGTCTCTTTTCTTTTCACAATTTTGTCAGCACTCACTCAGAACAAAACACACAACTCCTGTGGTGTGACACACCAGCTGTAAATTTGAACCACCGCGGTACAGGTGGCAGCACTGTTTATTCAATAAATATAGAGATTGGCGCCACCGTTGCCAGTCTCATCTGAGATACCCAACTGATCGTTTGTGATATCACTACATCCGGCTTTCCGGTAACCTTGACCGGAAAGTGGCGCAAATTGAACATTTTCAGGCACCAGTCGGAGACGATGAACAAAACTTTGTTGCAACACTTCTGCAAATCATAAAACACAAACTTTTCCCACAAAAAATATCAAGTAACAATAAAATTGTGGAAAATATTAATCGGAATGGCATGAATCTGCCGGAAGTGTAGATGCAGCGTCATTCTGACCATCATTCGCGAATTACACTCCACACCACAGATTTGTCACACAGAAAGGAGGAAATGAGGCGTTTCTGCGTTTTATCGGCGTATCTTTTGTCTTGTTTCTTCAGTTTGGGTGAGTTTGAATTGCTATCGTCTTTCCTGTTGCAAACGAACCATTTTTGACCCTTCAAACAGCAAAAATCTACACGAAAAGTCACCCATATGCAACCGCCCATTCGGTGACTGTCTCAATGTCCCGATGGCAGCTTGTCAAACTGGTGACTTCAAAGCTGGTTTTCTACATCAAGAGTTGTTGTCCACAGGATCAATATCTCTTGTTTTGGTCCAGTGAATGTTAGAAGTTGGTTGTGAGTTTTCAAACCTGATGATCCCCCATTATCGCCCAAACCGGATTCCAGATTTCTTGCATTTGACGCGTCAGCAACACAACCAGTTCCAAACCAACTCCGAAAGATCAACCACTGATTGGGTGATTCGGGTCAGGGGAGCAGACCTGTCAGGCAGGTGAGGGAGGCGAAGGCACGACTGCGAGAGACTGGTGCAGAGAGGGATATGACCTCACAATACGAGGATCTATCCAACCATAGTGAGACTCATCATGGTCAGCGACGAAGCCAATTGGCCTGTCTGCACTGAGAAGGTCAATGGAATCAATTGTGTCAAATCAACCACCCGTGTCTTTCGAGGCCAATCGTGAACATGACCAGTCTCAGAATGGTTGGATAGAACCTCGTACATCCCACCAACATTTGGAGTGCAGGGTTCAACAGGGCGGAATTATTGCATTCTTGCTTGGTTCCGCTGACAAATTTACAATTGTTTCAGGACTGGGAGACAAGACGAGCGAGAAGATTTACTACAATGTGGACTCGCACTCCATGTGTTTTCGCCGCCTCAACGGGACTCACCAGATCGGCTGCACATGTGAGTTCAGCGCCAGATACCGGGGTGTCTCGACATTTCAAAGTCACACCGGTTCCTCCTCGCGGTCGACCACGATCCAGATTCACACCTGTCAGTTCAGCGCAGGCACTGACCAGGGTCACGGACATTTCAAAGAAGCAACTGTTCCTCTCCCGGTCCCCACCCCCCGAGTGCAATCCAGATTCGCCCTTGATACACACGTGCGTTCAGCGCAAGGACGGAGCCAGGGTTCTGGATAACCCAAAATACAATGGTTCCTCTGCTGGTCTGTCGTCTCCTCCCACCCCTCACCACATTCTGGACCCTCCCCCGGATGCATTGTTCAGCGCCAGATGGGCAGTGAGTCCAACACTGAAAGGGTCATGAGACCCTGGATCTGCCCCTGAAACACCAGTGTTTCTGCACATTTCAAAACTTCGATCAGCCGCCTCCTCCGTCCAGATCATCATCGTCCCTGACACGTTGCCAAGTCCCGTGGGTCAATAGATTATGTTGAATACGTCTTGCCGGCTGTGCTGAGGTTTGGAACAGACACGACCGACTAAATTCACAGCACACAGCCACAGAACCAGAGAATATCACTGAATGCGCCAAGTAAATTTTTTTGGACTGTTGTTTGGGGAAAATGCTTCAGATCACACACAATGCAATAACACACGCACTCACTCACTCACACACACACACACACACACACACATTGACGTCGGTTTCTCCGCAGCGTCGCGCGGCGGCGACGTCGGGATCCTGCACTACGTCAACACGACGGCGGAAGTGACGTGGCTCACGCAGAACCACAAACACAAACCTTACGTCGTGCTCATGTCGTCGCTCGTCTTCAACAAGTCAGTGCTCTATTATCGCTCAAATCAAGTTGCAGTTCTCTGTCGTCGTTCAAATCAAGTTGCAGTTCTCTGTCGTCGTTCAAATCAAGAATGTTTGTGCGCGTTTCTGTCAGCTGATTCGTGGAGTAGATTCCACAGGTAGAAAACAGGTTCGCATTGACCTTTGTGACCTTGAAGGTGTGTTTTTGACCTTCACCTTCGCACGCAGAGAAAACCTCGACCGGTTGCGCGCGGTGGACGGGCTTCTCAGCGGCGTCATGGTCGAGGTCGCCAACGACACGAATACGACGACGGTGTTCCCCGACGACTTCTCACCCGATTCGTCCTGCCCCAACAGTGAGCACGGTGAGTCACCCGATTCGTCCTGCCCCAACAGTGAGCATGGTGAGTCACCCGATTCGTCCTGCCCCAACAGTGAGCACGGTGAGTCACCCGATTTGTCCTGCCCCAACAGTGAGCACGGTGAGTCACCCGATTCGTCCTGCCCCAACAGTG
>JAAUXT010044022.1_pt1 | contig 18763 bp, 22 predicted proteins | sample 7278171 | NCBI WGS metagenome assembly JAAUXT01 (sample SAMN14350112, study PRJNA611818) | marine sediment metagenome | isolation source: surface marine sediment (1.8m) | place: French Polynesia: Moorea | collected 2018-08 | reverse complement strand
TGCAATGAGTTTATGCTTTACGAAAGATTGAAAACCGCGAATGAAAGACACCAGAAATCTGACTTGAAGCAATGTAATTTGTATCTTTTTTTCCAAAACATTTCGAACAACAAGCAACTCAGGCAGGCAGAATGCAAATACCATCAGCGTCACTCCTGAATTTTGGAAAACTCGAGCATCCCCTCACTCTCAAGTTAAAAAGCAAAAGAAATACATCTACCCAGTTTGACTCTATAAATCATTGGTAAAAGCGCACTCGCACAATCTGATCCAAATTTCTGACAAAAAATGAAAAAGAAATGCCAAGTGTGCACCAAGTAACGGGCCCTAATACTACTTTGATAGAGCTGAATAGATTCTGAAGTGACAGAGTTTCCCTCCTGTGTGTTTGCAGGTGTCCCTTTCTGGGTGTCCATCATCAGTGGAATTGGTGGAATTTTGGTTGGTGCTGTGACTGTCCTGATTGTCAATTTAATTTGTGTCAGGTGAGGTTTGGAGCAATTCAGCAGAAAAAGCATGGCTTGTCACCCAAAATATCTTTTCTGTCAACTTGAGCATCCCCTATGTTGAAGAGTTGTCTTGTTTGGTGGTTTCAAAACGGTCAAACTGAGGTGACAAGATCCAAATTGCCTTTGTGATCTGCATCATCCCCTTTGTGCTTAGAATGATGTTTTGGACGGCAAAATATTGCTTTTGAGAAGAACATGAACGTTTTCATCTGATTTTATTCCAGGAAGGTAAGAGCAAGTGATAATGCCAATCATACAGAATTTCGAGAAATAGATCAAACCTTTGGGCAACCTTCAAGAAGAGAAGAAGAGCACAGTTATATGGAGATTGTCATTGGCGAAAATCGTCAGTCAATTGACAACAATTCTGATGGGTATCTTGAACCAGTAAACAGACAATCTGATAGCAACCCACAGCCAATGGGCAGTGCCCCAGTGGCTGTGCATGTTGAGTAAGATTTCTCACCCTGGCAGGGATTGACTTTCTGCATTGAATAATTTCCCTGATGTATTTCAACTTGAACTGTAAAATGGAAATGATTCACACCATTTGTTGCTTACCCACTGTGTCTTTCTGTTGTGTTAAATAAGGTTGAATTGGGTATGTTTTTGGGTTTTCAGGGAATGCAAAATATGACAGTGATTAGCACATGCACAAAATAAAGTCTTAAAATCAAAATAATTAATTTTGAAAATTGTTTGCTTGTTTCTTTGTGTGTGACACAGTGATTCTCCAAAGGTGTGTCAGAAGAAAGGTGTTGGATTGTTGATGCCAGTGATGGGGCACCACTCCATGGAGGTTCCCAACAAATTTCGGGGGGTGTGTAGGGTTTTTAGCCACATGAAACCAAGAGGGCCCCCAGTGGAAGTACATGCCAAGTTGCACTGGAGCACTGATTCAATAGGGGTTTTCACGTTGGTGACGCGCGGTTGGGCGGCGTCAAAATTTTTGACGCGCGCGTCAAACTTCAACATGATGCCCAATGGAGCGTTTTGACGCGGGCGTCAATTTTTTGACGCGCGCGTCACCAACGTGAAAACCCTTACTCTTCATTGTCAACATGGTGGGAAAAGTTGGATTGGTCTTGAACTTTCTCACATGATGTACCAAAAAAGGCGCGTTGCTAAAGTGTCTCCACCCAAGTCGTGAAGTTCCTACCCAACATGTCGTGAGGTGGACTTGGATTCCTGTCCCCTGTGAAAGAAACTCTAATTAGATGACAGTTGACAAATGGTTGTCGTGAGACCACCAAAGGGTGGATTTCCCTGTTGGCTCGTGCTATGAGAAAAGTGGCGCAAAGTAAAGCTTGTCATGAAAGGTGTTCTCACGCGACAGCCACGGTGCCAAGCACGACTTTCAAGTGAAGAACCATTTGAACATCTTGTTGACATTTGACGTCGGCGTCAACATTTTTGACGTGAGCCCAAAACAAAACGACAGTGCGTCACCCAATGTGCAAACCTCGCATATACACTCTGGGTATAAAACTCGCCATTCTTTGTCCTCTGCAAAGGCACACTGCAGGCAGCCACAATCCTGGGGTGCTGTTGCAAGAGGAACCGCCGGTCATTTGTTTTTCATGGACACCAAAGGAGGATGTATCGAGATGCAACAATGCAACTTGCACTGCTTGCAACAACATGCAGTGCAACAACACACAACTCAACAACACACAACTCAAAACACGCTGGACTGATGCGGTGAGAACCATTTTCAGGCTCATGGAATCATCAGTCAAATTAAGACTTGGAAACCTACTGCGAAAATTCCCAAGTTTTTGCTGCAATTTGTATGGAAATTCAATGTTTTACTCTGTCCGCACCCGATGTGACCAGGGTTTTACATTCCCTCTGCTCCTGCGGGGCCATGTTTGTGAGAGCTTCACACACCACTGGCTCCACACTGAATACCTCCCTATTCACACAACTTTTTTTAGAGTTGTCAGTCTTTTCAACCTCCCATCAATAGCGCTACGTGACTGAGACAAGAACTGCACCGGTGTAGCAGGCATACATGACCACCCTGAAATTTGTTGTCTAAAATTCGGGGCATTCTTGAAAACATTGTTGTGAAAGCCTGAAATTTTCTGAAGCTTTCACATCGTGTCACCCTTGTGTCCTGTATCTTTAGGTATTGGTGGTAACTGGTTGGTGACTCGTTGGAGCCCACTCGAATAGTTCAAAATGGGAGCGATGTTGCTGAAACGCAGCTCAATTCTCCAAGCTGTCAGGTGAGCCTGAGTTCCACACAACAGGGAGTTTTAGCAGTTGCTAATTTTCACTCCATGCGGTGCCCCAATTGCCACATCGCTGTTGCAGACAGCTAAATTATGCCCTGAATTTACCCCAAGAGCAATAGACAGTGATCAAATGGTGCCTGTGTAACCGATCTGGCAATCAGGGCAGGTCGCAAAAGAACTGGACGTTTTTGTTTGGTCACAAATGCCTGGTGGGTCGTCCGTGCCTGTTACAACGGTGCCTTGCCAACCCCGGTTCGTGAGTCCTTCATGTACCACTGATTCCACATAAAAGCACCAAACTTTTTTCCTGCACAGGCCTTTCAGACCCTCGCATGATGTTTTGCAATCAAGGCACCTACCTCTGCTATTGAAATTCATTCAAATTTGGAGCATACCCAAACTTTTTTGAGAAAACGTGATGTTGTTTGTGTTTGTTTTTCTTTTCGTACGAGGTTCGTCTCTAGGCAACACGTCATTGCGCAGGTGAGTTGCGTTTTTTCTCCAAATAGGTGATCCGAACACACATTGTTGTCCGGCTGCTGCTGTTGTGTTGTTCATTTGGTTTTGTTTGGCTGAATCCAAGATTGTTTTGATGTTCTCTTGCAGAAAAAACAAACTTTGCGGTGATTTGACATTCGACTTGACTGCTCCAGGTTGCTCAATTGAGTCTTTCTGTGCTGAGTTTTTGTGTACAAGAAACAACCAGAACTTGTAAGCAAACAAAACAACCAACCGGAACTCAAATGAGCGTGACGTCCATGGACCTATTTTTAATTTTTCATTTTTTGTGGCAGGTTCTTCTCAAAAACTGGGACATTGGAGACGAAGATGATGAAGGCATTGTTGTGTAAGTTGTGATTTGACAAGATGTTGACCAAACATGGCCATGCAATGATTGTGTTTCAACATCTTGTTTCCCTCTGTATGGATTTGCAAGAAACAAGTTTTTCACCTTGCACCAGAAAGAATGAAGAAAATGCCACAGTGATGAATTTTGCAGAATTTAAAATCACAACTGCAAACAAAGTTCAAAAACCTTCCAAATTCATAAGCACATTACAACAGCACAATCAACCCCTGTTGTTTTTGTTTCAGTTGTTGGTATATTGATCAATTTGATGTCACTTGTCATGATGCAAAAATGTGAGGAAGGTCAATGCACCAATTCAGATTTGTGTGTGGATGAATACAACAAGAAAACCAAATTGTTCAAGAGAAATTACTGGGATTTGCAATCAGTACCTTGTGACATTCCTTCAGAAGCAGAACATGTTCATTTGATTGGAAATCACATTTCAGTTTTGGCTCAAAATGCATTCAGCCATCTTGCCCAATGTAGGTCCATAAGTTTTCAAAGAAATGAAATGGTCAGAATGAATGAAGGTGCCTTCAGTGGCCTCAGATATCTCATTGATTTAGATTTGGGATACAACAGAATTTCATCAATCTCCAATGGGATATGGACTGGCCTTGGTAAGCTGGAGAAACTTCATCTGCTGAACAACCAGATTTCAAGAATTTCTTCTGGAACTTTCCAAGGACTTTCAAATCTGAAGCTGCTGGATTTGGGTCAAAATCACATCCTTATTTTGGAAAAAGGAGCCTTCTCTGGACTTGAGTCTTTGCATGAACTGATCTTGAAAAGAAACTACATGACAACCTTGGACCAGGAGATATTCAGAGTTCTACCACGTCCTCTACTGATGACTTTGAGCAGTCCTCACCCTCACATAGACCACCCCTGGAACTGTCTTTCTCTATGCTGGCTCAGGAATGAAGAAGTACAAGGCACCTTGTTTTTTCACAAGGATTTCCACCCCAGATGTATTGGTGGAATTGAGTGGAGAGATCTGGCGTGTCCTTCTGCTGGTAAGGTTCATGTTGCAGGGGTACATAGTCAATGTCCATTTCTCAAAGTTTTGGTACAATCAGGACGGTTTGTATTGCAGGAATCAATGGATCTTCTGACAAGAAAGGTATGGACGCTATTCAACCGGTGTATGTCGGTGTCATACCACAGGCAATCTTCTCCACCAAATACAGTGAATATTGTGCAAAAGCCGTCAGAGAAACAGAAATAAAAGTTCAATTACCATTTCGTCAAGAAAAAACGTCAGAGAGCCAAAAGCCTGGTCGGGAAGTGTTGGTCAGAGTGCACCGCACCTGGCACACCTGTGGACGTGCGTTTTGGACTGTACATTGTTCTGATTCACAGGTGTCGCAGTGTGGGTCGCCATCGCGAGTGCAGTCGGCGGCGTCCTGGTTGCAATTGCTGTTGTCGTGGTGGTTGTCGTCGTCAGAAAGAGGTACGGTTGCCATGGTTACACTTCAAATCTCAAGTTGTTGTCAATGCAACGTTCTGACACGCACCCACTGATCGTCCTTGATGACGTCAGTACTTTTGAGCAACATCTATCAAGTCCCCAATGTGCATGAGTATGAGTTTGTGGAGTAGAAGCAAACCATTGTGTGTAGATAGACAATTGTTTGTGAATTGTTCTTAATGTACAGTTTCCTTGCCCCTTCTCCTACTCTGTGAAACTATTTTTGTTGCTTCTGCATCCCCAAAACAAAACAATGCAGTGAATTCTCATATCACAGATAGTTTTTTGTGTGAGCTGATTGTTTCACATGAAACATGAAACAAACAAAATGAAGCTGACAGAAGACATGCAGAACTAGGTGTCAATGTCACTTCCATTCTGCCTCAAAACCATGTTGATGTTGCTGCACTTGTATTTTGTACAAAACTCATTCTGATCATTGTATTGATTTGCCCATGAACATGTACTTGTACAGGATGACACTTCATCTCTTCAATAAGAAGTTATTCATGAAGCTGAGGTCTTCCTTGGGGCTGGTGATCAATCACAAGGGCATTGTGCCATTAACCCCCAAAGCATGGACATTTTTTTTGATTTTGCCTGCCAAGCATGAAGCACATTTAGCTGGCTCAATGGCAATGAAACTTTTTTCCATTTTTTGCCAAGATTTTCCTTTTTTTCAAAAGTGCCTCAGGCAAAAGTTGGTAATAATTATGATTATGCCATACAACTTGAAAAAAAAAACTCAAAAAATGTTTTAGGAAAAAGTTTTCTTTGTGTTAAAAATTTTGGCAGGAAAACCCCATCTCCACACATGTGTGTTGCCTGGACTGGACAAAACACCCCAGTTACACACATACGTGTAGACCGCCGTTTGGGGGTTAACAGGGGGGGGGTGGGTAAGTGGAACAACATCAGGCTGCCCCGTGTGACACAATAGACTGTCGTCTGATGTGTACACTTGTTGGGGAAATTTTGCCAACCTTTCATTTTTTCTCGGGTGGTCCTGTTTGCCTGCTCCATCGTGCACCATGCTAGTTGGCGCACAGTGGGGAGTTTTAATTTTGGGGCTGCGGACCGTTGTGCTGAAACTTCCCAGTGCATGATGTATTGAGGGTTGTGCTCACATATGAACTGCAGAGTTTTTCGTCTGGTTGCCCCGTCCTCCCCATGCACACAGCACGGGGACGAGTGTAGGTATCGCGCAGTGAACGTGGATTTCCGTAAGACTTTCTCCAGGTGCACTACCGCAAAGACATGGCCTCTCTTTCGTGTGCGTTTCGCGTACCCAGTTTTCGAATCGTCCATTCATACCTGCTTGGCTCCTCCTCTTTGGCTTTTGCAGTCACGTGCCTTTTTGCATACATTCCTTTTTTGGAAAGAGGTCACGTGGATTGTCCAAAAAAGGAAATTTCTCAGCCCATTCACCTTTGACAGCTACGCATCCAGTTCCAGTTGCAGAAGGAGTGGTCGAAAGAGAAAAATAATCAACTTTGCGCTCGTCTGAAATTTGGCGTTTTTTCTCGCAAAAAAAAGACGCGTTGATTCAACTTTTGTTTTCTTATCTTGTTGACAACATGGAAAACGTTTTCAAGGTACAGGAGTTCACTCATGCGAAATCATGAAAGAAATCATGAAAGGGGTTTGCACGGGTGACTCGCTAACGGGGGCGGCCATGACGGCGAGCCTGGCACACCTTGAACCCATTTCAGAAAAGTCAGCAAACAGTCAGCAAAAAAATTCAAATTGCCCGAGCTTTCTTCGACTGCGGATGTTTTGAGACGCAAAAGAGGGAGGACGAGTTGATTTTGTTGACAAACAGTACATGATCAGGTTTGTTTTTTCAGTTCTAGTTTGACACGTTTTGGCACACGCCTCAACATGTACAAACTGAAGTGAAGTTGTGTTCGATTCTTCCGTCCATCCGGAATTGCTTTGGATTGCACAAAAAGAACAGGGTTTGTACATTTCTACCTTGGCCATTCCACTCTGCATGCGTCGTGGAAGGGCCATTCCGGAATTGCACTGGGTTAACGGATTGATACATGGAACGCTGCCCTACTTTCCTAATTCCAAACGATCAGGGTTTGGGTTGATTGAACAGTTCTGAAGTTCAAATTGTTGTCCTGCATGGGGACAGAACGAAACATTATCTTCACGTGTCAATTGTCTTTGTGGGCAACAGTGCCACCAAGCGACCAATAGCTTCGCCCCCCAGGTGTCTGGCATACCCCCTCTGGTATGCCCCCCCCCCCGCCTTGCTGGGCCATTTTGTTTTCAGTGTGCTCCCGATGCATTGCGTTGCGCGTTGCTGTTTTGATTTGTACACCAATTTGAAGAAGAATTTGTGCCATGGCCCATGACAAGTTGTCGAATGTGTGGCCTGAGTGAGTCGTGCTAAACGCCCTGCCGAACAAGTGTGTTGTCTGTCGTAGAAACCAGAAACAGTAAACAGAAAATATGACGTATTTGAAACGTTGCCAGGAAACGTTGCACAGTGAGCGATGTGGTCAGAGAACAGCCTGTGTTATGCCTGAATCAGTGACCACAATGATTCAGGTGTATTTATTTTATTTTCAGATTTCTCGTCACAATTCTGTTTTCATGCCAAACTTCACCATGTTGACAACAACAAAAGAAATGATGAGAACAATGCTGGGTGAGTTTGGGCATTCTTCTCGAGTTGAATTTTCACTTTCGAGTGAAGAAGCAGAATTACGAGGGAGGTCCACAAAGTTCACTTTGTCGCCCATTTTAGGATGTTTTCTGCAATTTATTTTCTTTCAATCTGTACTCGCACCAAGAAAAGATACCAAAAATCATTTGGTCAAATTTTCATCATAAACTGATCACTAAGTAGTCAACAGAAAGGTATTTTGATCAACATTTGAATGTCTGTCAGCTATTCAAATTTTGCCATCTCAAGCAAAGTTTATATTTCCAAATTTGATTGTTTTTGTTTTGATTTGCTCAAAATTTTCTGTTCAGACTTGAAGAATATTATGCCAAGTGTCTGCAGACTTTTGTCTGCTCTGTCTTGTCAACGGTTTTTTGAACAAGGAAGGAAAGAACCGAAATTTGGTGATTTCCCCCAGGTGTTGCGCCACCATCCTTCTTGAGCCGTTTGTGTCTTTTTTGGCACGGCTGGTTGGTAAATTTTTCTTTCAATCTGACAAAAGTGTATTTTTTGTTCAAACTATTGTCTTCTTTCAGCAATTTATTGTCTAACAAATTTGCTGTCAGTTGTAAAGATGCAAACATGTGAAGAAGGTGAATGCACCAATTCTGATGCGTGTGTAAATGAATACAACAACCAAACCAAGAAGTTCCAGAGGACATTCTGGGGTTTGAAATCAGTTCCATGTGACATTCCTGCAGAAGCGGTGGTGGTGAATTTGAGAGGAAATTCATTTGATGTTTTGGGAGAAAATATATTCAACCACCTTGATCAGTGCAGGCATCTCTCTCTCAAGCAAAATCAATTGGTCACAATGATTCAAGGTGCCTTCAATGGGATGAATAATCTGATGGATTTGAGTTTGAATGACAACAGACTCTCAATTCTCACAAACAGCATGTGGACTGGTCTCAAGAAGCTGCAAAAACTTTCTTTTACCCACAATGAAATTTCCAGGATTTCTGCTGGAACTTTTCAAGACCTGAAGACTCTCAACACTTTGGATATTTCTTGGAACAAAATAATTGTTTTGGAAAAGGGAGCTTTCTCTGGGCTTGATTCCCTTAGTCAGTTGGTCCTGAACAAGAACCATCTGAGATCTGTGGATCAAGAGACATTGAGCACACTCCCCAGACCCCTTCTGCTGTGCTTGGGAGCTTCCAATCCTCGCAATGACCACCAGTGGGACTGTCCTGCCCTCTGCTGGGTCAAAAATGAAGTAGCAAAACACACTATTGTTTTCTGTGGTTTTCTCAACCCTCGCTGTACCAATGACATTGAATGGAATGATCTGGAATGTCCATTTGTTGGTGAGTGGTGCTGGATTATTTTTTGGTCTGTTCTCAAGTTGTTGTGACACATATTTTTCTGTCACATATCACAGTAAAATCACTGTAATTCAATGAGTATGTTCCATAAAATGCTGAGAATCTGTCCATGTCTGACCTTTCTGTACTTCAGAAACCACTACTGTGTCACCTGAAGTTACTGGGGCAGAGACTCTAACCACAGTTTCCCCTGAGAAGCCCAGCAATGAGTCACAAACAAGTATAACCAGCATCTTCATTCTTTTGGATGAGAGATATGCAACATCTTCATATCTACATTTGTCTCTCTATCCACTGCTGGAGTAGATTGTGAGTTTCCTGTGAATGGTGTTTTCGCAGGCTCGACAGTGTGGATCGCCATCGCTAGTGCTCTGGCTGGTATCTTGGTTACGGTTGCTATAGGCGCTGTTGTTATGTTCGTCTGCATCAGGTGAGTAACACAGTGCCATTGATGCTTGTAATGGAACTTGTGAGAAGACATGGAAATTGCAGGCCATACAGACAAGCTCTTCCCCACAAGCTTTTGAAATGACCTTCATTAGTGAGGGAACATTGACCAGTTGTCTGCACACCGGTTCGCTTGATATGTTTTTGTTGTTTCTGCTTTGCTGTGAATGAAGATGTTCATTTGTGCTTTATCTCTTCAGAAGAAGGAGGAAGGTGACTGACGTAACAGCACAGCAGTCTGAAATGCCCTCCTCAAATCCACACCCCCAGAATGGTCTTCCCAGGGCAGGTGAAAGGAACACATACCAAGAGCTTCAATTGGAGGCCGTCAACAATGCCTATGTTCCTGACCCTACTGCTGAATACCTTGAACCCACTGGTCCAAGAGGTCCAGAGTACATGGAAGTTTTGCCCTGAAAAGCACTGAAATAGCCACAACCTAAAACGCAGCAGGTTCAATCATTGTTCCTTCTTCACCCACCACAATTTTGAAACCATTGACAATTGTTTTGGGGCCAAGTTCCATTTGTATGAAGAGTCTTGCAGCAGTTCAACCATGTCATGGGTATCCAAAATATTCTCAACAAAAATTGTTTGCACCTGTTGTTTTGTGGTTTCAGACCAAGAACCCTGCCCTGCATTATAGGCATCCTTCCCTCAGCTGGGTACTATATTCTTTGATATCTTTCAGCTGTTTCTGTTGGAAAAATGTCAATGTCCCCAGTGAGTTTGTCTCAGGAAGAAGAGAGCCCCAATCATAAACACATGAAAACCTCCAGCAGAATCTGTGGAAGTGTTGTTGCAAAATACAAACATTTTTATGACAGTGTTTTGAATATTCTGACAGCCTTCAGCCAAGAGAGAACATTTCTGAGGGTGCCTTGGAGCAGAAAATAGACAACATACCAAGTGGAAAATGACAACTCTCTGAGAGCAAACCACATCTATTATGTAGTGCTCCAATGACTGGCTTTTGAAGAAGCCTTGAGGTATCCATGCTTATATCTCAGTCTGTCAATTGTACTGTGTTTGAACAAAGTTGTTGTTTGATTGTAAAAATGACCAGATTGTGTAACCATTGTTGGAGGCAAAGTCCCTGAACTACTGTCTCTGACTTGTCCTGTAGGTAATGTTCTGCACCAGGTTCACTCACATTGATACACATTTCTGTTTTTAGAAAAAAAGAAGATTGACATTGAGTGGGCTGTGTTTGCAAATACGCAGGAAATGTGTTTTTGGTTGTACATGTACTCACATTGTACCATCTTTTGAGTTTGTGTTCTTATTATATGTACAGCACTGACAACAAATGTCTTTTGGTTTCATGATTCTGCAGTGAATTTCAAATGCGTACGACACCTCCTCCTGCTCTATTGGGTCTGGACTGGGGAAAATATAAATTGAAATGTCTGGACAAAGACAAGTCCAGATCAAGAAAGACAACACACAGTCGACTTGAACTGTGAAGACACACCCACAATTGATGTACCGTGAAATCCCGCGTATAAGACCCCTTCGCGCATAAGACCACCCCCCTTTTTCAGCCACAAAATCAGTACAAAGCTATTTTTTACATTTCTTGTATGCAAATTTAAGGCTTTTTTGAATTAAAATCTATGAAATTTTATTTCAAAATTATTTTTTCCAAATATTTTTTCCTTTATTAAGTTTTTTTTTCAAATTTTTCATTACAAGTGTACCCTTCTTAGGAAACTCTTTTCTATTTTATCCCAATTTAAACTCAATTTTAATGATTCCTTGACTGATTCCACTCTCTTTTTATGCTTTGCTTTCTCATTTCTATTCTTGACTCATGACTTCATGAAATATTGTTGTTCAACAATGTGAAAAGTCCAATCCTCATGTATAAGACCACCCCCCTTTTTTGGCATCAATTTTTTAGCATCAAAAAGGGGTCTTATACGCGGGATTTTATGGTACTAGTGCATCCAGAGAAGGGCCAGAAAGAAGCAAAACCCAGAGTTGGCAACTGTTTGTTTGGGGGGGGGCTGAGCTCTTTTGTCACCCCTCCCCCAACAAAGGAGCAATTTGTTTTGAGCTTTCCCAAAGTGGAGTTTTACCCTCCCTCTTTACTCCTGACTCGTGGCTTTGGCTTCACTGGTCATTGTTGGTCAAGTCACTATTCTTCTTTTTTTGCACCGAATCCTCGAATTCGTTTCTGTGTAGACAAGGGAGGGAACATGGATGCTGAAATCCTCCAAGAAGGAGAAAATTAAAAAAGCTCAATTTGGGGGAGAAATAACTTGGATTTATGCTGTTTGTTCATCTTGGCTCACGCACCACGCACACCCAAAACCAACCACACCCACACGCACACACGCGCACACATGCACACACGCACATACACACACATGCACCACACATGCACGCACAACACGCACGCACGCACACACACACACACACACACACACACACACACACACACACACACACACCAAACACTCCAGCAGGAACTTTTGCGTACAGTCCCACGCTCCCAAACTTCCTCCAAAATCCCCCAAACACGACTGTCATTCACGGATAATTCCCACACCACGACACCCCACTCCCTTTTGGCACCCGTTCCAACATTCACTGGTGAGGGTCTTTGGTATAGGAGTGGCTGTATATTTGTAACACCTGTACAAATAGAACCTGCCGCTCTACAATACGCGGGTTTGAGCGCACACCCGACAATGTCAACACAGTCTTGCACGGACGAGGAAGTTTGTCAGGGCTGTCGCTGCACGAGCCACCATTGTGTGAAGGAACGCTTTGGAAAACTGAAACCGCACCTTTGTGTCACCCACTTTTGCTACAGGTAGACCTGGCAAATGTGTGCATTTTCTCTCGGCCATCGGACAGTTGTGAAGGAGAAACGACAAGTGAAACTGGCTGATACTGAGAAGACTGATCAACAGTTCTACAATACAAATTTCTTCTTTTTCGAGAGATCTTTTTTTTGGAGTCAAATTCTGTGACACAAAGAACAAAATGGAAGTGGTCAATATGGTTACAGGTGAGAAAGAAGTTCTTGTGTGTTTTTGTGAGCTTGTGTGTGTGTTTGAGTGCACCAGCTTAACATTCTGGTTGTCATTGTGTTCTTTTGTCTTTCAGTTTTGACAACAATAACAAATTTACTGGTCTTGGTACAGATGCAAACTTGTGAAGAAGGACAATGTACACAATCTGATTCTTGCATAAATGAATACAACAACCAAACCAATTCTTTCAAGAGAATATATTGGGGTTTACAATCAGTTCCATGTGATATTCCTCAGGAAGTAGAACTGCTGGATTTGATGGGAAATAATATCAATGTTTTAGGTCAAAATGTTTTCACAGGTCTTGAAAAATGCCGATTTGTGAACATGCAGGAAAACAATATGATCACAATTAACCAAGGTGCTTTTAATGGCATGAAGAATCTGATTCAGTTGGATTTGCATACAAATTCCATGAAAATTATCCAAAAAAATATGTGGACTGGCCTTGATAAGCTACAAGTGCTACATCTTTCCTGGAATAAAATTGCCAGAATCTCATCTGGAAATTTTGAAGGACTTGTATCTCTAAGTGCACTATTTCTGACACAAAACAACATTGTTTTCTTGGAGAAAGGTGCATTCACTGGCCTTCAATCTTTGGCTGAATTAGATCTGGGAAGAAACAACCTGGCAAGCCTGGACCAGGAGGTCTTCAGTGAACTGCCCAGGCCTCTACTTTTCCATGCTGGAATCACTGATACCCGTTGGGATCATCCTTACCACTGCCATTTGCTCTGCTGGCTCAAACAGGAAGAAGAACAAGGCACCACTGTGTTTGGTTTGTACACCGTTCCTCGCTGCGCCAGTGGAACTGCATGGAAAGACCTGAGATGCAATGGTACATGATTCAGACTCTCAAATATGTATTGACAATAGATTTTTTGTAAATATTCATTTTCTTCACTGAACACAATGGGGAGCTTAAACAGCGACATTTCCAGTGAAAACTTCAATGTCGCATCAACTTTAGACAGAAAAATTCCACTTGAGAAACCCTGGTTCTGAGCCAATTTTGTTCAACAACACTTTGAAAGGATAAAAAAGATAAACTTCCAAAAATGTGGAAAAGTCAAAGCATGCAAAACTTTATTTGACATTGTGGTTTTCAATTTGAAACGTCGTGTTTGAGCTCCGTGATGTGTGCGAAGCGAGTGTTTTGGTGTATTTCAGAGACGATTGTGGAGCTGACGAGCCCAGGGACAGACACCAACACCAGACCCTCATCCATTTCACCAGAGACCTGCAACAACGACAACAACACAAGTGAGAGTGTTCAGAATTGAAAAGCAATTGTGAAGGATCAAAGATGTTTTGCTGCCAAGTGGTGTCAAATAACTTGGAAATATTCTGAAGAAAAGAATAGCTCCATGGAGCTCGCGGTGATTTGAGAAAATTTAACTTGCTCTGATTTGGCTTGCTCTGATTTGGCTTGCTCTGATTTGGCTTGCTCTGATTTGCCTTGCTCTGATTTGGCCCACTCTGATTTGGCTTGCTCTGATTTGGCTTGCTTTTTTTGTCAAAATTCTTACTTTTTTCACTTATATTTCACAACTTGGGAACTCATTTAGCACACATCCAAATGGAACAAATTTGAACAAATGGAACTTTTATACATTGTTTCATAATAATATCTACATATTAACCAAAAGAATTGCCCAGTATCCATTTTTAAATTTTCTAAGAAAAATGACTTTTTAACCCCAACTTTACCCCCACCTAAAAACCATATAAAAATTTTCAGAAATCAAAAATCAAATGCCACCTCTGAAACCCCCATACAATATACTACATTTTATCAATATACTTCTTTCACCAAATATTTGTGCCTTCTGAGATACGGAGACATTTCTACATCCACACCCCATTTTTCCTACACTTCCAAATTTGACCATTTTGACCTCAGAAACCTAAAAATTCAAATTTGACAAATTCCTTCCTTTCGCATTATCCCCAACCTAAAATGAACCAAAACAGCCCAAAAGGTCCTAAATCAATTCTCATCTTGACCATGAAACTGCTGCAGACATACTTTTGGAAGATGCTGCCTATAGGTGCTTTGATTCGGCTCGCACCAATTTGGCTCAAATCGTGCAACCCATCTCAAATCACCTAAAAATGATCATGGCGCATTCATTTGTGTTTGTAGGTGCGCCAGTCTGGGTGCCCATCGCAAGTGGAATTGCTGGTGTCTTGGTTGGTGCTGCCGTTGCTGGGATTGTCAGTGTGATCTGTTGGAGGTAAGTACGTTCTGAGGCAGTTCATAAGGAACTCCTCCAGCCCAATAACCATGCATTTTTTTTTGGGGGGGGGGGGAAGAACAACAATGCCAGTTACCTGATTTTCTTCCAGGAGGAAGATGGCGCAGACTCAGGACCAAGCAGCATCCAATGAAATGAATCAGCCAGACCTGGGGGAACCATCTCAGAGCAGTACACAGCCATCTGGCAGTGTACCAATGACCCTGTATGCCTCTCAGCCAATTGGCAGTGTTTCAATGACTGTGTATGCTGATTAAGATCTGATGCTTCTGGTGTCATTTGTCAGGCCCATTGTGTTAAAACTGTCCTTACAAAGCTGTTGTTTCAATTTAAAAACAAAAGAAAAACAGGAATTGACTTCATTTATATACTGGTTGTTCCTTGTTGCACTTAAACTTGTTCCAATGCAAAAACACATTTTTTGTCATACCTACACTTGAGAAACTGATCTGAACCTCTCTCCTGTCAACAACGAATGATCACGACACTGTTTATTGTACATAAATCTGCAGGCAAAACCATCACTTGCAGAACAATGTTTGATCCTTCCTTTTCAATTTGAGTTGGAAAAATCAAAAGTTCATGAGAATGTAAGATCAATTTGTGTGTGAGTTTTCAGGTTTCACACACTTAATATGTGCGTCCCTTCCTGGCCATCATTACATTGAGACTGGACACATTTTGCAGCAATACGAAGACTCGTGTGGTGTTCCCACAAGCGAGACTTGGTGTGAATGCTCTGAGTGAGATGGAGATCTCACACCACAGACACACGGTATGAGAAGCATGTTTCAGCCCACTGGAACACCAACAAAACACTGTGTCAATCAAGTGATCATCAAGAATGCAAAGCAACCGAGATGATCATCAAACCAACACATTATAATGGTGAGACATGAAAGCTCAGAAATGCCGTCAGAAAGTTGCGCCGCCATATTTGACATCGGGTGTTGTGCTGTTTATGAACTGTCTCATCAACAACAAATACACACGTTTCTCTTTGGAGGTATTGGACGCCTTCCAACTGATGCTGCCATATTTGGCGCTGTATCGTGCCACATTCACGCTTGAGTTGTCTCTACACCACCAAACCCAACACAAGCCGCGCGAACAGGCGTTTTCGCGTTGGTGACGCTGTGGCAAATTTTGTGCGCGTCAAGCGGCACACAAAATTTGCCGCAGCATCAAAATTAAATCCATTGGTCCAGACTGATTTTTTACGCTGCAGCAAAACCTACATTGAAAATACAAGGGTAGTTTTGCCACCTGCAGCAAAGTCCTTGATGCAACCCCAATGTGAAAATATTTTTTGCAGGCAGGCGGCAAAAAGACTGCCGCAGCGGCACCAACCCTGAATGTTTTTCCATCTTTGAGATTTGGGCGTCTTCCGAGTGATGCTGCTGGTTTTGGTGGTGTAGGCGTCTCTGAGTTGGCCTGGAAGATCAGGCTCCGTGCCCTCTTGAATAGCGCGTTTTTTTTCTGCTGTTGAGTCTTTTTGAGGTTTGTGGTACGTTTTGAGGAAGCGAAGCCATCTTGAATTTTGTTGAATTTGTGAGTTTGGTCGTCGCTTTGTTCTCCTGGTTCACTGCTTGCTGTTTTGACCAAGACGCTTGAAGGAAGGGAAGCCTGGGTTCATGTTCTTCTGCTATTCTTCAACTTCCATTCACACCTGAAAAATTGTGAACGAGAGGTGGGGGACGAAACACAGTTTTCAAGTTTTGGAGCAGGAATTGGAGAAAAAGTGCGAGCTTCATTCCGAGTTCCGTGTGCTGGAAGTTACGTTGCGCCCACAAATGTTGAACAGAAACCTGCTTCTTGTTGGTATGCACATAATGTTTCTCTTTCAGAAAAAAATACTGCTGAACTGGTCTCAAACTTGATGATGTTGACAATGAGAGGGAAAATTATGAAAGCCTTGTCAGGTAAGAAACATCTGTTTCTTGGGAATGAAAGAACCAGTTGTGTGGTGCAACATTTTCCCCAATTTTTGCCAGCACCTTGCAGTTTTTGGGAGTTGCTCATTGGGGCAGCTCTGATTTTTGATATTCCCTTGTTAGTTTGCCCAAAAAACAAGACTGACCTTGTGCATTTTGGCTTGTGTATTTTGTTTCTCTGTTCTGCTGCTTTGTTCTGGAATGTTCTGCCAACAATGCATTTGGTGTGACCAACAAGGGGTCAGCTGTTCTGGTTGTTCTTTCAGGTGTTGTGCTTGTCTATAATTTGCTGTACAATGTGCACTCACAAACATGCGAAAAGGGAGGGTGTGTTCACCCTGATTGGTGTGTGAATAATTACAACAACCAGTCAAAATTCTTCGAAAGAAGTTTCTGGAATTTGCGGTCTGTTCCAAGTGATATTCCTTCAGATGCACTGGGGGTGAATTTGGGAGGAAATGACATGACTATTTTGGGTGAACATGTTTTCAGAGAACTTAGTGAATGTAGGATTTTGTATCTCTATGCAAATGGAATGAAAATAATTCAAGCTGGTGCTTTTAGTGGCCTGATAAATCTCAATGATTTAGATTTGAACAACAATGCACTCTCAAATCCTATGGCCACCATGTGGACTGGTCTTGAGAAGCTCAAAACATTGAACCTTGACCGAAACAAAATCTCTGGGATTTCTGCTGGAACTTTTCAGGGACTTCTATCTTTGAATAAACTTTTGTTAGCTGACAACAAAATTGTTTTCTTGGAGAAAGGAGCCTTTGCTGGACTCAAATCCCTAACTGAACTGCACCTGGACAGAAACTACCTTTCCACTTTGGATCAAGAAACATTCAATGATTTGTCCCGACCTCTCCTGATAACTTTGGGAGAATGTAATGCGGACCACCATCCCATTCTGTGTTCTTCCCTGTGCTGGCTCAAAAAGGAAGAAGAACAAGGCAATATTATCTTTGAAAGTTGTGCAATCCCAAACTGTGCCAGTGGTGCTCAGTGGGAGGATCTGCATTGCATTGGTAAGAGGTTCTGTATCATCACAGAGAAATTGATGATCTATTGTCAATGCTGAGTTCCCACCAGTAGATAATCAAGTGTTTCATTGCAAACTTCAGAAAGTACCAGGAAGCCTGAATATGCAGTGACCAAGAGACCAAACACCCTTCCTCCACATGGGTGTGAAAGTGAGTTGAAAGCAAAAGGTGAGTTGGCAAAAAAGCAGGTTTTCCAATGGCTGGAGTTGGTGGGTGTTGGGCTCCCTCTCATTTGTGTGATTTTCAGGAGAAAGCGTCTGGGTGGTAACTGTAAGTGGACTTAGTGGTGGGTTGGTTGGTGCTGTGGTTGTCATGGTTGCCCTGGTGACATGTTGCAGGTGAGTTTCAACATCAAAAATTACCCCCAATGAAACATTGCTTTCAGAAACAATGGAAGCTTTGTTATTTTACTTGTATGTCATTTTTTGTTTTCTTTAGTGGGGAGGGTACAGTACTCCCAGATGTGAGCAAAATCCAGGCAAAAGAGTGAAGAGAAAAGAAAATATTCTTGAACTTGAGTGATATTTGAGAGGTCTTTTTTGTTGCTTTGTGGTTTCTTTCAGGAAGATAATCAGGAAAATAGCAAGAGATCCTAAGCAAGGAGAAGATACTGAAGAAGAATGTTTGGGAATGACAGAGGAACACGATTATGAAGAAATCAATGACAACATGGCTGCAGGCATAACAAGGCAACGCATTTACGCTGAAGAAGACAATGGTGACGAACATATGGATTGGTGACGTGGCACAGCTGAAATTGTCACAAGATTTTTGTTTGCCAACATCTTGGCTGTTATTTTCGCATTTTTTTTGCTTCTGTCAAGGAACGTTCGATTATTACACCGAACAAGGGAAACAGAAATGTGGAGGAGTCGCCATGTTGATTGGATTGATTTGCCAAACACTTCCACCCCCACCCCCACCCCCACACCCACCCACACACCCACACACAC
>JAAUXT010053994.1_pt1 | contig 18765 bp, 30 predicted proteins | sample 7278171 | NCBI WGS metagenome assembly JAAUXT01 (sample SAMN14350112, study PRJNA611818) | marine sediment metagenome | isolation source: surface marine sediment (1.8m) | place: French Polynesia: Moorea | collected 2018-08 | reverse complement strand
GATTGTGATAAATATAAACAACATAGAAATTTATTAAAACAAAATATTATTTCCTTGGATAATAATTTTCAATCCTTATCAAATAAGCAATTAATACAGATTATACAAGGTGAAAAAAATAATCTAGTAGATAATAGTACATATCAGAAAATATATCAATTTATTAAATTATACATTGTGCTTACTGGCAGATTTGCATAAAAATTATTATTGCCTTTAATATTATTATAATAATATAATGCACTCAAAAAATGATTCCATTGGCTCCAAGGTATACCCTCTTCTTTTTCTAAAATTTTTTATTTTTTATTTCGTATGCGTGTGAGAACCGTGTATCAGACGGCTATCAATAAAAATCGATTAAAAGCAAAGAAGTGTAAAACAGCGCGCATAAAGTGAGGCCCGGTGTTGGTTTTGATTTAGATGAATTTTACATTGTTCCAGTTTGAACATATTGCGTAAGCATGTTCACAGCGCAAGTATAAAATGTATTTAATGCTCCTTCAACAAGATATTGTTTTGTGTTTGTACCTCGCGAGATTTTTCATGCTATATTGTAACCTACCTCATTGTTCTGTACGACGCGTTGTGTAGGTACTGCAATAACCTCCATAAGCAGAGGTGGTACGACCGTCTTTTTCTTGAATTTTGTCGCATAGATCAACTTTTGTAAGGCAACATCATTGCAGTTGATGCACTTGTATTTTTTATATAAACACAATATCATACTTTGCTTGTAGAAAATAAAGCAATGCACTGTGCAATGCATTTGACTTGAGACAAAAGTTGTCAAGAGCTGTTGACATTCACGGTAGAAAGATCAGGGAACGATGTGTTTGTTGGTCAGTTGTGCACAACTGTGGCTGCACACAAACATTGCCGTGACTTGAAAAATAAACGAAGCTCATCAGAAAATACGTGTGCGCATCGCTACCAAACACAGCCTTGGCAAGAGATGACATTGTTTTCAGTTCCATTCTGTCGCAGTGAAGCTGAGTCAAAGATAGAGGCACGTCTAGATGTACCTCGTACTTTTGCGCCTTGTGCACTGGACCAACCGTTTGATCCACTGAAAATGAGCAGTGTCACGAACGGACTTCATTGGTACGTCTGACTGGTCTGTTTGGAGTTTAGAGACCACAGAAGGAAGGTTCCAACAATTCGAACTCACTTGAAGCTGCACCTGGTGAAACCTGTTTGTGGAAAAGTAAGAGTATAGAAACCGCGAAGATGGCAATGACACTGGCAGGACAAACTCTGAAGATGCACATTGAGAACGGCGATGTTCCGGCCGTCGTCAGTCTGCTTAAAGCTGGCAACATCAATCTGGACGAGAGGGACGCTGTGAGTAGAGTCTGACTTTTGAGGTGTCTCGCTTTGATGATACCTCCACAATTGAAAGTTTTTTGTCAGAATTTGTTGGAAAACAATCATACTGTTTGTAATGTCGTGGCGTTGAGACTGAGTGTACGAGTACGAGGATGAATCATTTATTTCTGATAATGGTCATGATCGGAACCCTCTGCAATTGTTGTGCAATGCAACCCATTTTGTACCTGAGCAGACTGTAGAACGGTAGAAACTGTGTCAAAGAGCTTCAACATGTACAAACGTTCTGATCATGACCATTATCAAAATTAAGTGATTCATCCTCGTACAACAAAATCCATAATAATATAGCGCTGACACTTGTATTCTATTTTGAAGGACGGGCAAACCTTTCTGATGTCAGCATGTCAAATTGGAGAACAAACGATGATAGAAGAAATCCTGAAGCAAGGAGAAGAATCCTTTGGAGTGAAAGCTGACATCAATGCAGTGGACAATGTAAATTTCATGACACATACTGTTGAAAAACGGACTCCCTCTTTGTGACAGCCCTGGTTTGCACGAACGACACTGCGAAATCCTGAACACATTCTTTCTACGCTGCTCTGTCGGCCACTTCCTTGAACGACGATTTGACAGCTCAAAATTTCTGTTTTGTTTCCTTTCAATCGACTCGAATTGCTTCAACACACAGTTTGTGTTCTTGAGTTTGTGTTCAGACTGCTGTTTGTATCAGGACAACTGGACGGCCCTGCTGAACGCCAGCAAGGAAGGACACCATCGAGGCGTGGAAGCCCTACTCAGACATGGAGCCGACATCGAACACAGAGACATCGTGAGTTCAGAAATGGCCACATTTCAGAGGACACAAGTAGACGCGCCTTGGAAAGTGACTGTTCCTCATTCATGCTTTTGCGACAAGTCGAGTTTTGTTGGATGTCGGTATCTGCTTTCAGGGGGGCTGGACTGGTTTGATGTGGGCTTGTTATAAAGGCAGAGTCGAGGTCGCCAGGGTCCTGTTGGAGAACGGTGCAAACTGCAACGTGAAAGGAGAGGTACGAATAGGTCTGATGGAGGAAGCAGCAGAAAGGTCGTCAACAGTTCTCGTGAACAGGGCAACGGATTCTGACTGTGATCGGGGATTCTTTTTAAAATCGCAAAGGCAGAGTGTGGTTGCGAAAACGGATTCGACAATCAACCAACAACCAACCAACTTGGGTCACTGACATTTGGTGATCTGGGTTCGTTGCAGCATCACATGTCATGTTTGACCTGGGCGGCCGGCAGAGGTCACACCGTCATCGTGCGCATGCTGCTCGACCACGGCGCCAAGGTCAACACGGCTGATAAGGTGCGCGCGCAGGATGTGTGGAGAGAATTTCCTTCCTTGAGTGTGAAAACAACTTGCCTGTTCCACGACGAACTATGAATTATGCTTTGCAGTACGGCACAACACCTTTGGTGTGGGCGTGCAGGAAAGGCCACAGAGACATCGTGGAAATGCTGTTGAATGAACACGCCACTGTTGACAATGCTGGCATGGTTCGTTTTTCTATACTCCCTGAGCACATTTGTTTCGGACCAATTTGCGCAAAGTTGCATCAATTTCGGGTGTTTTTGTTTTTTTGTTACAGAACTCACAGACCGCTCTGATCATGGCAGCAAAAGGTGGGTACTCGGATGTGGTGCACTTGCTCTTGGACTGCAGCCCGAACGTAAACGCGACGGACAAGGACGGCTACACGGCGCTGACGTGGGCAGCGAAGGAAGGCTTCCCGGACATCGCGTACAGCATCATTCAAAAGGAAGCGTACGTCAACCTGCCGGACAGGGTGAGTGAACGAACCTCGTTTCAATTTCTGTTTCACTGGTGAATTCTCGCTTCATGAATTGTAGCCGCAACGTGTCGAAAGTCAACTTTTTCTGTGGTTGCAGTACGGAGACACAATCTTGATCCACGCTGTGAAAGGCGGCCACGTTGAAGTTGTGCAGGCATTGCTCAAAAAAGCTGCTGATGTGGACATAGGGGGAATCGTAAGTGTCCAGTTGTCGTCATTCTTGGCCTTTGACTTCATTCTTTCTCCAAGAAATGCGTCCTCATGTGTGTTCTGTGACGAACTGTGTTTTTCAAACAATTATTTGAAGGACAACAAAACCGCATTGTACTGGGCTGTGGAGAAGGGTCACCTCGCCATTCTCAAACTGCTTCTTGATTACAACGCGTCGAAGGAGATACCGAACAAGGTTTGTGGGTTGAGAAACAAACGCTTGTGGTCGTGTGACCAAGTTGCATTCTGTTGCTGTGACCTGTCGTGCTGTGTCTCGTGTCGTCACCAGGACGGAGACACGCCGCTGATGAAAGCTGTGCGCGGCAGAAACACGGAGATCGTCGAGCGGCTCGTGCTGCACGGGGCCAAAGTCTCCGCTGTCGACAAGGTGTCGTCTCTCCTCAAAATCTGCTCAGTTTGGAAATCCACTTCGTGCACTTGGTGTTTGAATTGTTTTGTGACAGCTTTGAACTGTGCAGAAGTGAAAGAAAATTTTGTCGCGTCACAATGTCCCACAGGAAAGTATATAAACGGTGTGTTGTTGCAGAAAGGGGACACCCCACTGCACATTGCTGTGCGTGGCCGCAGCAAACGCATCACAGAGATTCTACTGCGCAATCCGAAAGACTCGCGCCTCCTGTACAAACCCAATAAAGCTGGCGAAACCCCGTACCACATGGACGCCTCGCATCACAAGAGCATTCTGTCTCAGATATTCGGAGCACGTAAGTGTTGTGGGCGGTTTCCTGCCAGAAGATTGCCTCATTGTTATCAGGCGCTTGCGCTGATATTGTTTCACCCGCGTATCGGGCACCTGTCCACTGTCCTCTGTCAACTTTGCCTCCGTCCTCCACCACCCCTGCCCATTGTCTTATCCAAAAGTTGGACTTGTCATTTTTGTCCCATTTTGCGTCTTACTTGAAAAAAATTGTCCAAAAAAAAAAATGGCCTCGCCAACACCATCCACCCTGCACCCATTGTCAAAAGTTGGACTTATCATTTTTGTCTATTTTGAGTCTTGTCTGAAAAAGTTGTCCTGAAAGGCTGAGTTGTCTGGTGAACACCCCCCCCCCCCCCGCGCGCGTATTTGGCACAAGACTATCACGAGTTGACTTTCTCTGTGTTGGGTGCAGCAGGGTATGTACGCGTCGAGCGGCTGAATTGAAAGTCTGATTTCGATTTCCTTTCCTAACGCTGTCAGTGTGATTCCAGGAACAGCGTGTGTCATTCTTGTGAAATTTGGTCAATTAGACTCCGAAGAATCGAATCCTCGTGAGGTACAGTGTAACTGCAGGGCATCTCAACGCGGAGGACAGTATCCAGGGTTACGACATCTACAGCAGCACGATCGCAGATGTACTCAGTGATCCCGCCCTCCGCACCCCGATCTGTGTCGGGCTGTACGCCAAATGGGGCAGTGGCAAATCCTTCCTCATCGACAAGTTGCAGAGTAAGTCGCCCCATTTTACGGGAGGTGGGGGGACCGGTTTGCCTGTGCGAGATACCTGAGCTGAGGAAAAAATAAATTTTTGTGTCGTTCGCAGCAAAAAGCGTTCTTCGTGGACGAGATATTTCCAAGAGCACATCAGAATGTGTGTGACGTGTTGTGGGAGTCTGAAGACAGTGAAAACCTCCGTTGTCATGTCACTAGTTTTCATGTCAGTCAGGTTGACAGGATTTCCCGTGCACGCTCGCAGCAAGTTGTGGATTTGTGATCTGTGCGCGTTTGCAGAGGAGATGAAGTCGTTCACGCAGCACAACGCCGACCCGTACCTGCGCTTCACAGCCGTGCAGTTCGTGCTCTGCTTCGTCGCGTCGCTGCTGATCGGCATCGCGCTCTCCCTCGCGCTCAACTGGAAGTGGGGGCTCGGCGGGGGCCTCGGGCTCTTCACCGTGCTTTACATACTGCTGGGTGAGCTCGCACAAACGCACACAAATTTCTTTTGGCATGCAACCAAAACTGCAGCTGAAACTCGAGCCAGCAGTCGCGCTGTGCGCTGCTTCCAGTTGCAGTTTCTGTTGTTTGTGATCAGCGCATGTCAGGATTGCTTCTGCACATCGATCATTCAGTTTGCTGGCGGAGGAAGGATCTCCTTCACATCACTGTCTCTTTGATTCCGTGTTAATTAGTCGTTCATACCGGTGTGAACACACCGACCTGAAATTGAACTGACGTCGACGCGTGTTTGCAGGGATTGTGTGGTTCGGGAGCACTCGGCGTGAGTGGCGCTGGGCGGACAGTATTGGGACGTACATTGCGCGGAAACTGCAGTTTCTGCAGCTGCTGCTGCAGGTGCTGTTCTGCAACCAGCCGCAGCGCGGGGACCGCGACTCCATCGCCGTCAGGTCAGTCCTTCACGCGGCACAGCTTCTGCTGTTGCAACGACTCGAAAAGCTGCACACTCCCCGTGTGCTGTTTTTCACTTGGACAAATTTTTGATTTGTCGGTAGATCTATATTGTAAGTTCGTGCAAGGTTTTCTCTGCAACTGATCTCGTACAAATCGATCTCATTGGGATTAACTTTCACTGAAAGTCGTTTTGTTCAGGTGTGGAAATCTTTTGATTTCCTTTTGTTCTCAGGGAGAAAGGCTTGGCAAACAGGTACACTCCAGTCACCAAAGATTGTGTGCCCTTGTACAGGAATGTTCGTGCTCGATGTACCAGTGTTCTTTTCGGTATCGTCCTGTCGGTGATTGGTTCGTTTTGTGGACGCAGGATGAAAATGTCTGAGAAAGACCTGGATTTTGTTGGACTTCATTTTGGGAAACCGTAGTTCCGCCTGAATTTTCACCTACAAAAAAGTTTAAGTTGTAGAGAGTGAATTCCAAATTGTATTGACTTCGGTGAGAAAGAAACAATCGCGACAGAAGTGTTCCAACAAATTGCTTTGCTTTCTTTGATGTCAATTTGTGTAACGAAAAGCCAAGTAACAGCGGGAAGCCATGCACACGTACTTTTTCTGCGCATTAGACGTTTTGTATTGCAGGTAGTGTTAGAAAAATTATTTCTTACACTTAACACCCGCAGAAGTGAATTTTGTTTTGGTCTTGTGAGCGCGAAACTTATGTCATTGTAACCACCCAGTTGCATGGAGTCAACAAGACCATTCTTATTTGTGTTGGAGAATTCTGGATGCAATTGTTCTGACAGAAAATTTCCGTCCGGTTTCGAAAGGGGATGCATTGTCGCCGAAGCCAGAATGTTGCTGGCTGAAAGACATTTGAAAACATTGGACTGGACCCAGTGGGATGCGAGATCCATCTTCCTCTCTCAAGGGAAAGTCTCTCCGTTCGCAGATTCTTGTTCACGAACAACGCGCGACTCGCGAGCGTGGTGGGGGAGAAGTCCATCATGGAGATGATCAGCACGCTGAGCGACGCGCTCGAGCAGGAGTACGGCGTCCTCGTCACCAGGCTCTACAGGGTCTTCAAACCCGCCAAAGGTCCGTTCGTGCAACCGGGATCACACCAGATGAGTGTTGCATTGTACCCTGTGTTCGCGAGCACGAATCTTGTTCGTTTCGTTCGTTTGCGAACGTTGAAACTGTGTGCCCCGAGCCAGGGCAGTCTGCAGAAAATTGTTATTGGGGTGTGATTTGAATTGAGTCTTCAGTTGCAGTCTTCGCCGCACTCCAGTACTTCCCTCCTCTCTTTCCTCAGCGAGTACGAACGGGCGCTTCAAGACGATCTGCTGCATCCCAATCTTCCTCATCGCCATCTTCATCTTCTGCTGCTTCATCACTGGTGTCACGCTGCTCTGCGTGCGCGGCGTCCACGACTTCTCGCGCCCCACGTACACCATTGAGAACAGCGTTCTAATCGGCATCGCCATCATCATAGGCATCACCATCATAGGCAACTGCTACACGTGGGGCAGGATCATCGTGAACATCATTATTTCGCCCAGAAGACGCATCCAGAAGATTGCGAACAAGATCAACTCTTTGTCGGGCATGGAGCCTGTTATGCAGGTAACTAATGAGGAAATTTCAAACAAGCAGTCTTTTTCAATTGCGAGCAGTATCTTGGAACGAACGCTATTTCAACGCATTGTCGACGTCTGCAGAACCTGAAACACGAGGTGGAGTGGATGGGCAGCATGGCGCACTGCATGGACGCCTTCCTCACGACGCACACGCGGCTCGTCGTCATCGTCGACGGACTCGACAGCTGCGAGCAGGAGAAACTGCTGCAGGTGTGTGTGGTCGAGTGGAATGAAGAATACGGCGGTGGTGGAGGGACAAATTATTGCAGGCAGGGTCGATGCTGAGGAGGGGGGCAGAGAAAAGAGAAGTGTCTTTTGAGACCTGCGTGTTGTTGCAGGTGCTGGACTCGGTGCACATGTTGTTCGGGGACAGCGGGTCTCCTTTCATCACCATCCTCGCCATAGACCCGCACGTCATCATCAAGGGCATCGAGCACAACCTGCACGGCCTCTTCCGCGAGTCGTCCATCAACGGACACGACTACCTGCGCAACATCGTGCACCTGCCCTTCTTCCTGCAGCCCACCTACGGTGCCGGCGGCAGAACGCGCAAGGACAGCGTGGGCAGTGACAGCGCACCCAATCACCCGCCGGGATCGAAATTCTCGGTGAGTCGGCAAATTGCTGGCAAAAGTGGCAAGATAAAGTCAGACAGAACATTACGCAGGCTTTGAAGAAACATTGCAGACACCACTCCCAATGTTGATGTCCTCAACGCGTGGCTTCCAAGGTCAGTCCAGACTTCGCACTTACACAGCTACACCTATACACACACACACACGCACAAACACACACACACACACCTGTGTGAAGCCGTTTCACGAAGTGATGGGCTCAACTATTTGCAGTTGATCTGTAATTCTTCCAATTGCAGAGAGACCCGAGTATCTCTGGGTCGGTGGGTTCGCTGCCGGAGAGCGGTGGTGGCGGCAAGAGCTTCAAGCGGAACCGCTCCAGGACGAGTCACGGCAGCGGCTACGGCAGCGGCGTCCTCACGCGACACCCGTCCACCTTCGACCTGACCAAGTCGCTCGTCAAGGACACGTACTTCAGCGACATCAACCCGCGCAACATGCGCAGACTCATGAACATCATCGCCGTCACCGGTGAGACTTCCGACTTCGACCAAGACATTCCAGTTTTCAGAACAATTTATTGACACTCGTTGTCAGGTGTGACTGGAAGAAGGTAAATGGTTCTAAAAACTGGAATGTCTTGGTCGAAGTCGGAAGATGACGCTGTTCCACTTCTGACACATCACATTCCGTTATTGATTAAGGACGCGTACCGTATTCACCTGTGTAAGAGTCGCAGCAAGTTAGCTGGGGGTTTCTTTGGTTGTTTTTGGAACTGAGGTCAAATTTAAATAATAATGGACTCCCACACGAAAGACGTTCGCTGGTGTTGATCCTTATGTTTTGGCGAAAGGCAAGTCTTACACGCAGGTGAATGCGGTACATTTAGCACGACGGTGTGTGTGTGTGTGTGTGTGTGTGTGTGTGTGTGTGTGTGTCCCGTGTACAGTCTGACTCACTGTGTTCAGGTCGGCTGCTGCGCGCCTTCAACGTGGACTTCAGCTGGTTCCGCCTCGCCGCCTGGATCAACGTGACGGAGCAGTGGCCGTACCGCCTCTCGTGGATCATCCTCGAGATCGAGGACGACGACGAGATCGACAACGGAAACACGCTGCGCGTCATCTACAACAAGTCAGTTTCTGCAACGTTTTGTGTTGCGAGGACATCACCGCACACCACATACCAACACCTGCCATGTTTACCTGCAGGGTGCAAGCCAAGATGCCGGTGTCGAAGGACGTGGACCCGCTGCTGGAGATCGACCGGAATCCGCGCAAGTTGGAGCTCTTCCTCTCCAACTACTCGCCGTCGCTGACCGTCGGAGACCTGCGCAAGTTCCTGCAGTGCACTATCAACGTGGATCCGTACCTCCGCAAACTTATCCGTGGTACGAAGAGCGGGTTCGAAAGAGCCAAGAATCATTGTGATCGTGTTCTTCCCAGAATTGTGGTTGCATCTCTTTGTCAGAATGAACGTCGAGTACAAAATATTCGACAAGGTTGTCTGTTGTCTCGAGATTGCTTTTTTTTGTGGACGGTGGTATCAGTGTTTCTCAGCCGCGAGGGAGAAATTGGTTTTCCCCTGCACTTCCTGATTGATTGCAACCCCCACCCCCACCCCACCTTGCAAAAAGTTCTGGAATCTCTCAGTTTTGCAGTTCTTCCAGGTTTCTGGATTTCCGAGTTTCCAGATTTACCCCTGCCTGTGTGCAAAGTGTACTTGGAAATATCGTTTGTTTCATCAACGCATCGCCTGAAATTATCTGCAGGAGGACGTGTCACTGGAGTCATTTCACTTCGTTTTCCCGACAGAGATGCAGCAGAATGTGGACAACGCCGCTCAGGAGTTGGCGCCACCGGGGATGGCGGCTGGCCTGCCGTTGCTGCCGCCGACGCCGCTGCCAGAGCAACCCGCCGCCGCCGCGCCGGGGCCGCCACAGCTGCCGTCCGGCTGGTCCCTGCGCCGAGGGTCAGCATCCGCCAATGATCCTTCACAGTTTTCTGGTCTTAGGTCGGTGTATAGGAAGTCTGTATCCGTTTTGTTGTGTGGAGTTTTGTGTGGTCGGTTGTTGTGTTAAACAGATGTGCTTGGTAAATTAAAATTCAAAACTCGACGTTTGCGCTTTGACGTTGGTTATCGTTGAGACAGAAAGCAATGTTGAGGCGGGAGAGAAACTTCAGTGTGAGGCGAGCCTGAAGGGGGAAAGCATCGTGAATGCTGTTGATGCACAAGTCGTACCTGCAGTGACATATTTGTCTTTGATGAACGAAAACCAGCGTTGAGAAGAACACCCACGTTTGTTGATCTGGCCACACAGACTCTGCGAAATATCTTCAGTATGTCGCTCCTTTCCAAAGTAAATAATTTGACATTTTTGAATTATCGAAGCGTGGCAGTTGAACTTTTGTGTGTGTTTTGTTTTCGTTCGGGAAACAATTTTTGAAGCGCAGTGACCAATTTTCTGACGATGCCCGTCGCTGAAGTTTGTACTTGTTTTATCTCTGGGCGATGGCAAAAAAATCAAATCAGGTCAGTTTGTGTTGAGTCACAAGTGCACCGAACACCGACAAACCACAGCTTTCTTGTTTACGGGTTTGTCCGTTCTGCCTCGACTTCTTCGGATACCCTTTTGTCAAACTTGTCAAAATTCATCGAAAGCAATTCCAATGTTTTGTCTTGACAGAATTGTGGGTCTCCGTTGAATTGTTTCTTTTCTTGTTTCCTGTTTGTGCCTGAGTAGATACTCTCAGAATGCTCCGAAATGAATTTCCCGCCACGTGTGTTGGAAATCATCATTTCGAAAGCAACGTGCAGTGTGAACGATGTGTCTGCGGGTTTCACTGCATTGTGGGAAATGCTTGTTTGAGGATTGTCGCTTTTGTTGCAAGTTTCGTTGTCTTTCGTCAGTTCCTTGAGAAGACAGTCCAGCGGTGGTAGTGACACTGCTTTTAGGTCAGTACTGAACACCAGAATTCGTTTGTACTTGAACTTTTTTCTTGTCTCATGTGTATGTCCAGTGCAAAAATGATGTGAGCGCCAGTTACAGCCTCTTCTGTTGGCAACATGTGCACAAATCCAAATCTCTCTGCAAAAAAGGTAGGGTGCATTTTTGCTTCAAGAGTCACAAAATTATGATTTCCGCCACACGATTCGTGATCACCGCCATTTCGAGCACAATGTCCCCGCACGAACTCCGTACCTTTTGCAATCCGCTCACGCCTTCCCATTTTCAAAACAACTTCCGTCTGCACTGAAAGAGGACGATCACGACGTCGTCATGTCAGAGGAGTCACGTTGTTTGCAGGAACATGACGCCGGCGCGCGGCACGCCGCTGCGGCAGATGGGCGGCGGCCCGACGCCGGCTCTGCACCCGGGGCAAATGATAATGCACCCGGCATACCACGTCATGTCACCCGCGCAACAATTGATGCAACTGCAGCAGCAGCAATATCCGACTCCGCGCAGTAGACACAAGGTGCACGTCAAGGTGAGACGCGGTCACGTTCTGCGGTGTTCTTGTCGCGTCTGCGCACCGAGCGACTTAAAGCACCCGATGTCTCCGCTGTTTGTCCGCAGGGCGGTTTGAGCGACATCGCGCTGGAGACGCTGGCGGTGGAAGACGTGTGCAGCCTGCTGACTCGCCTCGAGGGGCTCAACGAGGCTCAGATCCCGGAGTACCAGGAGCGACTCCATCGTAACAACGTCAATGGGATGGTGAGTCACGATCACTTCACTTCGAGCCCTGGATCGCGGCTGAAGTGGTTTGGGGTGCAAAGCAGCAAAAATAAAAATCCTCCAAGACGAGCCCACTCTTCTCAGAAATGTGTCTTGACTTGCACCTGAACGAAACGAATGGCGCGGCCAGCTTGAAGCTCAAAGGCCTGGCTTCCTGGTTGCACCACGGTGACATGTCTGCAGGTGCTGTACAACTGCGAAGTGAGTGAGCTGAAGGGTGTGATGAGCATGACGTTCGGCGACTGGGAGCTGTTCCGGGCGATGGTGGAGACGCTTCGGGAGGAGCCCGCCGCGGGAGGCGCCAACCTGTCGCCGTCCGACCCGGTCCCAGTCGACCCGCCGTCCCCACTGGTGCGTCACACACACACACGCACGCACACACACACACATACACACACACACACACACACACACACGCACACACACACACATGCGTGCGCGCGTGCGCCCTCTTTCCAACTAGCGAGTGACGGTTCTGAAGTATCTTGCTCTGATGCTTTTGCCGCAGATTTCAATGTTGAGTGAGCCCATAACCACCACCCCCCTGACCTAAATGTCGAGCAACCAGAAAGGGGGGGGGGGGGTACCCAGCACGTGAAAGATGTGATATCAGTGGGGGAAGTCACCCAATGTTTGAACAATGTGATGTCAGGTGACATCCAAATTTTTCTAATGCTGGATGACCCAGTGGGGAACACCCACCAGACCTATTTGAGAAATTTGATGTCATGTCGGGTGACAAGGGGTAGGGGTCACCCAACATTGAAAAATCCGTTGGTCTGACAGGTACACGTGATGTCATGTCATGGTGCTGTCGTACTCCGCCGAGTGTTTCATGCAGTGTGCATGCTTGTTTTCCGTGCAGTTGAAGGACTTCACTCAAGACGCCTTGTCGTCGGTTCGTCTCGAACAGCCGAAAGCGACACGAAAAGCACGACCAAAGCGAGAGAAGAGTTTGAGTCCCGAACCGGGCACATCTAAGGTATGAGATTCCTGCAAGCAACGAGTGGTTTTGCTTGTTGCAATATGGCATTTTGATTTGCCCGAAAGGACGGATGAAACACAAAGTTGCAGCTCAGAACTACCGGTAGAAGAAACACAAAAACTGACAGCTCAGAAAGATTGTTGTGAGAGGGTGAAAAAACGTTCCGCCCTGTGCCAGGCCATTTTTGCTGAATGGAACTCAAGTGTTTTGATTCGTGTGCAGGTTGGGCGGTTTATCGTGCGGCCGGTAGCGCAGACTCGGCGCATGAAGGACGGCAGCGAGGAACCAGGTACAGACACACACGTGCGCACTCCTCAGGCTTCGTGCAGACCGAGACAGATCAACTGCACACAAAACTCTCAGTGCCCCTCGGACTCCGCGATGAATGCATGAAAATGCCGTTTGCAACTGAATTTAATTTGCGCCGAACAGAACTTACCGTCCTGAAGTCAGACACTCGCAACTGGTTCATGGCCTCAGGTTTGAAGCTGGACCCGTCCGTAGCGCGGAAGGACACGGTGGTCGGCGAGATTCTGTACGAGACGCGCGCGATTCAGGACGCGATGGAAGGGTTCGGCATGTCCGACTATGATGACGAGGACGAAGACGAGGAGGAGGTTTGAACTACCTTTCTTTCCCGTGGCTACCGCAGTGAAGCGAAGACAACACAATTTCTCGCACAGTTGACCAGTCGCTGGCCTCTCGTGTTTGCAAGCGCGCGGTTCGACGAAGGCGTCTTCCTTCCCGCGCGCTCACTGCAGATCACTGTGAGCACTGATGCGACCCCACTTGCCATTTTCAAAATTGGGCCAAAATCTGCAAGTCGGCCAAATGTTGTGTGAGGTGTTGAGCCAACCGTTTGGAACCGCGCGCTTTCATGGCGAGGTCTCTTTTCTTATCGCTCGGTGCTTCTGCTGAACGTTGTGTTTGATTGAAATTCGCTCAGTTGTCCATGACATTTGTGACATGTTTTCAAGTTTCGTGAACTTTAAATCATTGAATGACAGTTGACAGATACACAAAAGAGAATTCGACGAATCCTGCAGTTGGCAGTGAGAAGTTGCACTTTGTTGTTGCGTTTGTGTTGTGCTTGATGCGTTCGAACTTGGCAATTTTGATTGGCCACGATGTCGATTCGCTGTTTCTCTGTTGCTCGGTCTGAGTGCGATGGCTGGCGGTGGCAGAGCCTCTTCCTTTGCCACTTGTGTTCATCTCCACAGCTGACCGTGTTTTATCGTGTCCACAGGTGCGCATGAAGCTGCTCGACATGAACCAACTGAGCGTCATATCCGAGGAGAGCGTGACCGCGGTGGAGCAGTACTTCCACAAACTGCTGACTGTGGAGGAGGAGGAGAAGTCGCAGCGCAGCCGCAGCGCCGAGACGCGCGACACGAGTCCGCGCACCACGCCGCGCTCCAGCCCCACCCACAGCCAGCCGCAGTCCAACATGGGTATGCCACCGCATGCGTGTGTGTGTGTGTGTGTGTGTGTGTGTGTGTGTGTGTTCTGGCACGTCTCGTTTTCCTCTTGTTCGACGTTCGGGTGACTTTTCAATGCAATAATGTTGAGTCCCACGCTGGGATGAGTAGTGAGTCGTGTCGTTTCCCGCAGGCACGTCGGCTCCCGGATCTGTTTGCTCCGAGGCACCCGATCAGTGCGTCGTTCGGATGGATCCGCACGAAAGCGCAGCCTCCGCCGGCTCTGCCGTCACGGCGCCACCGAGTCTCGCCTCCAGCGACGTCTACCTCACCGCCAGCGACGACGCCGCCCACACCGACGGTGAGTTCGCTCGCTGAGGTCACTTCACGATCAGTGCCGAACTTCTAGAGTCTGTGTCGCTTTGTGGGCTTCGGGTGAGACTGGAAGTGTCGCGTGACTCGAACTGAGTGTTGATTTTTTAGGGAAACACGCGGAGCACGTCAAGACGACGAACATCGAGAAAATCGGTTCCTCCATCAAGAGTAAACTCCAGAAATTCGATTTTGGTGACATGAGCAAGAAGAAGAAAAAGAAGAAGGAAAAGGAAAAGGTTGGCGAAAAAAATTCTCCAGAAGAAGCTCTGCTGTGTCCCACAAATGACAAGACGCCGCTGCTGACACCAGCTACGAGCAAGGAGCATCTGAGTGTGCGGCAGGCCAACCAGGTGGCGGACCGCGGCGGGCCGTCCGCCTTCCATGTCGTGACGCCGGCGACTCGGTCCAGGGCTTCGTCCCTCCCAGGGTACGACCACTCGTCACCGGACAACATGAAAGCAGACTGCAGCGCTGCAACCACACCGGGGGCACCTTCCACAGAGTGCAGCGCGTTTCTCGGGGCAACGGAGCGCACTCACGCAGCGCAAACCATAAGTCTGCACACGCTTCCACATAATAACGGTGGCGAATCGACGGACGGGCTGCTCGACACACCCAACGCTGTCAAAGCTGTGTCTGAAGGAAACTTGTTGGTGGATGCTGAAGGCAAAATGTTCAGGCAAGATGGGCTGACGAAAGATGAGTCTTTCGTTTGAAAGACTGGGTTGGGACCATGCTGCGACGTGTGGCTCTGGATCAGAGTCCAATGTCCAGTTGCCAGGGCAGTTTTTCGGGTGTTTTTCTCACGAACCATCAGGCTTCGGTGTGACTTGTGATCGAATGTGTTTCACAAGGCCAGTGTCTTTCAGTTCACTGACGAGCAAAACACGCTTTAACCAGGCCAATTTTCGTGAACCTCTGTGAAACCAAGACGAAGCTGCGATGACATTTGGTGTGAAGGTCACTGCGCTCTACCAGCGTGTCAGATTTTCGGGAAAAAAACCCATAATGCATCCAACCAACTCCGTAAAGAAATTACAACCAGAACGTATTGAAAGTGATACATGATTCAGGCTGTGATAATTCGCTTCCGTTGTGCAAACGTGCGTTTCCTTCGTTCATTGTGGTTTCAACACTTGTGATGCAGTCACTTCTTCCCACTGGAAGTGTGGACTGAATTTCTCACAAAGTCAAACATTTTTTTTGTGCTCTGATGGAACCACACATTTTCCGTTCGTCTACCGAGGCGAATCAAACATTCCGCTGTTGTATCGTCTGTGGGTACACAAGAAACACTGAGAATGAGGCTTCTTTGTTTTGTCTGTGCAGTGTCTGGCTAAAAACCAAACTCGTGGATACCCATCCATACCCGTGGTCACGTGATTGGTGGGAAGAGTGGGTACGGTCCAGCTGATACTTTGGAGGCTCGTTTACTTTGCGCAAGTGTTTGAAATGTCTGCTATAGTAGTAGCTTCTTGAACAATCAGTATTTGCTCCTCACGTTTTTGTGTTGTTGAGGTGGAATTTGTTCGTGGCTAGTGATTTTCGAAGCTTTCGTTGGTGCTTGATTGTACGATTTTGTTGCAGTTTTTGTAACACATATCACGAGTACATTTTCATTCTGTAACTTCGCGTTTTTTTGGAGGTTGTATTTCATCAGCATTTGTGTTTTGAGGTTGTGATTGCAAGTATTGAATTTTGTTTCCCCTTGTTCTTTTTCTTGGCGTCGATCTCGGAGGAAAGCTTCGCTGTCCTCAACAGATCAACGTTTCAGTTGAACAGAACGATGCACTGCCAAAGTTCTCTGGATTGTCTGCTTCTGTGTTATCTGTGTCACACGCCAGTGAATTCAATGAAAGCGTTTCACGCACCCATCAACTCGCTGTAGGAACGTTGCCTCACGTGAACAACAGCAGCTTTGTCAAAAGGAAAACGCAACTTCTTCGTGTTTGTGCAACGCTTACAGTGACCGCCACGCTTAGAAATTGAAGTCTTGGTGTGGTTGCCAATCTCTCAACAACTGCCACATGCCGTGAAGCTTTTCTTCAGCTATGTTACTCAAAAAAGGAAGCAGTAATTTCTGCCAAAACGAAATGCATGTGTGCGTGTTCTCTGAAGACAATCTCCATTGCAATTATCGCTCGCACGAAGTTTCCATTTGTCAGCACGAAGGAACCAGCATCAGTTTATTGGCAAAAATAAAATACAAGAAAGTGAACGAGTTGTTCAAGTTGTTACTTGGGAATGATCAGATAACCTTGTGTGAAAACTCAAACGAAAATTATTTTGTGACAAGAGCAGATCAACTGCACAGACCTGGATCTGCAAACGAAAGGAATCCCTTCGACAACGCCAGTTCTGGACATTTTCGGAAACGCCGTGCGTCGCATAGATTCTACCCGAGTACATCAACGGGTTACGCGGTGCTGAGTAGACGCAACGCTGCACAAGAACAACGCTTCGCGTGCCTTGTGAACCGTGAATGCTGCAGCGCTGTGCTGCACAGCCCGCTGCAAGCCGAACCCGCTTCATCGAGCACGTATTTTCTTGTCTGACCTCACGCTTTCTGCAGTCAACGCACCAAGAAACCCGGATGAATTGACATCTGGTTATCACTATCATCAATATCACACAAAAATTAATTTCATCACTCTCAACATTGACATTTTCAATTTTTATTTGCCTTGCTTGTGTGAGCGCCAGTGAGGTTAAACTCTGAATACTTTCCTCTACCAAAATGCACCAAGTGACATGAGTATTTCCTGCGACACTGATTTCGTGACAGGGTTCGGTTTTGTGCCAGATTGTACTCACAAGACGAAACACATGTTGGTGTCCGCAAGCCAAGAACAGGTTCTGGATGGGCTGCACTTGATTTGCAACTGGCAGAGCAAGGTCCTCCAAACTATCCGTTTGTGTATGAGTTCAATCGACCAACGACCACGGTTTGGGTTTGCACGTGCCAGACGCGCAAGTGTTTTCCTCTTGTGTGGGGAACCTCCAGAAGAGGAACAGAAGCACGAAGGCAATGAGGAGGCACTGGAGGAACATCACTGTTCCGAATAATCGGAGCCGAGAGTCCATCCTGTCCGTCTGCGCGCTCACCCGGTCCAACTGCAGATGCAAAAACAGCCATAAGTGTGTGTGTGTGTGTGTGTGTGTGTGTGTGTGTGTGTGTGTGTGTGTGTGTGTGTGTGTATATGTGTGTGTGTGTGTGTTTGCCTGTGTCTGTTAAAGAAAATCTCTTGCACTCAGTGTTCATGTTTATCCACCACTCTCCAAACATGTGAAACGGCTTCTTCAAAAACGTTCAACTTTTGCTGTCAAACCAGAACAGACTCGTGTACAAACTGAAATGTGGAACTGAATCAAAACAATGAAAGTTTACTCTCTGCTCCGCAGCAACAGCAACGTGAGGTGTGAGCTGCAGTGCAACGATTCACACTGGTACAGCAAATCGGGCGCGCTGAGCGAAAGGATGACGCTGGCAAGTTTCAGGATACTCAAAGGCCACCGAATATTTCTTTCGTTCCTAAAACAGTTTGAGTTCAGAAACACAATCTCAAGGTGCTCACCTGCTGCCTCATGTGCTGCATTTCTCGGCTGTCCGGGGGCGGGCCGGCGGCGGCGGCGGCGGCGGCGCTGCTCGCCACGGCGCGGTGGTGCAGCTGCGGCGCGGAGACGCCGGGGGACTCCTCCGAGCCGCGCGACGACTCCGCCTCCAGCGACGTCATGGCCACGCGCAACCTGCCGCATGACGACAACGGGCTTTGAACGGAAGAGTCCGATGGCATTTCACGTCAAGATGTTGGTCCGCACAGACGAAGTGACCCTGCACCCAGGTGATCACGGCCAAAATTTGAAATGAAGGAAACGTGGTGGATCTTGTGTCCGTTACATTACCCGTTCTTATTTTCTCTCTTCAGTATACTCTTCAGTACACCCAAATTCTGCTTTTTCCGACGGTCGCACAATCCAACATATCCTTTGATTCGACGCAACTTTTGCATTTGCTTTCCTTTCCTATCTCTGCAATACTAAGAGCTGCCGCATAATCCAACATCTGGACCTTTCACCAACTGACTTCAACGAATTGTCAGGAAGTCGGATTGTAGCTGTTCAACAGGCGGTTCGATAAATGTCGGTCACGCAACTCAATCTCAACAATGAAAAACAATTCCCACGATCGTGCAGGGTGCAGTTACGAGGATGTATCCAAATATTCTGAGACTCAGCATGTTCATGGGTCTCTGCGAAGGACAATGGACTCTGCTAGTCAGCTCTTGTCTCAGGTCAACCAACCGTGTCAATTT
>JAAUXT010005701.1_pt1 | contig 18765 bp, 19 predicted proteins | sample 7278171 | NCBI WGS metagenome assembly JAAUXT01 (sample SAMN14350112, study PRJNA611818) | marine sediment metagenome | isolation source: surface marine sediment (1.8m) | place: French Polynesia: Moorea | collected 2018-08 | reverse complement strand
TCTAAGAGAGACCCAAGAGTGGTCCAAGCGGGGGTTTAAATTCACAGCTGGTGTGTCACACCACAGTGGTCAGTATTTTACCCTTCCAAAGTGCGAGCCACATAAATTTGGGTGTGATCCACGTAACGGTGGGCTTCCCGGTGGAAGCACCGAACACGAGTTCACTCACTCACTCACTCACTCACTCACTCACTCACTCACACGTACACACACACGCACACACCTGTCTCCGGAGCCTGCAGCCCCATGTAGACGTGCAGGTCTGGGTTCTCCTGCAGCCGCGCCTCCAGGTCGGACCCCTCCGTGTGGAAGAGGAACAGCGCGGGGATGGAGAGGCGGTCCTGCCCGGTGTAAGACATGACCATGCCGCCCTCAGACTCGTACGTCGAACCGGGCGTCTGGTCTGCAGAGAGGCAACAGTGAGAGGCTTGGGTTCATGCGTGTTGGATGCGTTGCCAAGAAGGGGCTGCTTGTCTCAAATTTCCAGGCGCTGGTTTCCCTGCCGAACAAGTCATCTGCATGGTTCTTTGGTCTTCTGCCCCTGATTTCACCTTGTGGTAAGTCTGTTCTGGTGTCTTTGCCGATCCCCAAGGTTTATGGTTTCCCACCCCGAATTCTTGTGTGCTGGATTCCACACCTGGTTGCCCACACACTAAATTTCACCGTGGTTGCCCGTGCACCTTCAGTTCCCCCCAGTCTGTTCCCATGACTCAACACACCTTGTTTGCTCTGGCTGCCTCCCCCTTCTTTCCCTGGCTCCACACCCTGGCGACCCCTGGCTCTACACCCCTGGGGACACAGGGCTCCACATGGACCCTGGTTCCGCTGATTCCGCACCCTCTCCACCTACTCACCGATAATGATGACACCGATGGCGCCTGCATTTTCCGCTGCCTCCGTCTGCGGGAAGAGAAAAAATCTGTATGTCACTGCATACGTACGTTAATCAGACAGACAGACAGACAGACAGACAGACAGACAGACAGACAGACAGACAGAATAAATTTGCGATGACATCACCTTGGCGTAGAATGAGCAGTTGTTACGATGAACCAGCGCCACCCTGCCGCTCACGTCCCCTGGGTTGGTCAGCGGGCCGCAGGCGTCGACGGGTTCGGCCACACCCACCGCCCCAACAACCTGAACTCACAACAGAGACTCGTGTTGGTTTTGTGCGCACGCGTGCATGTGTGTCTCCATGGAGACTTGCAGAGATCAATGGTCGGGGTCCAAACTCAATTCCAGAATAGATTGCCCAAGTTCTTCGCAAACTTGTGCGAGAAACAAGAATGAGAGGATGTGGTCCCAGAGGACATGTGCGACCCCATCGCCCCTCCAAAGCTTTGGCACACAACTTTTCAACTCTGCAATGCACACACTTATTTTGCAAATGGTCTTCTTGTTCCCTGAGGTTCAGGTTCTTGCAATTTTTTTCAATGATCTGTGAGTCGGCCTCTTACCCCTCCCACCAACCTATTCTGTTTTGTGAGTACTTGTGCACCGGAAATCATACACACGTGCAGTTTCACACAGTTTGAGCCCAAGGAAAACCGGTGTGTTCTCAGTGCGTCGCTGTACTCACGTAAGACACAGGCTGCACGTTGAACTGGTATCCGAACTGCGCGCCCCCTGCTGGGTAGGACGCCGCAGTGGAGTCATCTACCGACAGCGTCGAAAAGACAGACACCTGGAACCCGTCTGGAGAATGGGGACGAGATGGGCATCATGGGGAGAAACATTTACACACCTAGACCAGGCTTGTCTTTGTTTTCTTTCTCACTAGCGTACCCATGCAGACTTGAGGAATTGGTTGCGGGGCGACCCCATTGGGTCAGTCGTGATCTTTACTTTGAAACAACAAATTCAGGGGGAGGGGAGACTGATCTCCGATGTGTCCACTATTGTATTGTTTTCATTGATTCTTGTCTTTGACAAGATCTATGAAGTAACCGCTGTCTGAAACCAAACCAAACAGGGCCGAATTTCTGAGTCACCTTGCATGCTACCCACGCCCCCAACTCTGCAAGTGATCAAAAAACCTTTCGTTGTGTTTGCATCATGGGACATGGTTCCTGTTCAATCACTCGTTTCTGAACCAAAATCCTTGAAAAGTCATTGCGTGGTTTCCAGCAGTATGAGCAGCAGCACATCACTTACCTGCAGTCTGAGAGCCGCAGAAAATCAGGAGAATGAGGCGGAAGTTCAGCGGAGGAGACGGAGCCATATTCCCTCAGGCCAGATCCCCAGAGCTCTCATCTGCTCCAACACAATCTGCCGACAGACAGTTTCAGCCGTGGTGAATCGTGGCCCGTGACATACATGTACCCAAGTTGCGTGGCCTCACTTTCATCCCCCATGTCCAGTTCTCGTATCGTTCCCTCCACTCAACCGTGCCAAAAGATGCACTAAACAGAGACAAAAATATTGGAAATGCCAAATTTGACAAACTTACTGCACTGATCAGGTCCTTTCCCGTGGATTTGCCTTGGCTGAAACTTCCTGTTGGATTCTTGCGTGTTTCGCTCGTGTCGTTAAGCTGATGGAAGTCTCGAGGGGAGTGTAGTCTCAGCAGCTTCAGACGAGATTTAAGGCATGGATCCTGAAGGAAGGGGCCCTGACACCTCTGAACCTGACACAGGACGTACCTCCTTTGGTTCGCAGTAGCGTTCCGCAAAACTCCCCACCCCACCCGTTTCACGAACTTGGGTCGCGACCCCCCCCCCTCCAAATCTTTTCCACCAGGTGAACCTTCGGTGGTTCCCCGACCTCGACCCTGTATCTGCTGAAGCGAACGTACCTGTTTCCCGTCTTTGCACTTATCTCTGCACAGGTCTCTGCGCATTGAACTCCGACGGCGCCTGAGTGTGATTCGAGTCGGAATCCGTAGGATATTGCGTCGGAAATTGAGCAGATTCAACACAAATCCACCCGTGATGCGCTCGGTGCAACACACCTACACACGAGCAGTGCACGAGCATATTCCCCATCGATCAGGGTCGGATCCAGGGCAGCTCGACCCCTCCATCACAACATGAACTGACTTCTGTTCTCATGTAAAATTTTGACCTCAGGTTTCTCTTGAGGATGTGATCCACCCAACACATCTGGCCCAGGGCCGGTGCAACGAATTAAGGAGACACTAGTCTACCCAGATATGGATGTCTGGCCATTTCAAGTTGGCTGAGATGGCTAGACACCCTGTGTCTCCTGGTTTCAGGTCTGACCTGAAATGGCCAGACACCAACTGAAAATGCCACTCGGCCATTTTTGGTGTGAATTGAGATGAGGAGACACCAGACAAGAGGGTCAAGGAGTCTGCCACCAGACCTGCCTGACCTTGGGCAGAGGCTTGGGACCTTCACCCCGTGTCTCCTGATTTCTCGGGTGTTCTGTGTGTCCTCCGGCAGACATGTTTCACGGGGGACACTCGAAGTTCGTTTTCAACCGGATTGATCCCTTGGACCCACCACGTGTTGCAATACATGTAGGAATGCATCCCCTCCCTGTACAGCTGTCGTAGAACTGCCGAATTCACCCATGTATGAGTCGCACCCAAGTTTAAGACGCACCTCATCTTTTTGCCTTGATTATCTGGCGTGGGATCACATTGAAATTTTTGTTTTCTCATATGCCCAGGTATCAGGCACACCGTTAGTTTTGATGCTCAATTTCAGGACCAAAAGGTCCGTCTTATACGCGGATAGATATGGTACTACCATGCCCAGCGAAGAACCTCTGCACGAACCGCCCCTGCATCAAAAACATTGAACTCCAGGAGACGAGGCTGTTTGCCGCCTTTGATGTGTTTGTTGTGTGACAGCTTTCCTTTTGTTTTTGTGTACCTGGATATCAAAAGCTGAACCACGGATTTTGTACAGGGCGGGGAAATGAGCGTGTTGATCAATAGACGCTCAGAATATGGCAGAGGCGGAGCAGGGACTCCGTCCAGATACACATATGATGCAGAAATGGCGCCTTCAATGAGCGTGTTTGGGAGGGGGAAGCATTTCTTTGGATGTCACGGACCACGCTGTCAGCGTCGCCAAAACAAAAACGAATTTCAAGTCCCGAGTTTGACCAGGTTTCGGTCTCCGGTCTGGTTGGTATTTTGCCCCAATGGCAGACACACATGCAGAACGCATTCCGAGGCATTGACTGTTCGGAGAAATGCCAACGGGCAGCAGAACGGGCCTGTCCAGATCAGGTCAATGGGGGCCGCGCCGTTCCTGTGTTGATGCACCGGTGTGCAGAGACAAAGCGCCACTGACTCTCGAGACACTGAGAACGCGCACGCACACCCACGCACCACAGAAACTTCACAACTGCGATTGGACATTTCTGGTGGAAAGGCCAGAGTCAGAAACACTTTGTTATCGTGGTAATAATGAGTAAGTTTATTGATGCTGATAACACAACGGTAGCAACGCACTCGTTGCCAGGCAATGTCGCTATGACGTTTGGTTGCTATGGTGATGACTGGGTGAGTTACTCATTTGTACATGGCTTGATTCAATATATATTCAATATTCACAACTGTCACCAACTTTCACATTTGCGCAGTTTTCAACGGGTTCAGGCTCACAGGCATTTGTGTGAATGGAAAAATCAAGGCAAGCAAATTATAACTTTGAAATCTTCAAAGATTTGTTGTTCTGCTTTCCAAATTCTGAAACTTCCTTTCAGTGTCCGCTTTCATTTCAAAGCCAAGAATTTGTCTTTGGGCGTTGTTGAACACAAAACACGACTGCACCTTCACGAAATAAACGAAAAAAATAATGCAATGTTATTGTGCAGTGCTCTGAGTTTGGCTGTGAGTTTTGACCAAAAAATAACGAACTGAGACTCATCACAGATCTGGAAACACGTTGAAACCCTGGGGTCTGCAGCTAAAAATGACAGCGAATTGACTGGTGGACTATTCACATTCACGTGCATGCGTAGCTGTAAGTTTCTGTACAAAACCGTTCACACCATGCTGACACAGCACTGTGCAGCAGGGGCAGATCCAGGGACTTCGGCCCCACGACAAAAAGGATCTGTGTGTCTTGGTTTGCAACGTGGAAATTTCAAAGTTGGACCGTCGGGGTTGGAGCCCCTGACCGAACCCTGGATCCGCCCCTGTATGCACTGTGCATCGCGAACAAAGCTTTTACACATGATCAATGGAAGGACGATGTGATGGCAAGACAAGTGGAGTTTTCTGAAAGCTTCTGCTCCCGATGTTCCCTTGTCAGTTTGAAAATTTTGGAGTCATGATCAGCGTTTTCCGCATGGTGCCCTGTACAGTGACCAGGTTCTGCATGGACGGGGCATTGACCTCTGACGCTTCGTCTGCTTCTGGAAGAATCAGATGGTCAGTGTGTCGTCCTGTTCTCCTGAAGATTCGTGACAAAAGGTGAAAACACCTGGTTCCAAACCAGGTCAGAAAGACGTCTATGCACGTTTCTCTCTACATCGACCGCAGAAGCTTTGACAAAATCTCCGTCCAACGTCGAACGCAACAGTTTCAATGATTTGTACGGGAAAACACACCTGGTAAAACTTAACATGCAAGTCTATGCGGTGGTTGAAGCCATTTCATGCTAAAAACGAGTTGTGATCCCAGTGGGTCCTGGAGCGGGGTCTGCCGAATCACAAATCCTGGAAGAATTCGCTGTGCCCCCTATGTTTGTCTTGCCTTTTCCTCAACTTGCCGTCTTGAGGGTCAGCCCTGGTCAGAACTTGGTTGGATCCCATCCCAATGGTGGATCTGTTTGAGTACCTGGGTGGGACAGCAGACCCAGGGGCACAGACCCTTGGACACAGATTTTTCTCAAATTTTAGAGGCGCAAATAAAAATATTTTTTGACATTTGACATGTTTTTGTTCACTGGTTCTTTCTGTTGTTTGAATGCCTGAATCATCCAGAACAGATCGTCCTGTCTTGGCCCGATCCCAAATCTGCCAAAACCTCCTACGTTGGGTCCCATCCCAAACAGAACGGAGAACTCCAGCGTGACCCAGGATGCGCCACAGCCCCTGTCGTACAATCGGACCACCGTGCAGTCAGAACCAGATCTGACCCAACAACTGCGACCCAAAGTCCACTCAGCGTCAAAAATTGAGCCTCTATCAGATCCGGAGCGGGCTCCCACCCTGATCCAGGGTCCACCAGCCCCACCCCGGGATCAGACCCCAGATAGGGCCGATTCTCACCCCAATGCCCAGACCCCAGATCCGCAGGGTCCGGCCAGCCGACCCCGATCCTGGACCCACCAGGAAGGCAGGTTCCCCTCCTCGCAGCTTCAGCAATCAACGGCCTGATTTGTGCGTACTCAAACCGAGTCAACTCACGCGGAGTTGATGTAACAACAATAATGCCAATGAAAACAGATCGTGTAGATTTCTACACGTGTCAAGCACACCAATAACCAACGCAAACTCCACTGTCAACACTGCAGGGGTGGGTCCAGGGTACGATCAAGGGCAGCGAGCCCCACCCGGGAGGGGTTCTAACTCAGAAAAGAAAAACTCAATACTTGTTGCACAAATTTGGGACAAGTGGAATTTTTTCAGGATCGGGGATCCCAACCCCCCTGGATCCACCTCTGCAGTTCCTACAATCGCATTCAAGTGCAACAAAAGGAAGGAATACAATGAAACAGCACCTTGAATGAATGAATGGGTGAACTGTATCTCGCTGGCTCTGCTTCACTGTTCGAGCGTTGACTCCAAAGTTCTTGCCCTGGCCTCGCCCAATTTGTATTCTTGCCTTATTTGATCTCGTTGCCGCAAGCACGGAAAGACAATATATTGCACGTGTGCTCGTACTAATTCGAACTGTTGTCGCTCGAACTGAGGTGTTCGAATCATGAGGTTTTCGCAGAGGGTGACGCGAGGTCGTTTTATGGGCTGACGTCAAAAATTCCACCATTGGGTTCAATGTTTATTTTTGACGCCGACGTCAACAAACCACCACGCGTCACCAATGTGAAAACCGCTTCAGGTGGAGCCAGATGTCACGTGTCATTTGTGCTCCGTGGTGATGCTGAACTTTCGTTGCACAGAACACACTTTGAACATCTATGGGCAACTTCTGTGTGCATTTCTCACATGCTTCGTTCTCAGCTTTACACGTGTCTTCATGCATGGCGTCCGTGAGATGCCTGTGATATGTAGAGTCTAATAAATACATCAGTACTTAACAGGTTTGTCTCATGTACAAAAATATTACAAGCAATGTCTATAGCATTCCGGTACTCTCGGTGACTGCAAGAAGACTCCATCATGCATCCACTCCAACTCCAACAAGTTCGCATCATTCACTGGCAACATTCACTTGATCATCCTCATTGCTGGTCCAATACATGGTGTGTTCATGTGTCAACAGGGAGTTGTGTGTGACAACATGTGTGAGAGGGACTTGCAGGGGACGTGGTGGGGCTCCAGGTTGCAGGGCCAGGAAAACTCAATGTCTCTGACTGCACATCTCAACAGTTGCTTCAGGGGGTTTCTATGCATGGTGCTTCAATGTGAAACAAGTGAGTATCCAAAGGGGAAAGTCGTGAACTTGAAGTATAGTTTTCCTCACGGTCTTCTGGTGGTTGGTTGGTGTTGCTTCTGTCACACACATGCAGTGTTTTGTCTTGCTTCCTGTGAATCGTCCAGGCCTTACTGTGCTTCAGTAACGTGTGGTTTCATTGATACTTCACACTGCACGCATCTGTTTCATCCTCAAATTGCTTCACGAATATATATATGGCAGTGAATCCAAGTGATCTGAGTCATCCAGTGTTTTCTTTGCACCCTCGTGAAAGCCACACAGAAATCGACCACAACTCTTCAGTTTTGCTGATGAAAGTTTTGCTTGGTGTTGAAACCACGTGTTTGCTTCTGCACATATCCCCATTCACTCTTGTTCCATAATGTGTGTACTCATCAACTGTGCTGACAGTGTCAATGCTCAACAATTTATGCACCTTTTTGAAGCAGTTTTTGATGATGTCATCACAATTTTTGCCTGGTTGCACCATCATCACTGGAACTGATGATGTCATCACAATGCTGTTTGTGGACGACGGATGACTCAGCAAGCACCTGGACGAATTTGAATGTTGTCTATTGCAATGTCCCCGGAATACTCTCCTCCCCGCACTCCCTTGAAGCCGATCTGCAAAAACAATAGGAGCGTGAATGAAAGCCTGATTACTCTCTTCTCCAGAAGCGTATCCATCACTTTATCAGGGGCGATCCACTTGCAGGTCTCTACTGCAAGTTTTGAAAAGAATTGCTGCAAGAGGGGCAACTACAGGCAAATTTGATGTCTGGGGCCCGAACCCACAAGGTCCCCTTGACCCATCTCTTTTGTCCCTGGGAGAGGGGTGCGGTGCGCCCAGGACAGCCTCCCGCGGGACTGACCTGCTGCCCGACCCGGAGGCTCTGCACGGTGGTGCGGCCCTGCTGCCAGCGCTGCCCCTGCTGCCCCGCGAGGGTCCAGCGCGGCTGGTCGGCGCGCCCGTTGCCTCCCTCCCGGGTGAAGATCTCCAGCTGCCCGATGTGGAAGCCGAACATGTTGTAGAAGAACTCGACACACACGTCGCCGTTGAAGCCCAGATCAGGAATCAGGATTCTGTGTGAAGAGATGCAGAGCAAATCTAATGTGTGTGGGAACGCAATGAAATCAAACTGAGGCAAGTCTAAGGCCCCGAGCTCGGGCACAGGCGCAGGTCCCAGGTAAAGCCCAGGTTCTCGTCCAGACTCAGGCTCAGGCTCAGGCTCAGGCTCAGGCTCAGGCTCAGGCTCAGGTTCAGGCTCAGGCTCAGGCTCAGGCTCAGGCTCAGGCTCAGGCTCAGGCTCAGGCTCAGACTCAGGCCCAGGCCCAGGCCCAGGTTCCAAAAACCACAGGCCCCAAACTTCAGATCCCAAACCACAGGTCCCATGTAAGTTCTGAAGCCAGTCCCACCAATTCTGATCCAACCCTCATCCCTTCCCCCAAGACCCCCGGCTGTCCCACCCTGCCCTCCCGTGCCGTGCCCTCCTCTGCTCAACCCACCTGGCGTCGTCGTTGAGTCTGCGCGGGCTGCTCGCCTCGATGTAGATGTAGAACTCGGTGCTGAACGCCTCCGTCGGACCCGTCACCTGCAATTACGTTCCCCAGGGTCTCAACTCAACAGTCACAAGGTCATTTGTCAGCAGTGATCGTGAAGGACAGGATTGTTGCCGTCACACACTGAGGGGTACGGACGAACAGCCCAGACGGATTCAGGACAAATTTGGCAAAAATCTGTTTGAAAACTGAAAGGTGTCAAGGGACCCACTACGGGTCTGCCCTTCAGACGGAAAGACAGACGAGAGAGAGAGAGAGAGAGAGAGACAGAGAGAGAGACAGACAGAGAGACAGACAGACAGACAGACAGACAGACCTTGGAGGGAGTCTGTCCCTTCCACAGCGTCCAGTCGAAGTCGCGCGTGTCGAACGTGACGTCCTGCTGCATCCCGCACAGGGTGGCAGCACCGTCCGGTGTCTCGAACGTGCACCGCCACAGGAATGCTGCAACAGCCAATCACAACTCAGCACTCACAGGAAACAGCCAATCAGTGCGAAGAAATCGTGAATCACGCTTCTGGGCCAATCAGCATTGGACAGATTTGGCTGGAAAATGTCTCTGTCTCCGATCTTTATTCTGCACAAAAATACAAAATCCGGTCTCCTCTGTTTCAGTAACATATCACGTCACCATAGAAACAATGAAAAGTTATTGAGAAGTTGTACTCACGTGACGGAACGCCTTCAGGAGGGAAGCAACAGAAGCGGCAAATACAAACCATTAGTCAGTTAAATGTCAAACGAACAACGTGAGAAAATTTCTCCAGTTAAGAATGAACGAAAATCACGGATTGGTTGGGTTCGACTGTTGCGCTCACTTCATCCGACCTTGGCCTCCGAACATCGTGTCCGTTTTGAACTCGTCCAAATCATTCTTTGCTGGCTCTGACATAAACCTGCTGTCAGACCATTTTGGGTCGGATCAAGCAAAGCCAACTGAACAAAAGTTTGCAACATGAAACACGTGGTTAGATACGGTGGTAGAAAACGTACAAACCATTCGTACACACGCGCAATTTGGCTGCTCTCATCCCGTTTGAACTGCCGGGCAACAACACTGTGACAAACTTGTGCACGTACTTTCTTTGTCAGACACACGACAAAGGTTGACACTTGTACAAACGTAAACGTTCGAGGAAAGTTGACGCACGAAGGCAACACCATGCACACCACGCATTTCTCAACTCTGGGATTCAAGCACAGGGAACAGACCGCAGTGAGGTTCTGTGAGGAACTATTGTTCTGGTTTGCTGGTTCTTGCTTTTTCGACAAAGTGGTTTTCTTTATCAACAAAATGCAAGTTGTCTCAAATTTGGGCGGTTCGGTTGCTGGAATACTCAGGCTTCAGTACGTGTCGTGTAGTCCGGCGGATCCAGGGACTCAAGGGCTTGGGCGCAGGAACCTCCCCTCTCTTTTGCGCCGTCAGGTTTTGACTGAACATTTTTCACTTTGAAAAATTCAAAATTGAGGTGGAGGGCTATCTGTCCCTGGAAAACCAGTCCCTCTGGCATCTTCCCTCTCGGTTGACCCTGGATCCGCCAGAGCTCCAATCTGGTGACTGGTGCCCAGTGAATGGGGGAACCCGTGGGGGAAAAGGTGCAAAGGTACAGTGTGTCAAGACAGAGAACCATACTTTCTAACATGCATCAGCGTTGGGTTTCGTTTGTGTACAACAGACACGCATGCCATGCTCCCGCACCCATCACCAAGACTTTCACACAGCTACACGTGCACCCCGCACCCCGCACCCAAACCATGCTAACTTCACACGCCAAGCCAGCGTGGACAACGCTTCTGGTCGTGTCAAAGCCTGCGGATGCTTGCGTCATTCTCTACAAAACTGGTCAAGCAGAAAGTGCAATGTGGAGAATACTACCCTCGGCTGGAAACATACAAATTGAAAAGTTTATTTTGATGGGTGAACATTGGTCCACTCTCAGCAGCAACAGCAAAAGCACAGACGGGAGTGTGCTGAACATCTGCCTCGCCACAGATACCGGCACAGTACGTACACACATGTGCTCTGGACGGCTGTGTTCGACACGCGTTCACGTAGAGGACTGGTCAGGGCTTGGTCAGGGGCGCAGGGCAGGTGACCCACTGGGGAGACTCTACTTTGAAAATCAAATTCGTGATTGAAGTGGGAAGGCGTCACGGGTCAGGCACGTAGCCCTCAGAGCCAAAATGTGCCCAGCGGGCAACGTTTTCCGCTGAAGGCGTTCTGAGCGTGGATGGCTGTGTTCGACACGCGTTCGCGCAAAAGACCAGGGTCAGGGGCGCAGGGCAGACAACCCACTGGAGAAACTCCAGCATTGAAACCAAAGACGTGATTGAAGTTGTAAGGCTGTGATGCTCAGAGCCGAAATGTGTGCAGAGGACCTCGTTTTTCGTTGGGGGCGTTCCGAGCGTGCGACGGACGCGCTGAGTCGAACACGGCCGAAGGTGCGCGAAGACACGACAGTGCACACAAGTTCATTCACACTTTCATGTGAACAGATCGTACTTTTCAGGACCCTTGTCCAGTCTCTGCACCGTTCACTCTTTCACACAACCATTCCAAACACCTTTTTCCTTTCAAAAAAGTCTATTTCACATGGATAAAGGGCAAATTTTGTTGAGGGTTTTGAACAACTTACTGTGCAGAGAGGGGAGAAAATGTGTACAGATTTTCCAGGATGAAATGCCACGTCACACGTGGCACGGGGGCGTCGCACGTAGAAAAGTCCCTCCTTCTTTGTGGGCGTCCTGGGTGAACCACACACTTGGAGTGCACAAAGCTGGGTGCACTCTCAGGGCTGCACCCCCACGTTTCCCGGGGTGGGGCGGGGCGGGGCGGGGGGGTACTCACTTTGGCAGGCTCCTGACGTCATGCTGAACGTGTCGACGGAGATGTCGCCGCTGAACTGACCCTTGGTTGTCGCTGCGATGCCGAGCTGTGGTGCGAACGTGGTGGGGCCATAAGCACCGAGCAAAGGGGTTTTCACACAGGCAGGGCCGAGTCAGAATTTTTGACGCTGGCGTCAAAACTTTGACGTGCAGGCATCAAATTTGACATAACACCCAATGGAGAGCATGAAAAATGGTTCAGTCCGTTCCTGGCCTCGCATCAAAATTTTGATGCCGCGTCGTCTTTGTGAAAACCCACAGTGGGGACTTGAAGCAATGGCGATAAATTTTGTGTGTGACCTGCCCTTGTTGCATGTGACCAGAGAAAACTCCGCTTTTTGAGGATCTACGAGAGAAAAACTTGTCACAGCAAAAACCACCCGTTGACCCTGATGACCTCAAACTGACCTCAGTGACCCCGTTCATATCCAGGTCCACTGCAGCTCGGCTCCAGCCCTTCCCCTGGAAAAGAAATCAGAACCTAATGGTTCCAGGTTGGCTTTACTGTACAGAACCTTCTGTTGTTCATCAAACAACACAAAACTTGCCGTGACACCATGGTGATCCTGACCTGGCTGCAGCCTCAAGTCACTGTGCTCCTGGCTTGTACTTCAGATCCACACTGACGCACAACCGCGGACGCACCTCCACCTTCCACCAGCATCCACACCCGCACCCACCGCGCACCACACCAATCTCACGTACTCAGCCCGTCCAACACCCACCCCACCCACTGACATTCACACCCACACGACATGCACTCACTCCAACCCTCACCCAACGCCCACCTCACACCCACGCCCACCCCAACCCACCCCAACACCGTGCACTGACCTGGTCCCCTATGATCTTCCACCGCGTCACCCTCTGACCGTTGTTGACGCGGGTGTAGACGGTGAGCGTCCCGCAGTGGAACCCGTTCATACTGTAGAAGAAGCGCAGGCAGTTGCGCCCGCTGCGCCGGAAGTTGGAGCCGTCCAGCCGCAGCCTGCAGCGGGGAGGAAGAGGGTGTGAACATGGCGCGTAAGTACATACACAACTCTGCACTGGCGAACACTTCACCTCCACCACACCTCTGAGCTGACCCCGTGCTTCACGACTGACCCACCCCGTGGACTCACTGCAGGGCTGCAGCATCTCTAGACTCTTCCTTGGATTATCCGCACCGACAGGCCTGCTCCACCCACTCACCGTGGGACTGAACCTGCACCCGAGCCTACACGATGACGCACCTGGACCTGCCTATGTACCACCCCAGGACCCACCCAGGACTCAACCCACGGCCTCAGGGTTACCTCTGAGTCAACCTCTGGACCTCCGCTGGACCCGCCGTGTCACCCACCCCTGAACCCACACGTTCGTCAATCCCTGGACCCATTCTTCGCACCCGCCCAGGACTCAACCCACGACCTCAGGATTGACCTGTGGACCTTCCGTTGGACCCGCCTCATCGCCCATCCGTGGACCCATTTTGCACGCCCGCTCCTTGGTCCCGAGGCGCTCACCTGGCCACCTCGTTGTTCCTGCGGCCGGACGCCTCGATGTAGAGGTAGAAGGTTCCGCTCTGGGCGCCCTCTGGACCAGTCACCGGGTACCTGCGGGAAGGAAGCACGCACCAATCAGAATCCAGATTCATCCGCACAGTCGAGATCTGGGTCCGTCTGGACTCCCTGTACCGCATCCATTCTGTCGTTTTGAAGGGCACCTTGCCCCACCAGGCAACCTGCACCAGCCAAAGGGTTGGGTCCACCAGAACCATGTTCTCGTAACTCTTGTTGGTGCCCAACTCTGCCGGGAACCACGTGACATCTGGGTCAAGTAAACTTACCGGGGCCGACCCGGTTGAGGGGTTCACCAAACCTACTTGGATGTTCTTGGCTCACCTGGACCCACACACACACACACACACACACACACACACACACACCTGGATACACCCTTACTCCTGGAACCCTTCACACCAAGCCCTGCACACATACACACACATACACACACACCGAGACTCCCACACCCATCTGGACCCAAACACTCACCTGGATGCACCCAGCACTTGGGTCCCCACACTCACTTGACCTGCACTCACCTGGACCCCAATACACCCAGTCACACACACACATACACACACACACACACGCCAAACTGGACCCACACCCACCTGGACCCGTCCGGGAACCTGCGGTCGAAGCTGGATCCCGTCGGGGTGCGGCCCTGGCGCCACGTCCAGTCGAACTGGTCCCCCGTGTCCTGGCGCAGCTGACACGCCTGGTCCTGCCGCGCGTCCCGCTCCACGTCACACGAGAAGAAGTCACCTGCAGAAGGGGGGGGGGCGAATCAATCAATCAATCAATCAATCAATTGCAACATGAACAAGAACAGACACGAAAGTCTTCCACTGTTTCCGTGACCCTGTTCAGCCTCCGTTTCCTCCGTTTCTACTCACCCCGTCACCGTCCATCCTTCTCATCCGCAACGCTTCAACACTCACCGATGGCCCCCTCCTCTCCATTACTTGCACTTCATGAAGTGCTGGTCTTCTACCAATCTGCCTCAACCCCAATCACCCTCCGCTGTCCCACACACTTTCCCCATTTCCTTTCTGAATCACCCTCTCCTCCAATCAGTCTCCTGACCCCTTCTGCTGTCCCATCCTCTTCAATAGAGTCACTGCCCCACCCATTCTTCCAACCTGCCCTCCTGCCCACCAGCCTGCCCACCCACTCACCCACCCACCCACCCACCCACTCACCCACCCTCTAACACACTGCCCCCAACCCCCTGCACCCACCCTCACAACCCACCCACCCACCCACTCACCCTCTCACCCACCCCTTCTCACCACTCACTCACCCACCCCTTCTTGCCACTCACCCACCCACCCCTTCTCACCACTCCCCCGCCCACCCCTTCTCACCACTCACCCACCCTCCACCCCTCCCACCCAGGGTACTCACGCAGGACGGGCGGCTCGGGCGGCGGCGTCCCCGGCGGAGGACTCGGCGTCACCGGCGGCGGCCCGACTGCAACAGGAAAAGGTGTTTGGTGCTTCAACTCCTGGACCCTGTATTCGGTTTCAAGACTTGGTGCTGACGAAAGAGATGTCAGAGTCGTTGGGGCCCCACCGTTCACAGATACTCGCACAGAACTCTCCAAATCGTGTGAGTGAAAGCAGAAATCCTGGATTTCAAGAGGCAGTTGGAACATTTTGACTCTGTTTTCAGAAGAGAACCGCGTCTGAGTGTGTATGGGCTCTGAGAGGCAGGAGCCAGCAGTGTGTGTGTGTGTGTGTGTGTGTGTGTGTGTGTGTGTTGTGTGTGTGTTTGTGTGTGTGTACTCACAGAGGCAGGAGCCGGCGGTGTGTGTGGGTGTGCGTGCAGGTGTATGAGTACTCAGAGGCACTATCCTGCGATGTGTGCGTGGGTGTGAGTGCAGTTGTGTGAGTACTCACAGAGAGGTTGGAGCCGGCGGTGTGTGTGTGCGTGGGTATGTGTGCAGGTGTGTGTAGTCCTTACAAAGGCAGGAGCCTGCGTGTGTGTGTGAGTGGGTATGCGTGCAGGTGTATGAGTACTCAGAGGCACTATCCCGCGATGTGTGCGTGGGTGTGAGTGCAGTTGTGTGAGTACTCACAGAGAGGTAGGATCCGGCGGTGTGTGTGTGGGGGGTATGTGTGCAGGTGTATGAGTACTCACAGAGGCAGGAGCCGGCGGTGATCATCACCTCGTCGAGCGCGATGTCGGAGCGGTAGCTGCGTCCACGCGTCGCCGTGAATACGATCTGCAGCGGCAACCGCGCGTCACAAACAAGAACTCACGAGACAGGGGTTTTCACACAGGCAGGTCGGCGTCAGACGCTGACGTCAAAATTTTTGGTGCAGGTGTCAAATTTGACATGACACCCAATGGAGAGCACAATAAAAACAGTCCAGTGCTTTCCTGGTGTCACGTCAAAATTTTGATGCCGCGTCATCTGCGTAAAACCGCTACTGACAGGGCGCTGCAATCCTGAGCAGTGATCCCCACCTGCCTGTACCCACCACCCCTCTCTCCACCCCACACATGCACCCTGCCCCTTGCACACTCCAATCCTTTCACCCCACATCCCCTCCCCTACTACCTCACCCCTCACACCCCCCGCACTCACCCGCTCGCCACTGATGAGCTGGATGTCCCGCTCCACTGACACCCACTGGTTCCCCCGGTCCCCGGAGATGCTGAACACCTCCTGGTTCTGGTTCCGCAGCGTCACCTGTCAACACGGAACAGGCGCCGTCAGCCACGATGCCACAACGCGTGAAGATCGTGGAATTGGCGCGTTTAGCTCACGGTGCTGTGGCGCGTTGACGGTCGCACAGTGATTTGTTGACGCAGACACGCCTTGACTGCATGGAGATATACGCGCATGTGTCAGGAAAGAGACCACGCAAGACTTACCCGGAGGTTTCCGATGTCTATCCCGTACATGTGGTAGCGGAAGCGGAGACACGCCTGTCCGTTTGCGTTCAGTGCGGGCGTCTCAATACTGAAACACAGGCAACAATGCTTCTCAGTCCCAGGCTCCTGTAGACATTATCCCGCCCTCTAGCGGGTCAAGGGTCGGGTTGGGAAGCGACCTCGGTCTCGGGCTGTGTTATTTCTTTGCGGACTCTTGGGGGACTCTCTGGTTTGAGGCCAGGGACCACCTTCACCTTCAAATTTTTTACAGCAAAAATTGTGGTGAAATAATCCGTCTGTGATGCAGCGAAAGGTGGGCAAAAATGTTTTGGTCTTTGGGGGCCCTGGATCTTGGACCCTGGGCCCCTGGACCTTCTGGAGTCTCCCATGAGTTGGTCAAAAACGGAGAGAAAAATTGGGTGGGTACCAACGTGGAGGCCCTTAGCTTCACCTGATCCAGGAGGAGCCGATACATTTGCCAGAAGAATTTACCAGGAAGCGTTTTTCACTTTTCTTTTGACGTCTACGTATTTCCGTTCGTCATTGATCGAGGCAACCACAGGAAGTTTTGTGGTCAGTACAATCCAGTCCCTGGTTTGGTTGTTAATCATGCCCCTTCCGTGTTAGCAGAGTTCGTCCACTCAGAGTTTATCACAGTTACCATAACCAGACGGACTCAGTTGCGTTGCGTCGCGCAAGATGACGGGGCTGGTTGCCAGGGGCGACTGGGAAACAACGGGGTCACAGGTGTTGACTGGACAACGTCTGGTTGGAGGATGCTTCGCAGTGAACGGAGACGGGGGTAGGGAAGGGTTTTGGGACACATTTCGAGGTGGATTTGCACTGAAAGCGTGACCACTCGAACACTGCGGAGGATACTCGATCAGAACCGCGGGTTGGGAGAAACTCTGCACAGTTCCGCTGGACACACTCGCGGGAATGTCCACAACAAACAAACACACAGCTCAGATGACATGAGGTCCATTGAGTCTCATCTCATCTTGTTTCACTTGCGCAATTCAGGATGTTGAAGGAGGAGCTTCAAATAAAGCCAGTGTGTGCAAATCCTGTGAACTATGACCCCATGTGCAAAGGACCCTGGACCCTTATCCTTGGGAACCACAGCCCACCGATACTCCTGGACCATGTCTGATGCGCAGTCGCTCGCGTGGAGTCCCATCCGATACTCACACCGCCCTATCGTTTGGCACTCTGGGGGTTGAACCCTCTGCGTAGATATAGTAGGTAAGGTCTGCGGCGCCGTTAGGGCCTGTGTCCGCCTAAAAAGGGACGGCGCGACGCAGCAGAGTGAGTACAGGGTGATTCACACCAGGTGCGCATGCATGCAGTTAGCTCAAGGCAGTATGCACAGTGACTCCAACACTGGAAGGTAGAGTATTCTACAGCACAGGAAATGTTCAAAGGTGCAGTTAGTTTGTGAAACAAAACACGATGCCCGGATCCAGGCCATGGCACACCACCGGGTGTCTGTCAGAACGGGGAAATTTGTGGCTCACAGGGAACAAACTTGTCCAGCAGATCCAAGACGAGTGGAGGAACCCTGGTCGGACCACATCACCACAGGATTGTCCAACTGTGTGGAAGTTGTTTTGTGCCTGAGAAAGCAAAATTGTGAGTAGGGGCAGGAGCACTTTTCCAAAATGAGGGCCCCGGTCTCTGGTCTCCTGCCCATGGATCCACTGGAGCCATGTGTGTTTGTGTGGCCCAGGGGGGGGGTCGGGGTCGGGATGGGGGCTTGGGTTCGGCCTGTCCTCTGGATCCACCCTGTCAAACAGATGCCATGTAAAGTTGTACAGTTGTACATGCCTGAAAAAGCCAAATGCACGCAGGCCGTGAGCGTTAGTTTTCAGATGCAGTCACCGAGTGAGAAGATTTGATGTGAGTTCGTCTCGAAAGGACGAGTCCGCATGCATAAAGACAGACAAGTCAGTATTGCGTCCCTGCCTTGAGGAGCTGCGAAATAGAGCCTTTCAACCCCACCCGCCCTGCCCCAGCTCACACACCCAACCCCGCCCTCCCCAGCCCATGCTCACCCACACAACCCACCCAGCCCACCTTCCTGACTGCCAATATCCAAATACCAGTTCGCCTGCCCACCCACACTCAACCCACCCAGAAACCCGCCCACCCGTGTGCCTGCCCCACCCGCCCGCCCTCAGCTCGGCCCACCCGCCCTCAGCTCCACCCTCCCACCCTCCCTCGGCTCCACCTGCCCACCCACCCTCAGCTCCACCCACCCACCAGCCCTCAGCTCCACCCACCCACCCGCCCTCGGCTCCCCCCCCCTGCCCCCAGCTCCTTCTCGCCCAGCCGCCCACAGCTCCACCCACCCACCCACCCTCAGCT
>JAAUXT010056658.1_pt1 | contig 18772 bp, 21 predicted proteins | sample 7278171 | NCBI WGS metagenome assembly JAAUXT01 (sample SAMN14350112, study PRJNA611818) | marine sediment metagenome | isolation source: surface marine sediment (1.8m) | place: French Polynesia: Moorea | collected 2018-08 | reverse complement strand
GCAAATTTTGAGTACTTACGCCAGCTAAAAGTGAGCGTAAGTTCTTTGCCCAAGTCAACTGAGATACGTGAAATTTTTGTTCAACATGCGCACTTTTATTTTCCAGAAATTCGCCCAAATAAATGGGCAAAAATTTGGGCAAAAAAAATTTTTGCCCAGACATACGCACAAAAAAAAGGCGCAAATCCTTTCGAGAAATTGACCCCTGACTCGCGGAGAGTGAAGGTAACCTTCCTGATTATCACCCGATGATGGGTCACCGCGTTGTTGTCCCTCTAATTGCAGCACATTGCGAATTTCCTTGCGCAAAACATCTATGCTCAGTAAAGCCTGAGACTTTTGTGACTGTTCTACACGTTGTATTTGCCCCTTTAGGGCCTTCAATTCCTGTAAAATTGTGAATAAATCCGAAGAGGTCATGACTCGCGTCCGATAGGCAGCATTGAACTAAAACAGACTGGCCTCACTTCAGTCGGAGACGTCATTTCCGGAACCACCAATTCCGAATGAGTGGTGACACGGGTTTGTTGTTTGGAATCGGCAAGTTTTGACTGGTGACACAAGTTTTTGTCGTGTGGATTCAGCAAAGTTTTGACAGCAGATGACTTTGATTACTGATGTGGGGGTGTTTAAGGTGGAGCTTCTACAACAACTGATCTGCCAGGATTGCAAAAAGACGAAACGCCCGGTGCCTGGTGAGCAAAACCTTGACAGATCAAGTGAGTCATCAAGCTCAGTGCGGCGGGGTTGACAATTGATGTGTCCATCTCACTGGCTGTGACTGAACTTTGAACCCGGTCGGCACCGCGGAAGGTTCGTGTGCTGTGTTCGGGTCGTTGTGGCAGGGGAAATGAGTCAATTCTCATCAAAGCAGAAACGTCCCGAGAACAACTCACGACAAAGTTCCGAAGGGTGTAACCGTTTTTCTGACACGAGGTATGACAGATAAAAGAATACGGAAAGCCCCTTGAATGCAACTAACATTTTTGCTGCCCACCTTCCTGCCTTCTTCGGCGAAAAGGAACAAGAAAGCCAGTCTTTGGCCTCGCAAGTTTGCAGGCCGAAGGACCAAGGTTGTGTTCTTCACCAACAACAGCTGGGGCAGTGATGGTCAGGGGTTGAGGTGACCGCCGCTCAAGTTTATGGGTGATGGCGCCCACTTGGGGCCCAGAGTGGTCCACCCAATGGATTCTGCTGCCCAGTAGTGATCACCTGATGGTACCACTGGCGATGTTCGTCTCGCTCATGGGGCACTTGAAGCTGGACGCATTGGGGTCAGGGTGGAAGGAGTTGATCAAGTTGTTTCTGCCGCTCTCCTGGTCCAAGATCCTGAAGGTCACCATCTGGCGGAAGGGCCAGTCGAGCAGAGCATCGGAGTCGCCCGGCATCACTGTGAAAAACACTGGTGTGTGTTCCTTTCCCTGCACAGAACAAGATAAACCAATCATCAAGCAAGAAAAGCTGCAGGAAAGGATGTGGTGGTAGAAAAATGAGGGGTTTTGGCCGATTTTCAGACAATGTTGTTTTCACCTCTGTTGGTTTTTAAGCGTGTGGTCGCCCGGAGGGCCGTGTACCACACGCTTAATGTAATCACCATCAGTCTGTATGTCCATCCATATGTGTAAAGCAGGTCTTACGGGGGGGGTTGGACCCACTTTGGGAAAAATGGTCAGTGAGCATCACTGATCATTGTACTGATCATTTAAAAAAAATTTTTTTGAAAGTGGGTCTGACCCAAGACCTGCTTTGGCCAAAGTGGGCCTAACTGGGGGGGGGGGGGTTGGGGGTTTTGACCCACTTTGGGAAAAAATGACCAGTGAGCATTTTTTTCGAAAGCGGGTCTGACCCAAGACCTGCTTTGGCCAAAGTGATGAACTGTGAACGTATAGACCACACGCTTTTTATGCGTAGCATTCTTGTTGTTTGTTGTGTTTTTTGTGTTGGTGTTGATGACACCCCGTGACTTCTCATAAAGTCAATCCAGTTTCAAGTTCCCCCAAATGTTGTTCTCATCTTGCTTTCAAGTTTTACCAAGCATTGTAAAGGTTTCACCAAAACAACACTTCTCACAAAAAAACATCGAGAGGTTGTGAATCAACACAAAAATCCTTACCCAGGCCATCTCCAAATAAAAAAAACGCGTCCACACATCTTGTATCCATATCTGTGCGTGTAGAAGGGTTGGCTGTACAGACTGAGCTTTTTGCGTGTGACAGCATTGTCTTTCCTTTTGGTGCAGTTCATTATTTTCCACAGAAGAGTCCCATTGTAACTGGCAGTTTCTAGCATCAAGAAAAGAAGGTTCATTGACTGCCACTCGAGCTGTTCCATGTTCTCCAAGACGAGACCTGAACAAAAAAGCTAAGCTTGGAAAGTCTGACAGGTAACTCAGCTGGGCCAGCAGACTTGCGCTCAACTCAGTTCGATATTTCACACAGTGAAGTTTCTGACAACGCAGGATCAAAGCGCGTTGTTCACCACTCCAGCAAAGACTGATGTAGAGTTGCACGCAAATGTTTAGGAAAGAAAGGGGTCAGCCCTTCTCTCTTCGTTGATTTGCCAGCGTTTTGTGTCAGTTCCAAGGTTCGTTGGTGTGTCGTGGTCAAAGATTTCATGACGCACTTCTCTTGAACCTTGAAAATGCCAAAGAAGCATGCTCCTCCTTTTGAGGCCTTATCAGTTGGACCTCTGTGCCCGTTGGGTCCTATTCTGAGGCTTGGCTTTGCTGGCTCTTTTCGTGTGACTCGCCTGATGATGTTGCGTACTCAATGGTGCACACTGCGGGTTGTTCCGCTCCGGGACCACCGGACTCACGCCTACGACGGAGTGCTGTTGTGAAAGTCGTGTTGGTCGACGTCATTCTGTCCTCATTATGACGATATGAGTTCAACATGACTCAACTAGAGTTCCGAACGAGTTCCCCGAGTGTGGAAGCAACCAGGAAGTTTTCTCTTCGTGCCCCAGTTTGGAACTCACTTTTGAGTCGGTGACCTGCGCCTTTTGCGGGCGTGAGGTGAATTGAACCTCTGTGAAGCTCAGGTGAAAACTGAATCACTGACTTCTTGGCACAAAGTTCTGCACGTTTTTTGCTTCTTGCACACCCACCTGCCACAAAAACACAAATCCACAGGAATTCCCGCTCCAGTGCGGATCGGTCAAGGTACCTGCGTCATCGGGACACGCGTAACCCGGTGGGAACTCACAACTCATCTGGATGGAACTGAATCGCATCTGACTGCATCGAACTCAGCACATGTTGTAGTTTCCAATTCATTTATGCGCTCTGTGTGTTGACCAAGAGACGCCCGATTCAAAGCAAATGAGATCAGGATCTCTGAGGCCTTCCATCGTGTATCACAGGCTTCCTGGCAGTTGGTATCATTCTTCCACATTTCCACACTGACAAAAGGGACATTTCTGTTGTGCATTGCTTCGTACCTTGTGACAAAAATCAACCCGTCAAATTAAAAACCTTGAAGTGAGCACAAAGTGATGGAACAAACTGTCAATAAAAATCGCAACTTTTGGTGGTGCAAAAGTTTTTTCCCTTTACCTCCTTTACCTTTTGGAAGGATGCAGAAGAACTGAATTCGCAAACAAAGGCACTGGAGGCTCAGAGAAAAGCCACGCCCTGCAAAGCTGTCTTTGCGTTTTCTGTGCGGTGCAGGCTCTTCACAACCCGTGCAGAGTATTCTCAGAGATTGATAATTATAATTGCATGTGCTTGGACAGCGTATCCTTTGGTTGGCTGTCCGTGATCCGAGAACACACAATTCACAAGTCCTGTCCCTGTGTGTTTCCGTTGAAAAGAGTATCGTGGTCTCAAGACATTCATCAGGGAATGCCAAGCGTCTCGAGTCAGGTTGACTCCAACGGATCTCACACGAAGGTGCTTTTAGCTTTGGCGAACTCACAGATCCCTTTCCGTGGACGTTTAAATGCTTCGCAGCGTTTGACATTGTTGCCAATGGGGCAAAAAAACCCGCGAGAGAACGAAAAGGTGTGATTTCTTGTGAAATCTGCTTCGGACAAGAGTTCAGAAGCGGAGCACACTTGCGATTTCAAAATGAATTCGATGCGCAAAACAAAATGCAGACATGCACAACATTCAGAGCACAATCAAACGTTTCTATTTCTCAGGTGCCCACAAAGTTCACACAAGTGGACAACAACCTTGTTTCGCAGACAACTCCATTGTTTGTAGCTGTTTGAGTTGCCTTGCGACTGGGTTGAAGGCACTTTGTTTAGAATCCCATGGATTTCAAACTGGCACAAACACACAAACACACACACACACACACACCAACCTTGAGTGCGGTATCAGCGTTTGTCAGTCGAACGTCGTTGAGTATCCACGTTCACAGCTACAAGTACACCCCTGACAGGATTTCCAAACCAACAGCCATAGAAAGTTGTCGCGTCGTCGCGTGCCACGGGAATCTTTAAAGGAAACGCCCTGTTGACGTCACGTATGACTCACCCCATGGTCTAAAAAATAAATCATCTTTCGGTGCCTTGGGAAGAATCTTCCTCTATCGAATCACCGAGAGTTCAATTTGTGACTTTTGTGCAACCGTTTCCGAAACTTGTTGAAACTTGACGACAGATTCTCTCGAATTGCGCCTTCTTGCACAACACGCGCGACTCATGATCACAGGTTGGAATTTTGATGGGGTGTGAAAGTTTCAAGCTCGTTTGTTTGGTGTTGTCAGAACGGCCCATCCGTACTTTGAACGCCAGTTCAGAAGTCTGATCCCTGCGTGTGTGTTCCCAATGTGGGTCAGTCAATGATCTGAAGTGTTTTGAGTCAAGTTGGGGCCAACGGATCCCGGTTTCTGGGATTAGGCCCTCTGCGACCAGACCCTCACAAGCCCACACGCGTAAAAAATAAATTTCGTGGAATTCGACATGCAAAACACGAATCCAGACACAACCATTGAAATGTTTCCGTTGGGTTCTCTTGGTCAGGTGGCCTCGGACTTGGACTTGGCCCGGGTGGACGGGACGCCTGATGAGGTGAGACGTGGCAGCGGCGCGGGCGATGCGGAGCCGACGCAGCGGCGCGTCCCGAGTGACGTCAGCGGGGAAGACGACGCGACGCGGCCGCGAGGTGGAGTCAGCGCGGCCAGGGGAGAAGCCGACGGAGCGGCGGGAGGAGGTACACGCAACGTCCCTTCATTCTGTGGTCCCGTACACACCCCTCGGGGTAAATGGACTTGCGATACCTTCGCGTGGCTGAACATAGGCACCAGAACCTTCCTGAACCTTCCAGGACCTTCAAACATCACGAATTCAGCGAATTGAACCGAAAATTCCCATGAGTGTTCTTAATTCATCCCATCTCGACTCTCACAACCTTCACAATTTCCCTCCATCGCACAGAATCACCTCTCAGGGTGAAACTTCAGATCGTTTTGCTTGGCTTCATCGAAAATGCATCAGAACCTCGTTGAGTCAACACCGTGCAGAGAAAACTGCACAAAACTCGGGAGGGAACTTTTGTTCCAACACAAGTACCAGACATCCGGTTTGTCTTCAGGTGCAAGATCTTGTCCCAAACTGAGAAGAAACGCGCACTCATTGTGCGGACCAACGAACAACTGAGACGCAATTCAATCAATGCATGATGGCGAGATGCACAAAGAACACTCACATGCACACACACACCACACACACACACACACACACAGAGGACTGCACAACAACTCAAATTGACTTTGTCCTCACCCGGCTTCGGAAAATTAGGTTCTCTCTCACTTACCATCAAATGTTACGTCTTCGTTTTGAATTGAAAAATCCTCTTGAATCTGTGCGTTTTCTCAACTGTCCCACTGGCTGATTGTGTCGCCGCTGCCATATAAACATTGACGTCACGTGGGAGTCACGTGATTCTGGCTGATGTAACTTCAGTGCGAAAAGGAATTTCTCCCGCCAGGAGTCGTTGATGACGTGAGGTCAGCTGACTCTCGTGGTTGCACTGCGGGTTCTGTAGTGTTGCTTCGTTTGTGCAATGCATTCTGCGCTTCGTTTGTATTCCACAATCTCGAAATGAACACGTTCCATTGGCTGGAAGTACTCGGGGTCACGCCCCCTTTCAATGTTTTGTCTAGTTTGTCTGCCGCACTGTTTCGTCTGGATGCCAAGGCCGCGTGCGTCAGTCAGTGACGGGTGCGTGTGAACATTCTCACGAGTCATGGGGAACTGGCATTTTCAAACTGCAGAGTGTAACCACGACAGTGGTGCACGCCCAAGTCGCCGTCGACCAACGATCATTCAGTGTGGCTATTTTTGTCGCCCAGAATGTTCCAAAGCAAGAGTAGCAACTCGCACGACGCGACCATGAGAAACAACGAGAGCCTTTTGTGCCTTTGTGTGTCGAAACTGTGTGCCCCCTCCCCCTCCGTTTTCCTTCCACGGAGAGATTAGACTTGTGTTAAACTGTTGGATGTGTGTGGATGCACGCGGTTTGGAGATACGTAGCGTGGCACGTTGAACCCGCGTGTCAAACCCGGGTTGGGCGTGCACAGAAGTCCGTCAAACTGCAGTTCACTCAGGCGGGTTGGCGGTTGTCCACTCTTTAGTCAAAGGCAACCCGGTGCACGAAGATGGGTTCCCTGTGGACACGTTTGATTTGCGCGGCATGCACCAAGGAAGGAGCCATTCGTGTTGTCTCCGTTGGTAGGGACCCACAGTATTTGTACAGTACTGTTTAGCCACATCGAAAGAAAAACGAGAATCATTCGACATCGCTCCCCTGAGACCGGCCTTCCTTGAGGTCCAAGTGATAGATCTATCTACTCAGCCTTTAGGCGAGCGGACGCTCTTCCCGCTCGGCGTACGCTCTGCTACGGGCGGGATGTGTGACCACCAAAACACACACCCTGTTGAAGCTGTGCTGACCTTGTGTTTAAGATCGTGCAATTGCGGCTCACCTGTGTTCAAAGCGCTGCTTCTCGTCCCGAGTTCAGGAAACAAAGAGAAGTTTTTACTGCCAAACAGACCTGATTTGACCTTGACGCTTGCAGCCTCCGGTGCCCGGGTACCCTCCGTACCCACCACGGCGTACCAGTTCCAGGCGGACTGCAGACGACTCAGTGCGCACCCTGAGAAGTTCTACGAGTACTTCAAGGTAAGTGCTGCTTATAATCTCAGAACTCACAAGAGTTGTACATATCCCGAGTGTCATTGATTTTGCTGAATGTGAAATAGCTGACTTCGTTTTCTTCCTCGTCACCGAGGTTTCTCTTGATGGGTGTGTGACCAAGAGGTCTATCCTCCTTCGATAGAAGTAGATCTACCGTTTGCTCGTCTGGCGTTGCACACTGACTCATCTTGGGGATGCCCTGCTTTGCAGGGGAAAATGTTGTGACCCACCCAATATGTCAAAAAGTTCAACTTCCTTGTTTGAGTGCACCAGGAATTGAGGTCATGCGAGGAACCAGTTTACGCCTGGTTCGTCATTCAGGCGGGTGGGTGGGTGTCTGGTTTGGGCGAGGTCACTGCAGTCTGACCACGGTTATCTGGTCAGCAAAACAACGGTCGGTAAAACATCGGGTCCTTATGCTGGGCGGGATTCAGCCAAAGATTCAGCTTCCTCAACGTAGTCTACGCACCAGAGGTGCGGTTTCGACTTGCCGCGGTGCCAAAAATCACCTGTTTTTCAATACACGTATAGCTTTCAGTCTTTCACTGAGATAGGCAGCTCAACCTCAAAATGTGCTGAAGTAGGATGGTCTCCGACGTGTGCGTTGCCACACATTTTTCACTTTTTTCGCCCGCGGTTCGGCGGCTTACCGCAGGGAAATGATAAGCGTGTCGTGTCTGTGCAAATGACTCATTCAGCCAATTTGAAGCAAATCATTTTCCAGACTGAGTGGCGTTTTACCCACTCCCCCTCCCCTCCTTAGTCAATTGCCCAATTTTCAGCTCAGATTTGATGCTGGGCAATTTCCAGCTCAGATTTGATGCTGGCCATTTTCCAGTGAGAAAAGAACTGACTTGGGCCAAGCTGTTGTGTGTGAAGGAACCGCGGGCTTTCCAGGCGCAGCCTTCTTGCTGCAGATTTCGATGAGATTCTTAGCCCGGGGTTGGGTGAATCGGGACAAGGATTTGTTCACGACATGCCTCGTCTTAAGCGGCAACGTAAAAAGGGCAAGACAAACTCATTTTCATTCTCCGCTTTGCCTCGCTGAAAAAGTTCGCTCACGGGTGGTTTATCAACTGTGAAGAGACTCCCACACTCACGACCACTTTTTATGAACAAAATAGAACGTCTATTTCGGTGGAGGACCGGCACACACGGAAGACTACGATTATCTCCAGTCGTCAGTGCCTTTGTACCCAACAAATGATGGAAAAGCATTTGCACCAACGAGCTCGCACCTGTCTCGTGCCATTTCCTTCTGGAAGCAACGCCCTCCTGACAGCGAAGTCTGCCCAATGACAATAGTGTGTTCTTGTTTGCACCACCACAGGGGATCGAGGTGGAGAGTCTGGGTCGCCTGCTGGGGGAGTCCATGGACGGCCCGGTCTTCAGTCTGATTCTCCAAACTCTGCACCAGTATTACCTCAGGTAAGTCAAAGGACAAGGACACGAAAGATAACCGATTTTGAAGATTCTAAAAATAGTCCACTTGTGACAATTTTGACCGCGACTAAACATCGTCTGATGACCTCAGTTTGAATTGGTTTGTCAGACACGAAACCAAACACAAGCGAGTCCGCACGCACACACACACACACACACACACACACACACACACACACACACACACACACACACCAATGAAAAGGAAACAGCCTCTCGTTGAACGAGTCTTCTCGGTGTTCTGAAGTTGAGTGATGTCTGGGTCCCGAATAAGTATTTAACGTTGAGCACAAGGGGTGATGTGCCCAAGATCCACAAAGGGAATGACATTTTCGCGCACGTACGAGTATCGACCAAGCGCATCGGCTGGAAGGTTCTTCTTTCCCGGTAGATATTCAAAATGATGTGCCAACCAAACCAACACCATTCAAATATCGGGTTGGTTCCAAACAACAGTCTTCGGTCTTTTCCCTTCTTTCTGGACTGAACCAGGAAAACAGGCGCGTGCACTTGACATTGCAAAGTACAAAGGCATTCGTTCACCAAAACTTTTCTGTCATTCTATCTCTTCTTATCTGTCGGAGACAAACCACTCACAAACTTGAGACAGTTGACCCAACATTTGTCAAAATGCGACAGCGTACAACTTGTCTGCTAAATTTTGCAACTCATTCGAACGAAACTTGGCGCCTGTTGCACGATGGACAGGCGCCAGAAAAGTGTCACTGGCCCACCTGAAACTTTCTGTGGAATCCCTGGATTCCTGAGATGTGGTCACATCTGAGCCCCGAGGACAAGAAACACTTTGCCCAACAGGTCTCTGTGGACCCCATGATCGAAAGACGAACGTAACATACGAATGATAGTCTGTGTGTGTGACCTGACACAGATCACGGGAGAAATCCAAACATCGAAACGCAGCGTCTCTGTTTGGATCACACACAAAAGATTCCCTTCGAAAAGCCGCAGTTTGCTTCACATCAGAAGCAGCTTGCGGCGAAGATTGGCCCGCGAGACGCAGAGACGCAGCCAATAGCAGGGCCGCATTGCCGTGAGTGTCTCACGGCGCAGCCAACAACACACGTGTGCAATTTTGCATTTTGAGGGGGAAATAGCTCAAAAAGGAAAACCTAGCCAGTTGTGTTCCTGTTGTTTGTTCCTTGGACCAAACTTGAGAATATCTTTCAAAATTGTAGGTGACAAAATTCCTACACAATTTGCGGTACAGTGACACCCACAACGTGAACCCTACGTGCTTCGTGTTGCGTTGCTACGCAACGAAACGCAGTGCTGAAACTCTCCAACTGACCTTGAGTTTTGCGCAGGGCCGGAGCGGACGTGTTCCCGGTGCTGCGCGCGCTGAGTCGCGTGAAGCGGTTCGGCGTCACCGTGCTCTTCCTGTCCGCCGCCGAGAAACAAGGTGCGTCGCGCTCGTTTGTTTCCGTCGTCACCAAAACGGAAGCGCAGCGCGCAAGTCACGTAGGTGTGGTAACGCAGCCGCGAAACATGAAGTCGCAGAGAACGCAGAGAAATCTTGTTCTGGTGAAGAAGTTTTGTCTTCAAGTGACCAGGCCAGAGCGTGCGCGCTTCATATACCGAGGCATCGCCACACCTGAAAGCGCATCTTTCCAATTCATATTCATGTATTCAAAGCGCTTCATATGCAGTACATGTGCACCGGCGCTGCGCTTGGGTACTGAAAGGATGCGCACCTTTGTATTTTTTGCAGTTGTTCGGGACTTGTTCGATCACTTGAAAAGAGAAGGGACTCGCGACGTCGAACTGGTGGAACAGCTCGCCAAAGAGTATCACGCGTGAAACAACCGGCCGTTTCGTGTTGAAAAGGAACCCTTGTTGACTTCTTTCCCGATACATGTATATTTCTCCTCTGGACTGTCTCGTTCAACCCGTGTCGCACCCAACACAGAAACTTCCTTCTCGGCTGCGCAGACTCACAGTCAACGAAATGCGCACTTGCCAGGAACCGTTTCACTGTGCGAATGTGTGGCTCGCACACTGTCGAAGACTGGTGATTTGAAATATTTCTGCGTTCTTCGTGTGCTGTACGAACAGTGCAAACAAAGAGAAAAAACACTGGAAAATTCAGACAGGGTATATATTTTCAACGTTTGTACACCTGAGTGGTTTCGAAAGTCCAGCTTTCGCAAACAGTGCCCAAAGTTCAGTGAAGGACATTTGTTCACTTCAGATTTGCACTGAGTTGGATGTTTTTACGCGTCAAGACACACAAGGTCGCCAGGCGATGCACAAAAGGCTGCGTGCGGTGTCTCGTTCTTCGGTCTGAGTGTGCTAATACTGACAGCAAATGATATACTGTTATTGTTACACTCTGGCGGCTGTCACTCGTTGATCGGCCAACATTATGAGCTGACTCAAAGGGTTCGCTGCGCTCAAACAATTTGGCTTCGTCTGACAAGCTCTGAACTTTCAGGATCTTCCATGTTGTGCAACATTCACACGTTTTGTTGCCAGTTCGAAACCTTTGTACAAGTAAACATGTACGAGTATATGTTTCTGAGTATATGTCAGTAAAAATAGACAAGTTTCAAAAAACGACGAGTACAAAGCATAAATACGTTGATTATGTAAACAACGGAGGCACTTTGTACAATGGTATAAAAATAAATTTTCTATTCTTTGCATTTTGTCGTCTTTCTTTGACCACAAAAGGAGTCTCATCGTCAATTTATTCGTCCAGCCGGTGCAATCAAATGGTCAGACCCCGAAACAAGAAGACACAGATGTCTGCGGCCATTTTAGGTCCCACCTAGAACAACAACAAGGCTCCAAATGGCATTTTCAGGGGCTTTCCAGCCATTTTAGGTGGAACTTGAAACCCAGAGGCCCCAATGTCTGGGCATTTCAGGTCCCAACCCAAACTGGACAGACTCCCATGTCCAGAAAGAAAAACTGGTGTCTCATTTCATTCCACCGGGTGGACTGCACAAACTCACTCAATCAGCGTGTGGAGCAGAACAGCTCATCCCGGCCGCTCATTCGTGCATCACGCGCGCACACACACGCACACACACACACGCGCGCGCGCGCAAACTGAAGTTGACACTCGCATGTGATTGAGTCTCCCACAGCAGTCATTCATTCATTCGTTCATTCATTCATTCACGCATATCACAACACTGCAGCACTCCTGCCGGCTGCACCTCTCCCGGCTCAGTTGTTGTCGCCTGCTGACTGCAGGTTCTTGACTTCGCCGCCGGACCTCCCCTCCGGGGTCTGAGCCGACTGCGAGTGCCCGAAGTACGTGTACTCAGTCACGTTCGGCAGGTCCCGTAGCACACACGCCTGCAAATGGTGAGTGAATGAAGTGATTTGGCGCAGCAAAACCCGCGAAGAACACACAGATGAGAGCCATTTTGCGAAATTTAATTTTTCGGGGGCACGGAAGTTGCAGCGAAAAACAAACATCGCCTACAACTTGAAAGGTATATGTCCCCCTCCCACACACGCTGAACACATGTGCAGAAAAAGTGTTTCTCAAATTACACTTCATTTTGCGTCTCTTGACACAGTTTCCGTTGCTTGCCAGGATCCAGGCACCCGCACAGACGAGGAAAACCTCTCCGTGAAATGTCAAATCTCGGTGCTCCCACTGACACAAAAGAAGTGCTTGATGCGTGAAATGTCAAAGTCCACGGTGAAAAGCACAGATATAGTTGGGGACTTTTGAGCCTTGAGTCTTCCTCGTTTCGCGCAACGTGCAACGGACTTGATGAACGCCGTTGGCAACGAACCTTGAGAGCGGATCTGTTGATGTTCATGTCCGTCGCGTCGTACCACTCGTCTGTGATGGGATCGTAGCATTCCACGTGCGGAATCGTGTACGTGCCTGGGAAAGAGACGTTGAAATGCCAGTTGGGAGTGTTTTTCCTGTCCGCGGGGGGTGGGGTGGGGGTGCTGCTGGTGCGGTGAAGGTCGCACGTGTTTTGCGCTTCTTTGCGCCTTTGACATTTTGGCGTTCTTTGTTCTTTGATCGCCTGGAACTATTCCTGGTGGTTTTAGCGCCTCGGTGACTTCGGGTCTTAGCTCAGTGATGCCAATCGAGGTGTCTATTTTTCAAGTCAAACGCGTCTAATCTGCTTACTGCTGCCGGCCAACAGGGGACAGGACAGCACACGGTCCGCGTCGCCTGGTACGATTCCAGGCCGTTTTGGCGCCTCCGGGTCTGGGCTCAGTCTAATCTGTTGCCCTTTCTTGGAGCAGAATATCAACTGACACAACGAGCCTGCAAGGAGGGTACAGACCGCTGGGAGCACAGGGGGCAGGCAGCATGTACACGAAACCTTTTCTTCTTTTTTTGGTCGGGGCTGTTGGGTTTTGGACTGAACCCTGTTTCTGTTGGTGGTGTGTTTACGCTCTTTTCTCGACGAAAAGCGTTCCCCTCTCTCACCGTTGAAGCCTCCCACGACGAAGATCATGCCGTCGAGCAGGGAGGCGGCGAAGTTGGAGCGCGGCGCGTACATATCTGACACGAGATCCCAGCGTCGCGACGTGACGCCGAAACGCTCGACTGCAACAAACAAACAAGTCATTCGGCTGCGCATTTTATGAGTTGTACAACGTCACTCGAGTAATCCTGCTATGACCTTCGAAGCAGATTTGGAGATTGCAATGCGGACTGCCCTCACCACAAGACAAGTGTGTTTTGAGGGAAATAGATTCTGAGCTAGCTGACTCCGACCCTGGGGAGGGGGCCCTGAGATATGCATACAAACTCCTCGTGGCATGGTCGACGGCTCGTAGGTCTACAAAACCATAAAAACAAACGAAGTTTTGGAACACACAGCGGGGTTCGGGGCCCAGTCTCCGTTCAAAGCGACGGCTCACGCCAACACTCAACCAATCCGTTTGAAACCACTGCGCTGGTCGGACGCTGCCTGAGACCAAGGTCCCCCATTGCCCTGAAACTCTCGCCTCTGGAGATTTGAAACAATACAAGTTCTTACTCCTCAATTCAGTGTCGATCTGGACATATTTTCAGGTACTTGTCAGGCCAATAAAGAAGTGTCGCACATTTGCAATGGGAAGATCCGCGATATTCGACGGCACTCAAGATAAACGTGAGGTACTTGACAGTCGCTTTTAGCAATGAGTAAATACACTGTAATGACCAGTCTAGTCACATGAATCACTTCAACATTTATGCCCTGTCCCACTGTGCTCCGACACGTGTGGTGGACCCAGAGGGCCAGATATGCGAATTCTCTGCGCCAGCGCAAAATCCGGACGGACCGTTTTCCGTGCTTCAGAAAAGCACGTGACATAGCAACTAGATTTCTCGATATTTTGGTCGCGTGTGTTGTTTTCTTGTTTTGGAGGTGTGCGCGCGCACACACACACACACACACACACACACACACACACACACACAAGAATTCTTTGTTGTGCGACGCACCCGAGTCAGTCTATTTCGGAGGACTCTTTCCTCAGGAATGATAAGTCACCAGTTTACTTGGAACAACAACCCTCTTCTGAAAATGCTGTGCATCTGAAGTGCCAGAAAGGTCCTTCAGTGTCTCCTTCACTGGCTTCACAATAGAAATTTTGTCCCAGGTGACCGCAGTGACAACACTGCCTCACCACAGAAGGACACTTTCATTGCCGTCATATTTCTTTTCCTGTTGGGGATGTTGCACGATCCAAACATGCATCCCGTGACATGCTAAAAATCCCGTTTTGCAGATTTGGAGACCATTGAAGGCTAACCGTTCGGATTGCAGAGTTGGAAACCATTCTTTCATGAAAGCCCTTCGAGTGAAAAAAAAAGAAGCAAAAACCAACCAGATTTTCAATTTTTCACTGTTGGGCCACCGCGAGCAAGGGTCAATATTTCGTCGTCCACACGCCTTTGGTCTCTTTGGTGAGGTGTTGGTGAGGTAAAGTAAAGGTCTCAATGACAACTGCCCCGCGATGCTGGAGCCTGTTTTCCCGCCTCACCTGTCTGGAGGCGGTGCTCCCCGTCGAACCCTCCCAGCGCGTACACGTGCTCGTGCACAGTTACCAGGGAGACGCCGCTGCGCGCGCTGCTCATGCGCCGCAGGTTCGTCCACTGATTGGCTGTCGGGCTGTACTCCTCCACCGAATCGAGGCAGCGCTCCCCGTCGAATCCGCCCGCGATGTACACGCAGCCTGCGGCGGGAAAAGGGAAGAGAAGTCGCGGGAGATGCTCAGGTCCGCGCGCTGGTGAAAAGGAAGCGCGAGGCCCGAGCTTTTGGTCTTGTTTCAATTGTGCAAATACGAAATCAACATCTGAGGCATTTTTCACACAAAATTGTTCTTTCGCTGAGGTTGAGTTCGCTGTCGCAGAACAGGATAGGGGCCTGACTTTGGTTTCGGCTGACGCCTGAACCTCAGACACTCAAAATCGGGGAGGTCTTTTTTTGGTGGGTCAGGATCCCGTTTCATCCTCCGAAATTCAACATGAAAAAATTTTGTGTGCGTGCAGTGCAAAACTGGGGGATCGAGGGAATTAAAATTCAGGTGTTTGGGTAAGTCCCGGGCCCCGGCGCCCTGGATCCGCTGTTGGGTCGTACCGGCCATGGCGGCGGCGCCAGCGTCGCTGCGGCGGTGGTGCATGTTGGCGACTTTGGTCCACTGGTTGCGCGTCGCGTCGAACTTCTCGGTACTACGCATGCGCCAGCGCCCGTCGTAGCCTCCGATGGCGTAGATGTAGCCGTCCAGCACCGCCGCGCTCACGTAGCACCTCTGCGCATGTGTACCAACTGATAGCGTCAAAATGGCGCGAAACGCGTCGAAAATTACGCGTGCGTTTTTGCTCAAACTTTTTTGGACTCTGCCTGCGACATTTTCCTTGTCGTTTGGTGTGACACGAAACAAAGAGCACTGACCTGATGATACATCGGCGCAACTTCGCCCCATTTCTTGGTGACGGGACAGAACTTCTTGACGTTGTTGTAGTACTGCGTGCCGTCGAAGCCGCCGATCATGTAAATGACGGAGTTGAGCGTGACGGTGGCGTGGTAGGCTCGCGGCAGCGCGTCCTCCAGGATCGAGTGCGTGTACCTGCAGCACCAGCAGTGACCAAGAATTTTTCACACACTACAGGGTGCTTACATCGCATCCGCTCAATTTTCAATTTTTTGGAAAGGCAGTCAACGCAACGCAACTGCTGTCATCACTGCACCCACTCAAAAAAAAATAGCGTGGATTTGGTCTTCAGGCTTTCAGCTTTCAAGCAGTGCGAATTCAGACAAAGAGTGGTGGTGATCACACAGGGGTCCGGTGCCTCCTCACCAGCGGTCTGCCCTGGCGTCGTACGTCTCGAAGAAGGAGATCGGGGACCCGCCGGACCAGCCGCCGATCGCGAACATGACGTCACGAGGGACGCGCGGGTGGATGAGCGCGTTGTCGAGGTCCATGTGCGCGCTGCCCGTGTCCTCCAGCACCTGCGCGGGAACAGACCGAGTCACCACCGCAAATCACCAAGAATTTGCGTTTCAAAAATTTATAAAGGCCCATTGAGCGCAGAAACAGTCTCCCAGCGGTAGTGTTGTGAATTAAATATTTTCTGCCAAAATGAGTTTGCCAACATCACACGCACGTGCTGCGGCAGTTTTGTTCAGGGACCTCTACAGGTTGCCCTGCGCCAGAACCGGACCTTCCCCTCCCCAAGGAGCCACTGACGGGAGCCACTTGCGACCCCCTCCCACCTCTGTGGGTACCTGGGAATTTAGTAGCTCTTTTCCCCTTTGTCTGAGGGCAGAACCGCAAAATGCGTTTGTGACGAGAGGAAGCAAGTCGAATCTTTTTTCGTGATTGAAATCGTCGGGAGAAATTGTTTTTTAAAATTTCTCAAATCGAGTTGTGACCTTGAGGAAGTTGTCGACGGTTTGGATGTGGTCCTTGACGAGGCTCCAGTTCTCCTGGATGAGGGCGTGGCCGGCGATCTTGGCGGAGAAGTTGGGCCTCGCGATGAGGCCGAGGCGCATGGCGCTCAGGAGGCGCGGCAGGTGCGCCACGCGCTCGCTCTTCCGGTGCTCCACCTGCGCGAGGAAGCGCCGAGACGTGAGGGATCACACGCACACAACAGGGAGTTTTCGCAAATTGAAAACGTAGATGGACACGTGAATGTAGGTGTAGAATCTCACCCTGTGGGGGTATTTCACACCACAGAGTTTCAAAAAGTCCAAAGCAAAAGAAAAAAACATTTCACCTATCCAAGGAAATTCTTGAAAAAACAATGACAGGACGAAATCAAAATAAAGGTCACAAGTACAATATTTTGTTGAAAAGTAGGTAAACACTGAAATATCTTTGGAGTACTGTGTCCCACGGGGTGAGATTCTATGTCTAGGAAGCTTGAATAATGCGCCCAAGAGTTTCAATAATGCGCGGGAGGAGAGCATCTTTGAACAGTTTCGCAAAAAAAGAAGAAAATGTTTTTGTCAAAAGCAAATCAGAAGTTTGAATTGACGGGAAAATTTGTCCACTTTGAGTCAATTCACTTGTCCAAAACACCCCCGAAGAAAGACACCTGCCTTAAAATGTGAACCGTGGTCGGCGAGAACCAACACCCATGTTCCTCCCCAGAATATCTCGGACCCGAACTCTACAGTCAGTCGTCGAGTCCCCCCCCCCCCAACACACACACACACTTGGTTCCATGATTTTGTGGCGCGTGTGATCCCAGCTCCCCAAATTCATGAGGTTGTATCAATGAGGTTTCGCAATTTGAATACGTAGACGTGCACGTAAACGTTCACCAAAGTCATGCTTGTGGTTTCCCAAAGAAATCGCTGAGCTTGCCATTCCATTTTGTGGCTTTGTCCTGGGGAGTGTTGTAAACAAGTTTGATTTACACTGTCTCGAACAAGTATTCAAGATCCGTCACGGTTCACAATATCTCACGACGTCTGGACATTCAGACATTGGGCTCAAACTTCCAGGAGAGACACCGCGCAGAAAGGCACCGCGCGAGTGCCCTCCAGGTATGCTGAAGTTTTGGGGGCCCCTACGGCACCTGCTCTCCAACTGGTCTCCACGCACAACTCGCTTTTCAAAACAGTTTGCTTGTCGCGTGTTTCTAGGGTCGGAGTTTGCTCCCGACCAAAATCAGGGTCCCCCTAAATCCTGAATATGCTGTAGACCCATTGGGGAGTTTGAGCAAACAGCCCGCAGCCATGGAAACGCAAACGCAAACGTAACTTTTGGTATGCTGTGACAGTCAGAAGTTACATTTGCGTTTGCGTTTCCAGGGCTGCGGGCTGTTTGCTCAAAGTCGCCACTGTCCCCTTCCCATCACGCAACGAAGGCATTTCTGCGCAGCGGACTGACCCAGTGGACGGCCGCCTCGAAGACGACCTCTTCCCCGCGCACGTTGAGCCGATCGTCCTCGATCAGCGCCAGCAGCTCCTCCACACTCAGCTCCAGGTAGTCCGGGCATCGCAGAGCCACCTGGTGAGTGACACCAACAAGGAAACTGCACTTCCGTGTTGACATGTTCATTCACCCCGGAGAGGAGGTGGTCTGACTTTTCACTCACAACCACCGGTAGATGGGAGCACGCCAGTCGCGGTTTGCGCATCATCACAATAGGTGACTCAGGACACGCCTCCCTTTGAATCTCTGTTTACTTTTCCTCCTTCTGTGGCTAATCTCTTCAAGGATGTTGTCTGCTCACTTGTTATGACGGAAGTTTCAGGATGTGGTACACCTTGGTCACAATGCTTGTCGTGCGAAAGTTTCCTTCGGTAAAAATTTACCGCTGAGCAATCACAACTGCGCGACGCAAGCTCTATTTCTGGGAGGGTGTCGCAGAAGCAAGGAACCTCCACCAAGAAATCAGAGAGTCGAACATTTCTTTGCCACAAACTCACTGTTGTGGTATTTTTACACGCCCACGATAGAGTTCCCCTGAAGGGCTGGCCACACTGGCCAAGCGTCGATTCATTCGATGTCCCTTTGATGTGGGGGTTGAAGTGGGGCAGAATTGACGCTTGGTTAACGCACGTCAAAAAATATCCGGTGAGATGTTTTTGCTGGATAAAGTCAATGCGGGCTAGAGCAACAGGGGGTCAAAAATACGTCCAAGGACGCCGCGGTTGATTTGAACTTAGATCTATTCGAATGCGGTGAGCGATAATAGAGTGACGGTTAGTTGGTTGTGGCTTGTTGTCAACACCAGGT
>JAAUXT010150933.1_pt1 | contig 18774 bp, 19 predicted proteins | sample 7278171 | NCBI WGS metagenome assembly JAAUXT01 (sample SAMN14350112, study PRJNA611818) | marine sediment metagenome | isolation source: surface marine sediment (1.8m) | place: French Polynesia: Moorea | collected 2018-08 | reverse complement strand
GTTTGTACTTATCTGTGAGCAAAACATGCATGGTTCCTTTCATTGTCTTCTTGAGGAAGTAAAGACACCATTTGCAAATTTTCATAAGTCTCTGTTTGACGCACATGTCTCCGGATCGATCAAATAAAAAGCGAGCCTCGTATCTTCGGTTCAGTTCACATCATTCTGCAGAGGTGACAATCGTCAGACACTGCAAAATGAAGGTTGATCGGAAAAATTTGGTTCAAGATGAAACTTGAGGACAAATCCCGGAGAAGTTTCTGGTTCAATTGGCTTCGCGTCTGAAAACGATGGTGTTTTCGGTAAACAACGGACAACAGGAAATTAATTAATCCGAGGCGAAGCTGAGGATTTAATAAATCTCCTGTTTTCTGTTGGTTACCTATTGTAAGGTACAAGTCAAGGCAACCAAAAGTGCACAAGTATCAAACCATTCAGCTGACAATTGGAGATTACGAGGCCTGTCATTTAAGTAACCGTTTTTCATCCGGTACGACAACAGGATTGCTCACATGATCACCAAAATTGCACAGACACAAGATCAATCACCCATCAACTTCGAAGCAAATTATCAAATATTTTAAATTTTACTTGTTTCAACCTCCTGTTGAAAACAAAGGTTGCCACTGACGACGTGCCTTACTCGCGATCGAAAGAAATCGCTCTCGAGAAAATCTTTCTGGTTTCCCGTCCAAACGATTGAGATGACAGGGTCAATCTTCTGCTCATAAATTGCAGTTCTCAGCAAATGTTTCTGTGTCCATTTACCTGTTCTCACCATTACTTTTTCTCACTGTGCTGTTGAAGATCATTGGCTCGGCTGTGGGTGTTTTTCCAGGACATTCCTTGATTGCCAGACACGAGAATACCCTGAATTCGATTGTTCAATTTGTCCGCACGGTCTGAAAAGTGCGGAGGGTGGGACACATTGGTGTTTTTGTCAACCATTTTGCGATTCAGCGGAAACCGACGGTACTGTATCAGCTTCCCAGCCGTGGGTTTACCAGCCATGACAGAACTCAACATTCATCTCACAATCGTGAGAATCTACGAATCTCTTTTTCCGTCTTTCGTCAAGGAGACAGAGTTCGTGAGAACAACAAAGCAGAGCTTTGAACACAGGTGCTAGGGTAGCACCTTCCCTGAAAATTCATCTTTTACGTGTGGGGATGGGTTGGTTCGACCCAAAATGTGGGTGGGTCCCACCCCACCCTTCTGACACCACCCAAAAAACAGTCAAGCCCAACCCAAATACCTACCCGGGGGTAGGTTGACTGCTGAAAATTTGGGCAGGTCCCGACCTGAATGGCAGGACCAACTTTAATTTTCGGTGGGCCCCAACCCCCACCTTACCTGGGATCTACCAAAAATGTTCTCAACAGGAGGCATAGGAGCTGCCCACATTTTAAAGGTACAGGTACAAGAGAGAATTCTGTATCAGGGGGACCATGATGCTCCAAAGCCCCCAACCCCTTTTCTATAACGTTTTGCTTCTAGCAATTGCCAGGCTCGTTTCGAAGGACGTGCCTTTGCAACGAGTGCATCTTTCTTGTTGTTTTCTGGTGGAAACACTGCACGCATTCTGCCCATGTCATTCATCTTTGATGCGGTGGACTGCAGGTGCAAAACTAATCCAATCCATTGAAATGAAATGCCAATGAAATTCCCTGAAAGGTGAACTTTTATCGAGTCACTCAGCAACACATGTATAACTTGTCAGTTGGGGCAAGCAGCCCTCAGGGTGCAATGGTTTGTGTTCAGATTCGGGGAAAACCACAAATTCTGAATCGCTGAAATTTCGCTTTGACATAAACTGTGCCACTCACGGAGGTGGATCCTTCCTGAAGATGTGGCTGTCAGAACAATGCACACATTTGTCAGTTGCTGTGTGAAGAGAGCGATCTACACCTGAAACTTGAAACTTTTGTGGCAAAAGGGTTGGATTCGCTTTCGGCTGCACCACAAGGTGGTGGAGAATCTACCAACACGCAGCTTCACCTGCCGACACCGAACGATGCGTTTCAGCGAGTTTCGGCAAGGGACGAGGCAAATGTCTAGACGTCACAGACAAAACGTGGAAGACGTCTTCCAGTGTGTCGCATCAGTTGACAACACATACGAGCGTACTTTCCCCGAGAAACCAACTTCTCCAAGACAAACTCTCCTCACAGGTTGTCGTTTTTGTGGATCAACAGGATCGCAAATTTTGACCAATTTCCCCCTGACTGTGAAATTTAATTTGACTTATTGTTGGCCCAAGGTGTGTCCTGTACACAGACAGATGCGGGATCACGCATGCATGTGGGCAGCTCACCACCAGTTACGTGGACATTTTCTCATGAATCCTCATGTTGTTTCTCAGCCTTTGGTTCTTTGCTAAGCAGGATCACAACATGTCCGCACACATGTCCACGCATTTGGCATCTCATTGTGCACCTGGACACAGGGAATTGTCATTTTTGACAATGTTCTGTTTATTCGAGAAGATCACTTCGACAGCACTCACATGTTATCCACTTGCACCAAACAGTTTTGTGTGCATACGTTTCAAAAAAATGTTCGAAATGTACCCAAGGCACGGCACGCGTGGGGAAGGGATGGCCAGGCGAAGCCGTGCCGAGAAAGAAACTTTACTTTTGCATCTTCCGCTCGTTCTTGTGCCAAAACATGAATGTGTCAGGTCAGAGTCTGCTGGACACCATTTCGTCCTTTTGTTTGGATAGAGGATTTTATCAGATTCGTTGCCTGTGGACATGCGTTGCTCATGATGCAGGTTGTTCGAGCGTGCATTTTTGCAAGACATCAACGGGCTTTTAGCAAATACCAAACCGTTGAGGAGTTTATTTTAGCAATAGCCACACTATTCCACGGTACACATTACTTCTTTTGATGAAGGCAACGATGTACCTTGAGGCCAACAAATCTCCAAATTAGAGAACCTCCTTCAAATGATGCTCAATGGCACCTCTCTTACATTGTAGGTCAATCAAAACAAGTCGCAAATCACAAAAAAGTTTCACTTGGGCGTTACTTACCTCTTAACTTTGCTGCGAAGTCTTCATGCGAGCTCGGTTGGATTGTCAAGATGAAAATATCCCTTTTTGGTACAAGGTGATGACTTTGAACCCACAAAAAGAGACAAAGCAAGATGGGTTGTATGGCAGAAGATGGTTCTCCAACAATCCCTCTCTTCTTCAGTGATTCATCACTGGCAGTTCTGCTGTGAAGATCAGGTATCGACCCCAGGAATATGATGGTGAGGGAGGCCCTTATACGAAAACAGCCACAAAATCAAAGGCTGTTATTGTGTGCTGCTGAGATTCATAGTTCAACTGTCGTGACCTGCCATCGATGTCTTTGGAAGAAACAGAACCAAGCCCTTGCTGTACTGGCAAAATAGCATCAACTTTTTTTGCTTGTGTGTCTGCGGCATACCTCGGGTATACACGCTCTAGTTTCCCATTGAGAGTTTGTCATGTTGTCATGGAACACATACCAAAGGTATCAAGCTTCTACAGACCCCTTGTATAATATATGGACAATTAAGCCAAGTTAGACCAGGGGTTTCTTCGTGAGAGCTTATTTATGTTTTGTGTAATTTTAGCGAGGCAATGTACGTCATAACCTGCCAAAATTATTTTTTTGAAAGCAACAGAGATTTGTGGATGTCCACAGGCGTCCATGTCTTGATGCACGTCAGTTTCTTTGCAAACTAAAACACATGCTGCAATTACGATAACTTCACCATTGTGCGTGTAATTTTTCCGACTCAGTGCTGCTTGTCGGAGCACCAAAAGTGCGCACGAAGCTTGGATTGTCAGTTGTACAAGGTCCAATTCCATTTGTTAACGAAAGAAGGCGCTCGGTCAAATTTCCAGAAGCCTGACAACACCTCCCAACCTCGTATGCATAATTAGTCTTTTGTCTCCTGAAATTGAAATATGCTGATGATACTTCAAAGACAGAGGAAATGTACACAAATGGCGACACAGGTTCCCTGGGGCCTGGCCTGCTCGACTGTTCCCATACATCCCAGTTGTTCCTGCCTGGACCGGTGTGTTCTGCTGTCGAGAAAGTACGAGGCGTGCTGAAAATTCCTTCAGGGTCCAAAATTACAATTTTTAGCCAAAAATTCACGAGCTTTGAAATTATCGAGACTGTCGCGTACCGTGAATCATGTCAGCGAAGTTTGTTTAGGAATGTGTACACGGAAATATGGATTTGTAGACACGTGTAAGAAAGACAATTGTGAGCACTTATAATTTGAAATTGGATTCTTCGGCACTTCTCGCATCCGGTAAGTGTGAATAGAGATTTCAAATGGACAAAATTGGCACCATTTTGCGGACAAACCAGGGCTTTTTGCTCTTCAAGTTTCACGTTCTATTCGGAATTGAGACCCTTGAGGTTGTTCAGCCGGCCCGGTGTACAAGTGTAAATTTATCTGGACAGATGTCAGTTGAAAGTCCATGCAGTGACCAAAGGAATCCGTTTTTTGCGCACAAGCTGATTGGGGTGTTGAGTTTGACTTTTATGGAGCAGATTTGAGCACAAGCTGATTGGAAAAATTAGTTTAACTTTCTCCGAGCAGATTTGGCTCCTTTTGGCGTTCTGAGCTTGTCTTCACAATTTTTCGTGCACGGAGGAACAACCTGACGTGCTATTTTTTCTGGTTTCAAATCACGGGCAACACCTGGGATGACAATTTTAAAAGGCAAGTTTTAAAGGCACAATACTAATTTTGTTTCGTCATCACCAAGAGGAGCCACGATCATCCCATCACACATACCGAGGGACTCGAATCGAAGACTGCAAAAAATTGTCCGTACCACGATGTGCCAACACACCCTGGTTGAATTCTAATCAAGATTAATGTGGTTACATCAAGTGCACTTCGCCAACAACAAAAAGTAGTTGCTGTCACCGTGTGTCTCCTTTGCTGGCACCAACAAAACAAATCGTGCGTCGCTCAATCAAACCAGGATCCTGCCGTGATCCCGCCACGGTTCAGCTGCGGCCTGATCGATCTCGATTGATTTGTGAGATGCGTCAGAGCGAAATGTGCCTCTGTGCATATGTTTCATTGTTGCGTCGTGCATCGTGTTCCAATGAGCGGAACTCAGTCAAAGCAATTGTTGTTGCCCGTGCACTTGAATCTGCACAAGGGCAGGTTCCGTCCTCACGCGCAGGGTTCGTCATCTCTGCGCTTTGATCCCTGTGCGAGTGTGAATCCACTCCTTGGAATTCGTATGCGGGGCGCACACCAGAAAATTATGCGGTTTTTATTGGGGGGGTGCACCACCCCAAATGCGAGAAGGTTCAACACCCCAGCCTCCGCTGGGGAGGGGTGGGACCAACCCCACCATGTCAGCAGTTTGTACCCCATGTACTTCCAGAACATCATACCTCCAGTTGTTGTCAGTGCAGGACACAACGAAGTGTCGAAACAATCCAGAAGGACGGACTTTGTATCAAACGAGCACACGGTGGAACTGCGGAAACAACAAAGTTCTATCAACCAGTGTCTCACTCTGAGAACTTCACGGATGTTTAATCTAATCATATTTACAGCATCACTGTACGTGCATTAACTTCGTAATCACCCATAATTCTACGGTTCACCTTCTCCTCGGGAACTTCGAGTGTGGTTTTAAAGATTCGTTCTGTCCATCATAATCACGCAAAATGACAGGGCGTCTCACAAAACATTTCCATAATTTATCTTTCGTTGTCAACACGTAAACGCCTGTCATCTTTGGTTGATGTCAAATAGGTGATAGAATGTTCTGTCACAAAACTTCAATCCGGACTGCCTTGTCACAGTTCGAGGAAAATGACGTGCACGAAACTTAGTGCGTACGTCGTACGTTGCTGACGAAATGGGTTGGTCCTTCGATCTTGTCCAGTTCTCGTAAAAAATCACCAGGCACTCTTTAATTTTTATTATTCTTGTGACATTGACACCTTTCACCTCTCTGGACACAAGATCAGGCGTGTCGGAGGGTCTCTTGTGTGTGATCCAGAAAAGCTCCAAGATGAAAACGAAGCGAATGCTTGCGCTTTTCCCGTCGGAACTGTGCAATTCCCGCAATAAATGTTTGAACCTCGAGAAAACTCCTTGTCACAGTCAATACTTTGACATTCGAGCGTCAAGTGGAATGAAGGAAATTTAGTTGAGTTTTCAAGAAGTTGCAAGGGGAAATCTGCCTCGCGATTTTCACTGGATTGTTGCCAGCTGAAACAAAATAATTCAAGATCGAAGCAACACAGGGAAGACTTTCTTCTTTCACTGATGCCCAGAGAAGAGATGCTTGTTCAGAACTTCTCAGCAAAAAGCCTTTAGAATTCTTTGGAATCTTCTGACTGAGATACGAGACCCTTGAACACAAACTAACCCTCTTCCCATTCATCATAAATTATTAAGCGATCAAATTCTACAAGCGAATCTGTTGCCAAATTAAGGCACTGATGTTGTGTACGTGACATTAGGACACAAAATAAGAATGTCAACTGCAGCCACTTTGAGCCTCAATGCAGCAAACAGTAGTGCAGGTAAAAACCACAAAGTTAACCCCATTAATTTGGTTTCATTCAAAGTTTTTTTGAGTTCGAACAGGGAAAGTCGACATTGCGAAGAAAAAAAGACTTCACATTATGCGCTCACAATAACTTGAAAGAATGTCTACGGCAAAGCCATATCCAGCTTTAGAAGATCGAAGAACCACGTGTCTGACAGTAAATGTCACTGTGGTACCAATAGTACCCAGACGTGTATTGTCATCTGGAGCAAAGAACACTGCGACATGAAGAACAACCTTCAGATTGCGTCGAAAATTGTGACAAAACACCTGCCAACCTTTCGAAACTGCGATTGTATGAACTTTTGTGGTCGATTGGATCTGTTCTTTCCGCGTCAGGTCAACTGAATCAGAATTCACAAATTTACGCAATCTCTGCAGCGCCTGGATTGATCTCGTAGTGGCCGATTTTTCAGAGACAGTGTTGCAGAACTGTCTGGTGCCTGGATTTTGAACAGGAATCAGCTTTGTCTTTGCCTAAATTTTTGATGGCACGAAGTCTAGGGAACGGTGCGGTGAAAGAATCGCCTCTTTATCCACCCCAGTAATAATTAGACAATATCGTCAATGTGGAGTCCTTGATTTAAACCAACGATGTCATGAGTTAAGTTCATCATAATTCTGGACCTTATAGGCTGCGTTCTTGGTGCTAAATTCGCGAACACACAAATAAAATTGATGTATTGATTTGCAACAAGAAGTCATTCATTCCCAGCTGCCCATCGCATTCCTCAAAACTGGTCAGTGATACGCATCGCGTCATTCGAGCCACCAGGGCCTTTCGAAGGGTTCATCGTGATGCTTCGTGTACAACGTCAGACTTGGTGTCTTTTCAAAAAGGCAAGACAGTACGAGTATCGTTCAGTTCAGGGACTCGTTGCGCACCTGATCGTGGTCTTTTGTTTCTGTTTGGAAAAACATTTCCGAAGCAAAGGCTGCTTTTCGTGCGGACGCGTTTCAACGTCTGTGTCGCACTCTTTCCACCGTGACGTTGCTTGCAACAAAACTCCCGACAGTGATGCCTATAAATCTGAAGCCTGAATAGGTGGACACAACAGCGCTTCTCGATTGAGTGAAACTGGGTGACCGGAAAAGCTTTTCCCCCTGGGGTCACGTTTGGCATGCACTGACCCCTGTAGCTCATCAACTCCATGGTCAACTGAACATTTCCCTCGCCTATTTCACGCATTTAGATCAACCATGGTGGTGAGCCAGGGAAAGATACACACAAAATTGTTTGTGTCGAAGTTTCAACAGAAACCTGTGAAGTCAGGCTCTCAGACGAGTCAAGTTTCTTTCCATGTTCTTTTTTGTAAATGAACCCGTCATTGGTGACGACTCGCTTTTGCTCAGTTTTTGTTGTGATGACCTGCTTTTGTTCATTTTTCAAAATTTTATACGCTATTTTTGCTGCGTTTTGGTTCTCCTGCCTATTTTTGTGCGGACTGCAGATTTCCTTCGAACACGAATTACCCTTTCTGAAAGCCAATGCCGCTGACTGGTCAGGTTGCGCTGGTCTGGTTATACTGGACCAATGCAACTGGACCAAGACCAGTGGAACCGGACCCACAGAACTGTATTTTGTGGAACTAGACCAAGAGAACCGGGCCTGTAGAAAAACACCAGAAGAACAAAACTGGCAAAACTGGACTGATGAAACTGAACCAGTGAAACTGGATCAGCTGGTCTGGTTGTGTTAGTCCTGGTTGCACCAGTGTGGTTGCACTCGTCCAGTGGAACCAGACCAGCACAACTGGACAACCACCAGTCTGGTTGCACTGGTCCAGCACAACTGGACAACAAGCAAACCAGCACAACCGCACCATGTGACTTGTCAGGTCCAGTTCTGCTGATTTGGTTGCACTGGTCCAGTTCCACATGTCTGGGTCTGGTTGGTGGGGTTCACATGAAGTTCCACATGTCAGGGGTTGGTTCGGTGAATCTGGTTGTACGGGTCTGGGTCCAGCTCCACGGTTCAGGATTGTACACACGAAGAAAGTTCCTTCTCGTTCTGTTGGCAAACCAGGGGTACAATCACAAACGAACGTGCGAGACTTGCACAGTCCAGAAAACTGTCAGAGTCGCAGTGATCAGCGAAAGAAAACGTTCCCCAATAGAAACACACGAAAACTCATCTTTTTCTGGTCCCGCCTTTCTTGGAAGAAAATGCTGTCAGAACCTGACTGAACTCAATGTGCACGAAGTACCAAGTGCCACATGTTCAGCGCGCAAGGTTTCACTCGCGTGAATCTTGGGTCGATCAGGAAATAAACGGAAAATACTGGCTCTTGTTGCACTTTCGACACTTCAAAACTGCACAGGATAAAGCCCCAAACTTTCTGTCCATTTCCCAAAGCGAAATCCGTGAGGTACCAATTCCTTCAATGTTCAGTCCTGCAAATGTTTGGAAATGACGTTCTGTCCCGCATTTTGGAACGTTTCGCGGTTGGGGTGTGAACAGGGTGTGATCACTGCGACGAAAAGTTTACCTCAAAATGTTCTCTTCCCAGGTCGTGCAATTGTTTCTTTCTATTTTTCAGATTGAGAAATGAACGCGAGAGGTGAACATGGATAGAAGTTCCACGTTGTATTATGTCTTCTCTCACTCAAACTCAAGCAGGTAAGATTCGAGTTTTCGTGCTTACCAAGCAATTCTGGGGCATCCAAGTTCTGAAATCAACTTTCTACTGACGTTTTTGCTCAGAGGCAAAAGCATAACAAAGGGGAAACTCGAAATCGCTGACGGATCGAGAAGTAAGATGCCAGCTAGCAAGGTGTTTAAGCACCACAAAATTACCAATTCATCGCAAAATATGCATTCATTCATCATATCACCTTTCGTCCTAAGCTGCCTACACCCACCATTGGGTTGAAATCTACCACCGTGCTATTTATCTTCACGGGTCCAAAGAATTTATCGACACAGATGCCACAAAAATAGCCCATGCTCTTTGGCACAATGTGTAAGCAGTGTTTTGAAGAATGTTGTTCGGAGAACTGCGTCATGATGTACATAAATATCAGTTTCATCCGTCAGTTGGCGGGTAAGATTGCATTCAACAGTTGTTTTCTTCGCTCTTTGGCTCCAATCCTTCACCATTATCATTCCCCATCCATGAAGTTGATCCTCTCTGTTTGTTTAACACTGGTTGGCTAAATGGGTCTGCTGAAATAGACCAGGAACGTTTTAAATTCCGATGGATGTGGTATAGACTTCAAAGTTATGCGATTGCTACAGCGCACGAAACAGAAAGACAACTGAGAGTCCAGTTCACCGCGCGACTGCACGTGAGCCCATCGCAGCTGTCTGTGACCAAGGTGAACACCACAAACACTTTGTTCACAAAGGAAAAGCCAGCCAAGCTCCCCAATGGAGCTGCCAAGGCAGGGAACACACTCACTGAAAGAACACCAGAAAATGTTTACTCTTCGGACCATTTTCGCTCACCACCGCCAACAAGTCTCTGCAAGTCAAGACGTGAACCTTTCATGTTGAACCTCCCCACCCCCTCCCCGTGATGCTCGGGTTTTTGATTCCCACCGAGGAGGCGATCGTGAAAGGACAGACGCGACATTGGACATTGGAACTTCTGGCTCGAGCCTCATGTCCAAAATGCTTTCCGCGTCAGCAACAAGAAAGCAGAGATTTGAATGACATGCATCGCCAGGCTTTCGCAAGGGGGTGAGCAGGACCTTCCAGAGTTTTGGCCTGGCTCTCCCTTCCCCCTTGAACACCCTGAGGCGGGCACCTCAAGGGCAGGCAATGCCCAATTTTGGGTTGGTATTGCCCCCACACAAGGACTTGCCCCATTTCTCCGAAGGACGCGCTTGTGTAAAACTACAGGGTTCACAGTTTCCATCTCAGTTTTGTTGGTTTAATGTGGTGGCAGTGTGGAGAACAGAGAACTTCACTGTTCTCCTCGACATTTGCAACAAATTGTGTCTGTGTTGCTGGCATGGCTCTCAAAATCTTTCACTGTGAAACCAGACGGATTTTTCTCAGGATCTGCTGTTCTTTCGGCCGTTGGCTCTGAACCGAGTGAGTCTGGATGGTGACGGAGATCAAAAGGCCATAAGACAGTAGACTCTAACAACGAAGATCATTTCGCTGCAATTCGCCCTCGCCCAAAGAACAATGATTCGTGTCAAGAACCGAGTTGCGATCCGGTCTTTCCTTGTTCTCAGACAAATGTCGATTTGACATTGCGAGTCATTGGCTGGAACCTTCCTCTGCCCTCATCTTCCTCTTTCCATCTTTCACGCCGTACAAACATCACGCAGAATCAAACGTTTTGATGACAATGAAGATCCCGATCGAGTTTTTCGAGTGAGACTTGAGCTCCTACGTACTGCACGAAGAACTTTCAGGAAATCCGAGGATTAAGCGTGACCACACTGATAAATGGCACTGGGTGGCACTTATTGACTCCCACGCATCGCCCTCTGGTCAGCACCCGGAACTGAACAAAAACCGCTGCGTCGCACCGTCTGACCCTCGCAAAGGGGCATCAGGTCATCAATGCCCCTGATTTCACAGACAGAACCTCCAGTGAACAGCCTCAAGATGAGGTGCAAACTGAAGGACATAATCAGAAAGTACAAGAGAACACCAGGGTTTTTGTTTCTCTATTTCTCAAAAAGTGTGACAACGCACCAGCCATTTGCCACCCTCAGTTCTTACGTCGTACATTCTGGCCTTTCAGTCACTTGCAAAATTCTGAAACTCAAGTTCACTCGGAGGCAGCCAAAATTGCAGTCTTGATCTGCTGAAGTTACACGAAAATTATTGGCTTTCGCACAAAAGGAACACCAGAGGTTGCAAAATACAAACGATGGGGTCATCCAAAAACAATAGCTTTTTGTTGTAGCAGCTTCCCCTTCAGCGCTGACTTTCTTTTGCGCGGGAGTAGGAATTTGGGGTTCGTCACCTTTGCGGCAGAAGACTTGTTCCGCCAGAAGAACCTCCAATATTTCCACACGCTACAACCACCTTTGATCCGACGGTCGCGCGTTTCCCGCTCCTCGAAACCGCGACTCGTCCACGTCCCGCACTTGTCTCTTGAATGAAACATGGTCGCCGCAAGAATTTCCTGAACCCCATTTGGTCGTTGAAATCGCCATTCATCATTGAGTGTCAACTCGTGCCTGGTTCAGCACACAAAACAAATTCACGCACATTTAATCTGTGCGATCTTGTTTTTGGACGGGAATGGACAATTTGATTGGAAAAAGACACCACGATGCAGATTTATTTTGTTGCGCGGTTTCTAGCACTTCGAGAGGAGAAAAACTGATCAGCGCCCTTCTTTTGCCTTCTGTGTTTGTTCAAAGTCTGGTCTTTGTGCGGAAATCCTTTTCACTTGTTTTCGTCTCACCCAAGCTATTGCTGACAAATTTAAAGTAAATACAATGCGTGGCATACCAATACGTTCGGATAGAATACTGCCATGATTTATCGTTTGTTAAAAGCGTTACTTAGCAGGGATCTTCTTATGCTAATATTGTATAGATTCTACAGAGGAAAAAAGCAACCTCAGATCCTTTTGCCTCGAATTGTTTACCCCTGTGTTATTGTGTGTTGTATATCTTCTCAAGGCCAAGACAAAAAGAACACTGCCATCTTTATGGCCTCAGTGTGAGACACAGAGTGTTGGATCAGCATTGAGTTCAAAGAAACCTTCTCATATGGTATGCGAAACGCGGCTTTCTGCGAGTACATGTGCGGAACCTGCGCCAGTGTGGGAAGCTGCCTCACCCTATGGCTCAAAATAGAAGCCATCCACTCGACTCGCACGCATGAGTGGGTTCGTCAGTCCGGGCCGACACCTGATGTTTATGATTGATCATCTGTTGGACGAGAAAAGGACGAATGGGCGAGCAGTTAGGCTGCTTACAGATTTTGGTGTTTTTCATCAGTCTGGAGATGTGTTTCGAACACAAAAGTGTCGAATTTGAGGCTACTGTTGGTTCCATGAGAACACTTGCTCAACGTGTGGCTGATCATCCTCCATGGAATCTTTGAAGGCAAAAGTCAAAATGTAACCAATGGATGCTTGCACATATTTGGGCACATTATTTTGTCCACATTAAAATATGGCTTCAAGTGCAATTGAAGGTAAAGGCACGACTTGGTTGACAGACTGAAGTAACTTTAGACACACACTTGAAAAACATTCCATGTTACCCTGCGAGGCGAATTCTTATCTATTTCACCACAATGTTAGTATGTTAGTACTTTCACCTCTCCCGGTGATATTTCAGCGTTCTTAGCTCCATCAGTGGAACTCAAGGGGCCAAGTTACAAACAAGAGCGGGTTTCGTCAGCAACTGCAACTCGACAAATAGTTCACGGTGCGAAAGTTTGTTCAAACTGCTTTTCGTCTTCGTTGCTTTGCTACAAGTCTCTTCAAAATGTGGCACGTCATTCATTCCGCAAATTTATATCCATAAGGATGTTCTTGAAGGACGATCAAAATAGCGGTGCAGATAACTAACAAAAGCTTTTTGGGGAAAGCACCGGGGCTGGCACTCATGGAAGGCAGACAAAGCTTAATCACTGAATAGTACATTCGGGTATTTGAAGTAAAGCCTGCGACTTGCTTCACCAATCTCTCAAAAGCAGAGCTTCCAATGCCTTCAGATGCTCATACCTTCCACCTCAGGCAAAGTTTTGTGGTTTTGTGCCACGCACAGCCTCGTGCGGAGAAATATCTCAAGTGGATCAGAATGGATCAGAATCGGGCACGAATATGTGGCTCACGTATGCAGAGGAGGTGGGAAAACGGTCACCTCATTTTGAAAACAAAAACCTGTCACGAATCTTTCACTGATGTACAATGTACCTTTCAAGCAAAACACAAAAGAGCGCCTGTCCAGGAGCACTGCAGGGTGCTGCAACTACGTCCAAAAGAGGACAAACTGCTTCCATGTTTTTCACTCCAAACAAAACCACCAACAAGAATTTTGTGTTGACAAGGCAATGCCATGCCCAATGCAACAAAAACCTTCAGGCGTTCATGGTAGGTCCCACAGTGTAAATGGGGGCACCGGACAGCCAGACAAGCAACCCATCCAAACCCCTCCATTGGGATGGACTTGGCACGAACCCAAAGGAATGGGTTTGGCATAAACAAATCTGGATTTGGGTGGTTTGAGACCATCCTTACAAAGCCACAACACCCTCCTTGCAAGACCACCATTACTCCAACAAGATGACAGTGATGGTGGGTCATGGTGGTTGGTGGTGATGGGTGATAGTGAGCTTGGATGGACGAGGGGGAATGGTTGGTCAAGGGCAAGTGACAACACCACCAAAGGGTCAAAAAAAAATTGTCTCCCTCGAATTTTTTTTTCGTCTAATGCCCAGAAATCAACGAGGAAAACCAACAATTTTCGTTCAAGGATGTCTAACCCCCCCTCCCAAGAAAAACTTTCTTTTGCAAACACAGAGACATTACAGATTTTGACTTGTTTCCTGAGGAAAAATTAAAATGGGGAGGCGAGAAACACCACCAGGTTGGTTCTGGTGGGACCTGGTGCACCTGCCTTAGCCATGGGGGTCCAGCAGCACTACAAGGTGAGCACTACTGCTCGACTGGGAAGTGGGGCAACAGTACCACCAGGTCCCAGGTGGGACCTGCTGCTGCGACTAGATCCCTCCCTCTTGCCAGAGTACACAGACATACAGGCACAGATGCAGGCCGTGTTTGCACTTGGACTGCAGAACACAAAGACGGTAGGCTTGGTTTGACCTCCCCCCTCTCAAAAAAACAACGTTTTACACACACACACACGCGCGCGCGCGCACGCACACACACATTGTAGTCCAAAGTCTTTACAGTCAAAACGCCAAGGAGTGGTGAAACCCCGGACTCTGGACAGCAGTTTGCGGACTTGCCGCAACGCCTGCAGTGTCGTCAAACAAACCAAGAGACGCCAATTCCACATTTGTTCTGCATTCGCTAGACGATTTTACGGGTTTGCAGAGTCCGCGTTGGTGGAAAAAGCGTGCTCATCGTCAAACAAAGCAGACCAAGGCAGCAACAAGCCCCGTCTCTGTCTGCAAAAAGGCCTCTAGAACCATCTCTTGGGAAGAAATCATTTTTACGGCATTGCAACAAACAAAAAAGAATGCTTTTGGATTTATGGTTTGTGAGAGGAAAAAGTTGTGCTCAAAGAGCGGATATTTGTCCCCTGAACAGTTTAATTTATTGTGCAGAGACAGAAGCATCAAAACAGAACAATGGCGGAATCAGAGAGTGTTTCGTGGTGCACCGAGACGTACTAAGTACGAAGACTAGGGTCTTGAAAAGGACCGACTCCCACCGTGTGTAGGTGTGTGTGTAGGTGTGTGTGTGTGTTGATAGATACCTCAAATCAATCAATCAAATGTTCGAGTTGCCAACGTTGTTTCCATGTCAGTGTCAACCACAAATGACAGGGGAAGTGGCGGTGGATTCAGCACACCTTCGTTTAAATTCTACGAATGACCTCAATTCGCTTGTTTGTTCACAACAGTCACGAAAAAAACAACAAAAATCTCCGAATCAAAAACACCAGAATCCGGCCGTGAAACACCGCAAAAACTTACTGAGTGAAGGTGAAGTCTTCCAAAGGAAATTCCTCCCAGTCTGTCTCTCGGATAGATTGACTTTGGGGGAAATAACAACTGTGAAGAAATATTCAAAACACGCAACGGTACGTATGCAGAATCAGAATAATTTGTACCACAATCAAGAACATTCTGAATTCAGAAGGACCTCGCCAGAAAGCCCATGGTCCGCAACAGCGCAAATCAGGCCCCTGAATCCGCAGAGCAGTCAATCCTCAAATGCCATCTTGCTTTGGTGGATGCTGAGTGACAAAACCATCAGGGCTCTCGCGGCCTCGATATTTGTATCTTTTGGCAATTTCAAAGTGAACAAAGCTGCTGTCGCAATCTGCATTTGGGAAAATCGAGGATGAAATTGGCTTCAGACCTGATTTATACATTCTCAAATGTCGTAAGTGCATCAACAAGATGAACCTTTGCAAACTATCTGGCTGTTTCTCACATCTGTAATCAAGTCTTGATCCAAAGGGGGTCTGCGCAGTCAGTCGAAGAAGCCACTGGGGGTTTGCTAACATGGAAGTACTTGCGAACAAACCACTTCGCACTTCAACATTTTGAAACTACAAGTAGCATTGAAAGGGATCCTGAGGGCATTCTGTGTGTGTTACGAGAGAAGTGCTGCATTCAAGGAACAAGACTCACGGTGCCGGTTTCGTGACTGTGTCAACTGATTTTGACAGACCTCAAATCGCCAGATCATTCGATGGAGAAGGGGTTGATCGCTTCTTTGTTGAACACAATGGTGCCAAAACTACTTGAAACAATGTTTATCTGTTCCACAACAGTAACACGTCGTGACAATGAACACAAGGCAGCGATTTGGCGCTGCCCTCATTTGACTTTCAACCCTGCGAGGAGCAAACAGGGCGTTTTGCTTCAGCCCCGCCGCGAGGGACTAAAACTGACTTCATCTCAAGCCAGAGTCTTTGGACGACAACACATCAACAACACATTTGATCAGGTTGTGGAACCACATCAAAAGAATCGCAACGACCAGTCTGTTGAACATGACAGGTTATGGTTTGAACACAATGTGCCTTCTTGGAGTCGTTCCACAACTGCACACACGCACACGCACGCACGCACGCACACACACACACACACACACACACACACACACACACACACACACACCACGTTCCCGTCTTGAGCGCAGGTCCGATTTCAGCTCATCCACGACCCGAGCAGGCTCAACCTGCTCGAAATGTTCAACTCCGTGCGATTGGTACCACAGGATGTTCTGAGTACGTTGAGTACCCTCTTCGAACCACATCTTCTGAAGGACAAGATCATTCTCAGATTCTCAGAATTGGAAGAGCCAACCAGGCCGAATATAATCCACATTTTTGCCAAGCTGATGAATGCTTTGTGCCCAATTGTGGTTCTGTGGCTTCGCTCAACTGATTTCCTGTCAAAATTTAATATGTACCATCGAAAGTCAATGACATCACGGTTATTGCACAACTGATGAAAATGCCACCTACCTGCACAAATGTGAGGGGTGGGAAAAACATCTGATCAACGTGTTGTCAAGGCCGAATTTCGTTTTCTCACAAGGGCTCTGTGTCAGTTTGCCCCACTTCTGCTTGGTCTGTACCCAGAACACGGAGTCAACGCTGTGTGTCCAAGAGTCAGATTGTTCTTTAATTATCTGTTATTTCACAGACGGAACCATGTTTATGGTAGTTTCTGCCTCAACTTTGGGTGGGGGTTTGTGGTAAAAAGTTCAGATCACTGTTCGTGGGGTGAGACTTCATACCTGAGATGACAATATACAAATACCAATGTGTCTCGTGTGATGATATTATCTTAGCGCTGTATTCTGCTTCACAACAAAAATTCCAAGTGCTCAGATCGAGCAGAAGCATGATGACAAAAGACCCGTCAAGGTTTCATGCGACTGATATGGAACTTTTCTGAATTCTTGTCTGGCAGCCAATCTGAATTCTTTCCGATAGCAATTTTCCTCAATTGGTCTTAACACCTGTAATCAAGTGAAGGGAACAGTTTAAATTTCCAAATCTGTTTTCCCTGTTCAACCTGAAAGGACAAGAAAACACACAGTACCCCAAAATAAGAGACTGAACTGGACCTGACAGTTTTCGGGACGAAATGTTGACTTCTATTTCACAGCAGCAATAGGTCTGAAAGCTGAATTGCTGACGAGAAAAGAAACAAGCTCCGCTTATCACGCTGATCACTGCGATTCAGAACCTTTCATCCACGTTCTGTGAGCCTTCTTGGGCGCAATTGATTCCACTGGGTGAAAAGCCACGAAAGAGGGTCGCTTGAGTATCATCTCGAAAGGTGATCGACGATCGACGGCGGCAAACTCTGACCCCCTTTCTGATTTCGTTCGGCACCTGGAACGGATGAAAGTCGTTGGAGTGAAGAAATTCAAAGTTTTTGGTGTGTGTTTTGTGTTTTTGCTGTGAGTAAACTGGTTTGAAATAAGAAAACATCACCGAGCAATCGGGTGAAGACAGATTGTTGAAAACAGCAGGCAATTGAAGAAGGCAAATTCATCCTTGTGACTATCGCTGAGAACCGAAACAACGACACGTTCTTGTCTGGAAGAGCAGCACAAGAAGTATCGTGTTCATATTTGGAAATTGATGTTTTGTGGCAAACAGTTCGGTGTGTGCACTTCTCGATAGTATGCAGACACCATAAACTACGTTTAAAGTTTGTTTGAAGATCGTACAATGAATCTTTTTTGGCTGCATGTGGATATTTCGGCACCAATTACACCACCATGATGAACAGCAAGGTAACTGCTTTCACTTTTTTTCGACCAGGCGCATTATCCCACTGTGCAAGGTGCCAGACAACTGAACGATTTGCGCTCTTGGAATGAGACCTTGGTGAAGCCGGGTCATTTTTCAAAGAAAATTAGCAAAGCCTTCGTGAAGATAAAATGTCAATTTGAGACGTCTGGTCCCGGCTCATGCAACAAAACTGTTCACGCACGCAAGCACCCGTTGGTCAGTGGTGTCTCCATTCCAGGGTGCTTGATGTCCACGCCTGCTTTGAGTGTTGTCCGATTTCCGTCTCCAATGTTCACCCCCGCCCCCACAAATCTTTTTCTCCAGTCTCTCACTTCCGTCGGGGGCACGAGGAGGTATTTGAAAGTCATTCTGCTTCCGTGGTCAGGCGTCAATCGACACACATTCCGATCAAGCGTTACTGGTCAGCAAAACATCCTCTCCCGTCCGCTTGACCATGCAAGAAGCTCGTACTCGTATTTCAAACACGTCCTCGTAACGCGTCCAGACGGGTACGAGTGAGAACCGATTTTCTTTTCTGCCCATCCAGCACAGCTTCTCATTTGACAAGGAAAATACCTTATGTGCAGTACCAAGCCACGTCTCGGAGCTGCTGGTTCTTTGTCGACCACGAGCCTTGTTTCAGCAATTTGTTTTTAAGCGTGTGGTCCCGAAGGGTGTAACCACACGCTTAGTATAATCACCATCAGTCTGTATGTCCATCCATCTGTGTGTATAAAGTGGGTCTAACCCAGGGGGGGGGTGTGGACCCACTTTGGGAAAAATGGCCAGAAATGATCAGTGATGCTCACTGACCATT
>JAAUXT010102179.1_pt1 | contig 18782 bp, 21 predicted proteins | sample 7278171 | NCBI WGS metagenome assembly JAAUXT01 (sample SAMN14350112, study PRJNA611818) | marine sediment metagenome | isolation source: surface marine sediment (1.8m) | place: French Polynesia: Moorea | collected 2018-08 | reverse complement strand
CAGGCTCAGGCTCAGGCTCAGGCTCAGGCTCAGGCTCAGGCTCAGGCTCAGGCTCAGGCTCAGGCTCAGGCTCAGGCTCAGGCTCAGGTCCAGACCCAGGCCCAGGCTGAAAAAAATTCAATTTCATGTCTGTGTGTTTCTGCACATTGCTTGGGCAGAAAAACCATTGCACCACACTGAAAAAGAAAGCCAGCAAACAAAACTTGCAATTTCAAAAACGGCCTTTACGGGATTTCACGAACGAACAGCTCTTCATTGTCTTTGCCAAGACAGAAGTATCAGAGCAATTCTCAACAACAAAATCTTTCAAAGTTTCAAAAATATTTTCAATTTTTTTTGGAGCAAAGGACAAACAGTTTGCTTCAGGGTTTCTTCCAGGGGCAAAACAAGTGTTATCACGTCGATCGCAGTTGCGAAAAGCACACCTGCTTGACATTTGTGCCTTGAAAGTAAAATTTGTCTCCTTTTAATGCGAGGTTGTGAGGAGTTCGTTCCGCACAAACTTCCACTCCAACACTTCCACTGTCTTCCTCATCACTCAACACCGGGGAGTTCGCTTGGAATTTGAATTTTGCTGGTCGGAGCACGTACAAGCTCGTTCAAGCTTTTGTGAAATTTCTCTCAATTCATTACAGAGCAAAAAACGGATTAAAGGCCCCGAACACGTTCACCTAATTACAGTCAGCTCCCCTTTTCAGATGCGATTTCACGTGAATCAGTCGTGTGTGGCATGAATCTTGTGCTGAAAAAAGCACCAAATGGTTTTTTCTCAATTTCTCCCGGCGAGTGCGGTTCAGGACGGAAGGACGGGTCCTGCGCTGGTGCTGAGCTCTTTGATTTTTGTCACATGCAGAGTGCTCCGAGGTCAACTCGACACCGTTCGTGCGAGTGCTGACAATATGGAGCTCTTTGTCGGAACCGTGGTCCCGATCACGCTACGTGAACCGCTCCAAATCGCCGCTTCAACGGAGCCTTTGATTGCCTGTGCTCTATGCCAACACACAAATTGTTCTTATTGTTGCCTGGTTTCTCTGCAAAAATTAAAAGTCTGAATGTCGTTGACTAATCAAAGAAAATTTTGAACAAAACACTGGGTTCAATCACAAATATTGAACATCAATCATGCATCAATATGTGCGAAACTTATTAACTCGACAATTTTCTGTTGAGCAATGCGGAGCAATTCCTGGGTGCCGTCACGCAAGAAAATCTGAGCATTTAAGTTTTGAAAAAGAAAACGTTGGAAACTACCAGGCCACACGCATGGAACCAGACTGGTTTTGGTTGAATGAACTGCGCACCTATTGTCAGGTAAGAGCCAAATTGATTGCAACTTTCACAGTTTGCCCTTATCAGCTCGAATAATTTTATGTTTCTTGATTTGGTCCGTACCAAACTGTCAAGTCAATCACTGGTTGGTGAAAAATGGCAAAACCTTATCTGGTGTGGGCCTCACACAGCCTCCTTTGTTTCCTCCAGAGTGAAGTTGGTTAATTGCACGTTGTTCGGTGGCGGATGGGACAATGTGGAAATAAATTTTGAAGTTGATGTCGGAAAGAGCAGCGAGCGGTTCTCGCTTCCCTCGCTGAAGGCAGCGGAGATGTGTTATCAACTCGGTCGTGCGTCCGTTGTCTTTGGGCCCACAGGCCAATGCTCACATACAGGTGCTTAGTACAGACAAGATAGGGATTCTCCAAACGACCATCTTGGCTCTGCATCTCCACAGGTAGCATCACCATATGTAAGTGCTACGCGACTGGGTTCTACCCCAGCGGCCTGAGGACAAACCCACAGGGGTATCATCAGAACGTCTTGGTCTGCTGTCGAAGTCATTTTTCCAACAAATTAAGATGTCAAAAATGAAAGACAACAAGACAGTGTCTGAATTTGAGCAGTGATGCGTGTGTGCCCACACTAGATACTTACCACGGGCCTCTTTATCTGAACGTCTTGATACATTTTGAAAAGAGAAACCCTTTTTGTTGCGCCTGTCACTGTGCTGCCACACTCACAATCATCTCGTAATGGGTGATAACCTCCCTTCTTTTGAGTCCACCTTTGTGTTATTGAAAACTCTCAGAGGGAGAGAACCCCGAAAATTATTATTTTAGATCCCATCAGAACAAATAGATTTGTCTGATGTCACTCTCCTTGTGTCAGCTTGCGACAATCATTCATTTGAATTCTTTGCATCTTGGGTTCTAGCTTGTCTTGTCCTCCCCAACTGGATGATGTCATGAAACGTTTGAGGGAATGATTGAGCAGTGATGGAATCACTTTTCTGAATCCCGACAGGGATCAATTTGGGTACGAACGGCGTGACATTAAATAAAAGTCGCGTGTTGCACGAGTAGTGCGGCATCGTTTCCCAACCATTTTCATTTCGGGATACGATGTTGCATTCGTTTGGGACACGTGAGGTGGGACCCTGACAAGGGTGTGTCTTTGCGAACCAGCGGGGAGCGAGGAGGTGCGGAATTGGCTTCGTTATCTGAGTTGAGCGCAACGGAACCGCGGGGGAGGATCTCGGGGCGAAGATCACGTGCGTTGAGCAACACCTCGCAGAAACCCAACCAGGATCTTGAACCATGCTGCCTGACTTTGTCTGAAGACGCAGTCTTTTCTGCTCCTTGGTTGGTGTAGCCTGCTCTAAGAATCGCGTGCTGCTGTGAATGTCCTTTTTATGGGATTTGGGACCAGTTCTCAAAGGAAGCAAGCAAAACGCTCATGCGGACTGAGAGCATGGAGTTCTTCATCCACTTCCTTGCAAAAGAAAACTGTGTCTTTTGAGGGGCACTGGGCACCAGAACTCCGGAACAGTGATTTCGTGGATCAGACGACAAATCAGTTTGGAGGGCTGCTGTGTCTCGATACCGTCTCGGTGAAATATTCGAATCTGTAACACACGTGTTCTCTGAAATTCTCAAGAGAATTCAACACGTCAGAAGAACTTTTGTGTGCACGCATTTTCGTTCCAAGAGAGGCACATCGTATCTGTTTACAGTCACGCGTTCAGCACCAATAACAATACAAATTGGGCAATGAGCGCTCAAGCGTTTCCTTCCTTTTTCAAAATTCATTCCACCAACGTGTGCTGAAAATTCTCAACGAAAAATAACCGCCAAAACATTTTGAACAGTTGGTGCGATGAATAGGCACACACCTGTGCACTACCTGTTGGCTCAGACCGAAGACATTCTTTGTTCGCCCGTAAAAGGAAACTAATGACAGGTATCTCCTCCACGCAAGCATGTCTTTCACCACATTGCATTTGTCTAACTTCTTCCGCAAAAGGGTGAAGCGCAGTAGATGACCAAGAAGCACTTTCTTTATCTCCCATTCAGTCAATTTTTCTGCACTGCTAGGTTACGTCCATAAGCGCTTCAATGTGGTATTGGTGAGGAAACTCATCACAATGCAGTCGTCGTTGCGCTCTCAACAGCGTCTCAATGCACCATTCCAACACCTATTTCCGGCTTCACCCGCGATACCCACCGCAACCCTGGAATTCTGTGCGTCAGGTTTTGCTGCTTCGCGACACAAATGATGAGCCCCATCTGTGTTTCCTTTCCCGGGGCGGCAAATGTCCCACACAAAGTGTGGCGCGAAAAGGCGCCGGGTAAACACCACTGATTTGTTGCCCATTCAAAGGCCATTTCGCTCAAAGTGTTTGTTCAGTATGATTTACTGAAATTAAAGATGTTTTGTCAACTTGTACTCATGCAGAAAAAGTTGAGTTCACATCAAACATGTACTTCAAAGCAAACGGTTCACACACAAACGGTTTGCACAAAAGCATCAGCTTGGGCACAAACTATTTCTTGAGGAGACTTCGTCTGCTCTGTTCCAGCCCCCAGACCAAGCGTCGAGTCACCCGAAAGCCGTCCGCCCTCTCAGATCGATGCCTCCGAAGTTTTCGTCGTTCCAGGGATGTGCTGCGACTCGAATCCAGATGGAACGTTCTCCCGCATCTTTTGCTTCATTTTGTTGAGTGAAATCTGCACCCAAAAGAGACATGACTGACAAGCGTCTCGCCACTATTCTGTTCCTTTGTTCTTTTCCCTTTTCATTTGACGCTGAACTCAAAGAGTCGGGAGCAAATGTCGGGTGAAGCAGAAGCGAACCAAAGCAAGATCCACTTCAGCCACTTTCTTGGCTCGGCGTTTGACAGACTCATTCACTACACGTGGTTCTTTTGAAAATAAGTTTGTGACCTTTATGAAGTTTTTACTTGTTGACTTTCTTCACGTCCGTTCGAAGCAGGCGCACGATTCACCCCAAACACCCTGCAGCCCCAGAATCTCTGGGCTTCTCTTCCTTCTCGACGTGACCATGTGGGGGCTTCAGAGTGACTTGTTCGTGGAACAGATGTGGATTCTGTGCGATTGTGCGCACGAGGATGAAGACAGCTTTGAGCTTGACGTCACGTGGGGTCTCCCCGAGATGGATCGATCGGACGCCTGCAGTCTGCTCGGCGACCACTGCAGCTGCGTAACGCAGGGAGGGAGGGACACATCGCGCGCTCGGGCTGATCAGCGCCAAAGCGGACGGACAATCAGTGAAGCCTATTATCTCACAGGATCGTTTGACGGATCAATGTTGGCCACGTTGATGTCACCAATTCCAGCTGTGCGAGGCGAGGGAGACATTGTTCTCTGCGACGGGTGACCTTGTTTTCTGCAGTTTCTACATCACTAACTTTCCGCAGGCACTGCCGGGAATTGAAGCTGTAACGCAGAGCTGTTACACGGAACACGTCTAAATTTGGCTCGTGACCACATCAGTGCAAGCAAACATCGTGAGGTGTTTGTCTTCCTTTCACAAACGCTTCTGAGTGCGCGAGAATTACCAAATTTGTTCTGTGAACGCCGAGGAAGGGAGACGTCTGACAGCGAATCTACTGCTTCTTAGAAAGCTGCCAAGCTCTACGAACATCAAAGGTGTCACGACAAGACACACCTGATCGCCACAGCCGACACTCGGGAAGCATCCATCGTTCGAGCGCAATTTGACCTGCATGTCCTGGACCTTTGTACCTCTGCGTCAGGCGTCAGGTCATGAAGCAGACAATGAAGGAATTTGTTGTGATCACAGCCTTGGCGCTGTTGTTGTTTCCCATCGCGGAGCCTCAGGATGCAGACAGGACTGTTTTGATGAAACAGCTGGAGAACGTGGGCGAAACATCGTACGTGCGTCACGAGACTGTGGACAGGTTCGAGGATTTGGCGCTGACGCCCTTCTGGAACCTGACCATGGCGGAGGGCGAGACTGTGCAGCTGGACTGTGGAGTCTACACGGCGGGGCAGCCTGGAGTGGACATCCACTGGAGCCACAACAACACCGACCTCATCACGGATGACAGGTAACACGCCAAGGAGTTTCCGTCAGTTGCGTGCGACCGTTTTTGGCGCTTCACGAAAGGCTGCTTTGGTCCTGAAAAGGGACATTTTCCGGAAAAACAGGTCGAACTGAACATCCACCAATTTTGCAGCAGGTAAAACGCAGTGCGCACAGAAGCTGGATGAAGCTTGTGATCTGCAGGGTGGGCGACAACAAAATCATTACGATCGATTCGATAACTACGATACTGCGCCGTTCATCACGTTCAGTTGTCCACAAACTGCCAACGTTTGGGATTCAAATACACTTTCCAGTTTGAAAGATTTCTTGGCAGTTATCGTAAAGCTGTTCAGAAAAAAACAACAAAAACAAACAAAAACAAAAGACACAAGCACAAAAAAATGCAGCGACACAGACAACCACAAAGCTGCATGGAACACAGCGTGCCACGAAATTACAGTGGAAAAGCTCTTTGCAATGGGCCTTGAATAAATTTTCTTGCACAGCAGTTGGGATTAATGGCCAACATGGACAGAAACACGGAGCGCAGAATCCGGCCCGTTCGGCCCGCGGGGCCTGGGAACGGTTCCCATGGAGGCGGCATTGTCGCCACGCAGCACAGGAGGCGCAGATTGAATACCTCAACATCGCCATTGACGGGCGTCTCATCAGTGAAAATTATGCAAATATTCCGGAAAAGGTCCCTCCAGATTAAGTTTGGGACTCTTGACCATGATTGGCCTTCACTATTGATCCAAACGTCTCTGTGTGAGGCTCCAGAGGCGAATCAATATGAATCAAACTCAGACGGCTCTTGACTGTCAGACTCAGGTTTTCGCTGAGCCTCACTCAATTTGTTCTTTCATTGAAAACAATTGTCAGGACATTATTTACACAATCTGATCACGAGAAAGTGTGCTTGGACCCCGAGCTCACACCATAAACCTGTCGGAAAAGGGACTTGACGGCAGGATGAGGCGTCAAACTCGTCAACTGCTCCCACGCACACGTGCGTTGTTTGAATGCGGCTGAAAAATGAATTTGACTGGCGTTCAGCAGCAGGTAATCCAAGTGTGAAAAGGGGAAAGAAAAGAAAGCGAATCGATTTTCCTGTCTCCAATGGCGAAATGGAACCTGAAACTGAACTGTGGAGATTTATTGGCATCTCTCGAAGCATTTCGCCCGTTCAAAAGCAACAATAAGTTCCTGCGCGCACAGTGTCATTTCTTTGCCTGAACTTAACAACCAAGTGTGCCGGAAACATATATCTACCTTGCCTCCATGCACAAAAGACTGATGGCCACTTGAACTTTTTGGGCAAAAAACGCTTCACCACGGCAAAGAACTGATCTGTGAAAATATTTCTTCGGCTTGATTTCACTTGAAAGCCATGACTCATTGTTTTGACAGACGACAATTATAAAGTCAAATGAGATTGAAACTGCTTTCTGATGAAAGCCCAAAGGAGACGCAAGAAATTAATGGAATGCCGAGACAAAGGGTAGTTAAGTGTGATTGAGCACGGACGGCATCCCTGAGCATCGCGCGACCCCGCGACACAGCGCTGTGGGTCTCAGGTGACGGGGCCCGACCGAGACACACAACACTCACTCACTCGCGTCGCCCCGTGATAGGATCACGAGATCTCCAGCCGCTCATGAGAACTCGCGTCATGTGACTCTGAAATGGCTCCATCACCAGTGACCATTTTTCCGCCTGAAACAATGCTTTATCAAAGCACTTTGCCGCATTTTCGCATCGTTCACGCGTTTAGGACACTGCGCCGGATGGGGAAGCAATTTGTCCACTCAGGACTCATTGCGAATTGATCACGACCGCTGCGAGTGGATATCGCGGGGCTGATCACCGCTAACTGCTCGAGTGGAGCGGGTCGCCCCTGGGGACGCGGGTCGCTCCGTCTCACCCCGCAGCTGCGCTAATCAAGTCGCCGCCGAATTGCGCCGTCGCCATGAATTATGCACTTACAACTCACAAAGCAAATGTTCGCACCAGCTTCCGCGTAACTTGTCATTTTCGGGAAGGCTTTTTGCAAACAGGAATTTGTTTGAAACAGGTTTTCTGTTTGCCTGAGACCACAGTCATCTGCAAATAGCGGACATCAATAAGGGCAAATATGAGAATTGAAATTCTTTCCCTGCTTCCACCAGAAAGAAACTCAGGGAGGCTCGCTTCTTCGAACAAAGTTGTGCCTCTGTCCAGAATGACCATTCTCGATGATTCGGATTCAGTGTACAAAGAGAGTCCGTACCTTTATGAAAACCGAGATCAAGGCTTTGGTCTGTCCAAAGGCAGCAGTAGCCACTTCGCAAAAAACCACACTTTGCCAAACAATTCAGAAGTGGAACAGCTCCCACCATTTTCATTTTTCGAACACAGAACAAGTCCCAGAACTCTGAGAACAACAGTGATGAAAAGAGACCACACAATTAACCGGTTGGATTTCTGGTCCGTGAATCCCATCACACTTCAATCTCTGAGGATTCTCCGCACCAATGATCTCTTTGCAGAATCACCGTTGTGAGGTTGGATAAAAATCATCCTGAGGACGAACAGCTCGCAGCCTACACGGTTCTCAGCATCACGATCCGGAACCTGTCGCGCGAGGATCACGGTTCGTACACGTGTAGCGCCGAGAGGCGAGCTCCGCAAAACGACACCCGCCGCACCCAAAGGAGCCTGCATCTCTTCGTTGCCTCCGCAGGTATTTGATGCACCAAAGGCTTCCGTCAGCCTCGTGCTTTGTACGGGCCTTTCAGTTTGCTCTTTCACAAAAAAGCCTTCTTCCTACGGTACATGAGCTGCCCAAATAGAGTTGCAATATGCAATGCAATGTCAGAACATGGTTCAAAAGCAAATGCAAAACGCAATTTCGCAGGAACTCGGCAGTCACAGGCAGACGTTTCTTTTACAACATTGCTCACCATCCAGTCTTCTTCTTGCACAAATTCCCAGTGAAGTTCACAAATATCGTCCTCACCCACAAACACCACACAATCAGTAGTCCGTCCGCTGTCAGCAGAAAAACCCTGAAATTGAAAAGACGTCTACCTCAGCAACAAAGCCTCGGCCAGGTTTTTTGCTTCACACATTGCTGTTCACACAATGATTGCAAAATTTGACGTTTCTTCAGACGTCTGCGGGTTTGAGAGTCGGACGCTGTGCGGCTGGAGCGACACGCACGAGCCCGGCGCCAACACGACTGTCGCGTGGCGCCACCACAACGCAGACGACAAGCGAACCATCGCCACCACCAAACTGAGGCACGACCACACATACGGACCCTCCAAACACCAAGGTACAGGAACTGGACTCGGCGAGGTTTGAACCAAACGGTCTTCTAACCGCATTTCAGTGATGTTCACGAGCGAAGTCTGAAGGAGAACAGGTCGAGGACCAACTGAGATTGAGCTCAACAGAATAACGGTGCGGTGGCAAGACTTGGGTTGTATCTGAACACTATACATTTCAGGCTACATGTTGAGCGTTGACACGAACCGAGACCACATCGACTCGGGCGTCTCCCTCGGCCTCTTGTCCCCGGAACAGCGACCTCACAAAGAACCCAAGTGTTTCGAGTTCTGGCACATCTGCTCCGGCCGCATTGGTACGTTCTTCCTTCCAGACACAATCTCACATCCATGCAAGCACTGTCCTGTCACACAGAACTTACATTCTGGGACATCGTCACGTGAAAAGGCAAAGCAAACATGACTCTTTGCATCGGTCCTGACTTCCATGCTGACAGTGTTCTTCTTCTTTTCAGAAAACTTCACAATCTCACTACAATATCCAATCGAAGGTGCTTTGGTGAACGATTTCTTTCTCGCAGCGGCGAATCATGAGGACCGGGAGTGGCACCTGGATCGGGTCACCATCCCGCCGCAAGGCTTTGGGTACCAGGTGCGAGTTTGAGGACTGTCTTAACTGCGCACATTCGTGCCCTGGTGTTCACTGATTGTGTTTTGCTGGAAGCAATCAGGGTTCACAGTTTCAAGTTGAGTTGATTCAGAATTGGCTTGAATTCACGTGTGATGGAGACGACGAGTCCCCTTCTCGCTTCAGATTCTACTTGAAGTTCGGCTCTGTGAGGAGGAACCGTGCCGAGCCATGATAGCACTTGACGACTTCCGCATATCTGAGCAGGCGTGCGACCTGGTCGACCCTCCCGAGGAGGACAGTGAGTAGACATTCAGACACACCACATCCACTGGTCTTTTCTTGCGCACTGATACTGCAGTATGCGGGGTATGCGGTGTCAGTTGGGAGCAAAAAAAAATGCAATCAGATGTCGGCAGTGAACTGCACCAGGAGGCTTCGTCTTGGCTTCCTTCCTTGAAAATTCGCATGGATCTGCAATCATTTTTCCTGTTCACCAGAGCAAGAAGAAACATGGCGTGATTGTTGTATGAATGAAAATTCATCACCAGTCAACACAAAAAATTCCATTTGCAGAATCACTTCAAGTGCGCTTGGTGAATGGATCTTCAGCAACAGAGGGAAGACTTGAAATTCTGCACGACGGCAAATGGGGAACAGTCTGCTCTGACAACTTCGGGAAGAACGACACGCGCGTCGTGTGCAGAATGCTGGGTTTGGGGTGAGTGGGTTGGTTGATGTGTCCGCTGCTTCAGTTCTGCCCGAGGTAGATGTCAGGCGGGAGAGGTGTGATCCACACAAAGAAAATGAGAAAGGTACAAATTGAAAAAGAACAGAGTCGTTCTGTTCTTCCAATGATTGACACGATTTTCTTCAAGAAGACTTTTGGCTTTGTTCATTTGTTTTCCAAACTCATTTGTACATCTTTCAAACTGCAGCTGTTTTGTCAGCCGTCTGTCCAACAAAATGGAACGGAAGAGCACTCAGTATAAGCAGCAGGAACGCCTGCATGCACTTGCAGACAAAAACGACAACATTTCTAAGCTCTTCAAATCGCGCCGTCGTGCTCATACAATTGACCCAAGAGGAAATTTTTGGACGTCCTGCAGAACCTTTAAGGGCGGATTCTTCAGTCCACGACAATTTCATGCTGTTTTGTATTCGTACCCAACGTTGCAGGACGGACGAGGTGAAGTTCGCTCGGAACGCGAGTTTCGGACGCGGCTCGTCGGCGGCGGCGCGGGACGACGGCGACTACGCCATCTGGCTGGAGCGGCTGGCGTGCGCCGGCGACGAGCGCAGTCTCGGCAGCTGCGTCAGCAAAGGCGCCACCTGGGGCAACCACAGCTGCACGCACGGGAGGGACGTCGCCGTCTACTGCAACAGTGAGCTCCAAGTCCACCAGATCTTTTGCATTGCAACTGCACCTGGTGCTTTGGTGTCTCGATGATCAGGGCTTCTCAGAAAGATATATCCGGAAGCATTTGATGTTTTGTGCAAGCTGGTGTGAGGGGTGTGAGAATTGTGAATGAGTACTGCCAGTTGTGCTTTTTTGTTTCTCACATGATGCTTGATACTGTAGGTGACAAAGAGGCAGCAGCGCAGAAGCCAACTGAAACACCTGCGACAGCGAAGCCCGAACCACCCGTCCTCACAACCAGTGCCAGCCCGGCCCCGACAAGGTCGACGCAACCGACAACCAAGCGTCCGGCGACCGCCAAGCCGTCAGACAGGGTCATCACCCCAACTCCAGTGAGGCTTCTCTATACCGTAGATGTGTTCGAGTCTGTGACATTTGCTGTCTGGGACAACGACCAGTTGGACACACAGTCCCTGCGACAGTGTGTTGGTGATGGCACGATGTGCTGCGACGCTGGTGAAGAGCATACAAAAATGAACCAAAAGCATCCTGAACGTTTGTATTGGTCACAGAAAAAAAAGAGCCGAAATTTGCGCCATGTGTGACATTTTTGCTTTGAACCTGTTCAAACTTTTGAATGAGGATTCTCACAACCCAAACCTCTGGGGCCGGACTCCAGTTCCAACTGCATATTTCAACAATTTCTTTTCAGAAACCAAGAAAAGGAAAGGCGAAGTCCGCTTCAACAGCCGCGGGTTCATATCAAACAGAAGGTGAGATCACGTTGCAATGGCTCGTTGTGTGTCCAAAAAATATGGTTCATGCACGCGGTGCAAAGGTTGAGGAGTAAGAGACGCACGCGTAGGGAACACGCCTCACTCACGCGCCCTTTCGTTTGACGCAGTGACGGTGACGACGCCAGGCTCGCCGCTGACCCACGCCGCTGCCGGCGCCGAGTCGCACGCCGGCGCCGCCGTCGGCGTCATCGTGGCGCTCATCATTATCGTGCTCGTATCCGCCGTCTACTGCTACAAGAAGAGGAAGCACAGCCACAAGAGCAAGTACATTGTCTTCAGCAACCCCAAGTACCACAAGGACAGTCTGCCGGGGAACGACATCAGCATGGACAGTCCGCTGACGAGCAGCTCTCTCAGCATACTCACTTGAGAAACACGAAGCGGAGAAACGCCCTGTTTCTCTATTGGTCGTGACATTTTGGGGGGATTTTTTTCTGTTATGGAACGAAATTTCTGTGGAAACCTCACGAAATTTCATAAAAGCAGGCGTGATGCGCCATAGATGCTCAGCAAGAAGGAAGTTTCCTTTTGTGAGTACCTGGCTTCAGGTTGGAGCCCGTCTCCACAAAGACATGAGAAAAAGCAACGTGTCGTGATCAAGAAGTTGGAAAAACTCATATAAAATGTACTCGACGCATGCAGTGCTACCAGAGGTTTTTGTGCCTCCAATATCGGTGTTTCTGGTGAAATTGAAAAGGATTGTGCAAAGCAAGCTTTTCTGCTTTTGTTGTGACGACAGATCTGCACCAAGAAACACGACAAACGTGCCAACAGAACCGGGGTTCAAGACATGCAGGCCGCGGGTTTGGCTGGTCTGCTTCCGTGAACAATTTTCAATGCATTGTGCCGCGCTTGTGAAAAGAACATATTCGTGGTTGGCATTTGCTGAACATAATGATTTTTTATTTGGGAAAACCCATCTTGAAGCACAAGAAATCTCCACAAATTGAAAGTGCAGCAACGATCAGTTGTTCCATCTGATCATGCCAATGACGACCTGGCGCTCTGGACTTGTCCTGGAGCAACTGCATGTGTTTGTGTTTTGAAAAGTGGTAGGATTTGTTTCGTGTTGCTTGGTGTTTCTTTTGCGTACAACTTTTTCATTTGTTTCCAAGAGCATTGTGACAAATACGTTGCCTGTGTTGATCCTCAAGATGACCAAAGGCCCCTGACTACATGAAAGAAAAACGTCAATGCTTTCTATTTTTGAGAACGAAAATGCAAGTACTTCAAAGCACAATGTTGTGCGAATAAATTTTCACTTGTACAATGTGTCTGCTGTCTCTTTGCGTTTGGGCAGAGAAAACGCGGTGGATGTGCAGACCGTCCTCGTGTGGTTCAGTTGGGCAAGCTGCCCACAGACCCCACCCACCTGAAGAACAAAAGTCTGAACAGTGATGAGACGCGCGGCTGGAGTCAATCCAGCCAACCAGACAGGAAGGTCGGGCAAAGGCAGTCGTACATGGAGGGGGGGGGGGGCTGGTGTGATTTCATCACCTCTGAGCCACGAGACATTCACACTTCATCAAGATGAGAAAGACACAGCAGGCACCCACGATCCGTTTGCAGTGGCATGGAGAAAGGATTGACTACGTCGGGAAAAAACACGCCGGAGAGGAGTATCCGGGACAAGTAAAACTTCGATGAAGAGTGATTGCGCCTTCACAGCACTGGGCCCCAAAGACAGTGAACTTCTAAAGTGAACTGCCGTGGCTGTTTTGATAAACTGGACGAATCTACCAAATTTCATTGTGTTTTTGTGCTTCTCTTGCAGCTGAAGGAATCGAAAAATGCTGTTGAAGTTTACCCAAACCTTGCCTTTTTCACTCTGGTCAAAAAAATAACATTTCAGGACGAAACCGCATCTTCACTGTGGCCTACAGTGACTTCAATTTCGTGCGGCCCTGCATGGCGCTCTGAAAGACAAGGAGACTCCACGCAAAGATTACGAAACAAAAAAAACAAAAGGCTTGTTTGCTTTTCTTCACAATTTGAAATGACGGATCTGACGGTACAAATATTTTCTCCTTTCAGAAGTAAACATGTTCAGCGGTTTGGTTTCACACAAGGATCGGTTGGGTGTGGACACATTTGCTTTGTCCAAAATCTGTGAAGCGAGGAGAAGTTATGAAAAGAGAAACAGAACACACCCATCTGAATGTTCAAAACACATTGTGCTTCTTTGCACGCTGTGCTCACAAACATGCGAGTTTGTGCGAGGTTCCAAATGCGTTGTAAGGTTGGGATTTCGGGCTCTTGCTGGTGTCATGGATCCACATGTCACTTGCATCAGATTGTGTTGTGGCATGTCGCGAAGATGCGTTGTGCCTTCACTCTTTTCACCTCCATGCAGGGGTTGCGTCGCGATCATCTCTCAACCAGAAAGATAAACTTGCTTCTGTTTCGTGTCGTTTCAAAGTGAAAACTCTTGTTTCGTTTGAGAAGAAGGGAACACAGGTATGCTCCCAGCAGGAAGTGGTGTGAGACTTGTTGTTTCAGCTGAACATCCCACCTTCTTGCCCGCAGCAGCGGGATTTCTGTCTGGTTCTCGACTCTGTGAAGGGCTTGGTTGACAAGCTTTCAGTGGAGCCCTTCGTTTGCCAAAATGCACCGAACCCTGTCTGACCAACATATCTGTGGTCAGAGGATGCCAGACAAAAAACTTAATTTAAGTGGGTTGGCTTCGTCACTACAGGAAGTTGTCAGGTCAGTGCCTTCCCACTTGGTCAAAGCCCTTCGGGAGCCTTTGTCCTGCCGGTGTAACGAAAAAGCCAAAACACTCCAAATGAGGAGGCACGGATGTCTGACTATTTCAGTTGACTTGAAATGGCCAGACATGCGGTGAACAATCTCCAAGTGCACAAGGCAAGGGTGCTTGGCCATTTCACACCCAAACTAAAATGGGGAGATATGTGTCTGGCCATTTTGGGCTCCCACCTCAAATTTCCAAACACCTGTGTCAAACATCTCCTCATTTCGTTCCACCTGGAGGGTCCCCTCACCTGCACCGTGACCATCCCTGTCTCATGATGAATTGCTTCATAAAATCCCGAAGACACGAAATTGTAGCATTGCGTTTACCGCTACTTCCAAGGCTCAGTGAACTGGTCCGTTGACCAGCGTGTCAACCTTTCAAAGATTCCGGTCGAACGAAAAGTAAAGCTGCTCTTCCCCTGTTTGCTCAAGTTGACCAGTGCAGTTTTGTTGGTTCGTTTCTTCGTTTCGGAAGCGAGTGAAGCGATACAGGGAAGTGAATTTGTAACGAAGACGGCGCTGTTTGCTGTTTGGAACTGAATCCTGTCTTGCCTCGTGTGTGATTCTAGTTGAGAAAACTGACGATGCCTCGCCCTCGGATTTCGATGTGTACCTTGAGACACAATAGCTTGCATCCCCCGTTGTCTCCTCTGGTGAGAACAACCACGTGGGAGTGTTGGATAAAGACAATTGCCCCAACTGATCTTTGGCTTGGAGCTACTTGTGACTTTTTTGCCTTCGTCCATCTGTTTCCTGTTGGCACGAGTGCGTGCACTCGACGAGACAAACCGCGCGTCGACGATGCACGACGGGTCGCTATGTAACAGATATTGAACGAATCTGAACACACTATTCTGGATGGAACGAATCCCCGTTGAGGGGTGAGTTGCATCCAGAATAGTGTGTGAGGATGAGTTGAATATCTGTCATACAGCACAAGTGTGATAGTTGAGTAGTTTTCAAGTAATCAACGAGAAACGCCCCTCAAATATCCCACTAGTGCTGTATCTCACTATCTCAGTGCACACAGTGGTTCCTGCGAAAGGAGTCGGATGAGGGTCAAGTCACGCAAGAGTTACCACTTCCCAAACGACATAACGACATGTACAAAATTGCTGGTGCATGAATCGTCGTCCTGTCTGTGTTTTGATCAGTAATGGAGCAGATATCGAGTGAGTAACGGAGGACGTACACGTAAGGGTGCTCAAGGAGAAATGTTGCTCGTGTTTGATCGACATGGATCTCCAGGTGAACCCATTTTATTCGGCCCCAGTTTGCTCGGAGCCATGGCTTCTCAGTCATTTTTCAAGACTCTAACTCCTCTCGTGAGAAAAGCAGTGCAGTTCCCCCTTAATTCACCCCACTTTGTACAACTTCTCACTTGAAAAGTCTGGACATCTTTTTTTCTTTGCCGAACACCAGTTAGCTCGGCAGCCCAGCTTATCCGTCGGGTTTTCGACCTTGTCGAATCACACGGGTTCGACTGCATGGGCTGACTAAAAAGTGGATCTCGCGATTGGGTATTCTACAAGTCCGCGATCTCCAAACATGTTGTACGAGTATGAGCTCGCATCGTGGTAGAAATGGGTTCTCACCCCACAAAAAGGTTCCTGTAAAATCACACAACTCCTTTCTCGACCAAAGGTCTCGAAAAGTCATTGTGTGATTTTACAGGAACCATTATTGTGCAGTGTGAGAACCCTGTCTGAAACCCGCCCGTCCAAACCACGTGCCCTGCAGTCTCGTCGCCTCCGACCACAGCCTCTTCACAGCACGCCGGAGGAGGACAACAGACGCAGGGCAGCCTCGCCTTGAGTCGGGTACCTCGTGTTCAGCCCTGTGTAGCGCGCGTTGTGCTAGGCGGAAATCCGTGTACTCCCAGTCACGTAATTGTCTTAGTCTGCTGGTTGTCACACGGCTGTGACAAATCTGAGATCAGTGTAAACCCAAGACCTGAGTTTGTACCTTGAGCTACAAGTGCAACTGCATGGAGGAGATTCTTCTCTGTGCCATTAGTACTCAAATCGGACCTTCAGCAGCTTCCTTACATCAAGGCACTTACACTTTTCTACCAGCTTCACATTCATGGCGGGTGGATTGAAACTTACTTGTATGTTACTGTACCTATATCTGCCTGTGCCTTGGCCTTTACTTATGGCCTACTGCCCTTACACTCGGCTCCTGGAGACGAACAAGTCGGCCCAACTCCAACTTGCCGAGTTTCAGAACAAGAACGAAAATGCGCAGCTCCTCTCGACTTGCAACAAAAGTGCACTTGTGTGCATGCAGTTGCTAGTTTTCCGCACAGAATGTTTCTTTTTTTATTTTTTTTGACTGAGTGACTTTGCCATTTGCGTGCACGCCGCAGGATATCGGTTCGAACCAAACAAAAGATTCACAAATGCATAAAGACTTTTTCTGCAACAGAACGATGTATTGTTGAGTGTAGTTTACTTGCCTGAACAGCACTTGTCACCTGTCTGTTCGAATTTTTATCGCTGTGTTCGTGACCACAAATGGGACATTGTCAAGTAAGACCAACGACAACCAACTGAAAGTCACGACAAAGATCCGTCTCCACCGACGGATGATCAAACCTGCACATGGCCCGTCGTGCTGCTCCTGTCTCGGCTTCTTGAGCGGACACAACACACGTCTGCCTTTTGAGCGGCGACAGAACGAATGGCTCGTGTAGAGGACAACATGTTTGTTTTGTGAACAGTAACTGCATGTCAACAAAAAAGTGCAACCAAGCAAACAACAGTCCCACCCAAACGCGTTTCAAAAATTCTGCTGAGTTGGACTTTATTGCACCCAGGCGAGCGGGCTCCACCGCCATTGCAATACACGACACGAGAGTGTCAGCAGGTTAGTTGCCCCACCAAGATGGAAGCGAGCCGAAAAGACCCAGTTTCCTGGGGACACGGGATGTGAACCCGTGCGCAACCTCCCATGACGTGGGCATAAAACTCTTCTCAGGCCGCGCTGTGACGTCCACATTCTTCAAGATGGAAGCAGGTATAAAAACAAGTCGCTCTGCCACGAGCTATTCTTAGATCGAAAGCACAAGGAAGAATGACTGAAAGTTAACAGAGACTTCAGGGAATGGATGTCCCGGTCTTCTGTGTTCGGGTAAGTGCAAAGTGGTTTTGTTCAGCTCTGCCAGCAACTAGTTTTATTTGGTGAATGGAAAAAAAGTCTTTGTCGAACAGAGAGAATTAATTTTTCTTCGTTTAAGTTTTGCCTTGCAAGAAAGGACGGCGTGAGCACTTCTATTGTCGACTTCGTATTCTGACGTCCACTAGTTGGGGAATAAGATATTTTCAACAAGCGATAGCTTCAGCATTGACCGGTATACGAAACCTCGCACACCTAATTTGCCCTCACAAGGGCGGTGAGGAGGAGGACCACGTCAGTTTTGACACTGAAGTCGAGAGGATTGCCCTCGGTCAGGTCACGACTGAGGACAATGCTCCAGAACACGAACGGGCGTGAAACCGTCACAACCGAATGAAGAAGAATCCGTCCGGGTTTTTTTTTTGTGTCGGGATTGCTTCCTCCTCAGAAGACTCAAGACACGAATCCTTTTGAAAAATCTGGTTCTGTTGGTCACGCACAGATAGAATGGAGAACAGGATCAAACTCTGCCGTCAGAGAACCCTTGTTGGAAATTTCCACTGATTCACACAGGGAAGCTTGCTCCCAACAAATGTGACAATTTGTGATGAACTTTGACTGAGTGCAAGGTAGAGACGGGTGGAAGAATTTACTCCGACGTCCTTAGACAATTTTGAGACGAAAAGGAGAAGAGAGACAACGCGCTTTCAAACAGTCTGTTGGTTTCCTCCTCAACATGCACCCGACAAAGATTTGTGGCCCTTTTTGTGCGAGTGCAGAATGGCTCAGTCCACGGGTCTCCAGCCGAAAAAGTTTCCGATTCAACGCTCCTTGACGGAGTTACACAAGGGTTGGACAGAAAGGTCGGCATTCATGCAACAGGCGCACGGGCTTGACGTTTGTGACGGCAAGAAAGGGTGCGTGCACCAGAACTGCGACAATAGAGGCTTTCCACTTAGGATCTAAAGTGCACTCACGACGGACGTTACGTGTTGATTTACAAGATATGTCCGCCGTGATTCGTGAAGAGGAGTTCAGATGATCAAGCTAGAAAGCAAGTGATCAGAACTGATTTACCAAATAAGCTGGTGGCACCTTCTCCACCGGACTGTGGATCATAGGTTCTGAAGCTGCTGTGCACCAGCTCTCAAGAAACAAGAGATTTAGAAAGGGAAAGGCGTGAGCCAGATCCTGCAAGAACAAGAGACTTCAGCAGGAAAAAATAGCTCCATGGAGCTCACGGTGATTTGAGGAAATTCTGATTTTGCTCACTCTGATTTCGCTCACTCTGATTTCGCTCACTCTGATTTTGCTCACTCTGATTTTGCTCATTGTGATTTCACTCACTTTGTTTTGTCAAAAATTCTTACTTTTTCACTCAACATTCACAATTTGGGAACTCATTTCGCACACATGCAAATGGAACAAATTTAACCAAATGGAACTTTTACACATTGTTTCAGAACAATATCCACATATAACCAAAATAATTGCCCAATATCCATTTCAAATTTTTT
>JAAUXT010056761.1_pt1 | contig 18783 bp, 19 predicted proteins | sample 7278171 | NCBI WGS metagenome assembly JAAUXT01 (sample SAMN14350112, study PRJNA611818) | marine sediment metagenome | isolation source: surface marine sediment (1.8m) | place: French Polynesia: Moorea | collected 2018-08 | reverse complement strand
TGTTGTGAAACAATGTGTAAAAGTTCCATTTGGTCAAATTTGTTTCATTTGGGTATGTGCTAAATGAGTTCCCAAGTTGTGAATATTGAGTGAAAAAAGTAAGAATTTTGACAAAAAAGCGAGCCAAATCAGAGTGAGCCAAATCAGAGTGACCCAAATTAGAGTGACCCAAATCAGAGCAAGCCAAATCTAAGTGACCCAAATCAGAGCAAGCTAAATCAGAGCAAGCTAAATCAGAGCAAGCCAAATCAGAGCAACTGAAATTTCCTCAAATCACCACGAGCTCCATGGAGCTATTTTTGGTCGATTGCGATCGCATTCAAGGTAGAGCATGTGTGAGCGTCAGTCTCAAATCCTCATCATACGTGAACGCACGCAAGATTTAACCTTACCTATTATCGCTCAATTTAACAAGCCGCCGGCACTCGGCACGTGTGCAATTGTTGTTCTGTTTCAGCACAAGGCATAAACCAGTTCAGATAATAGCTGCATCATGGTTATCCCTCTGTGAGTACATTCAGCTGCTGAAATTTCCACATTGTCACAAAATTCTGTTTCAGTTTCAAACTTACCGCTAGGATTTTTACCAACCAGCGGAACAATTTCACGAAGCGCGAAACGTCGCAAATCTTTGGCGCTCGGTCCGCGATTGTTTGATCAATAACCTGTTTCTCCAACTCATTCCGAGTTCAGTTCACCGGCCAATTGACGTTTTCCTTGTTGGGGCCCTACTCAGGTGCAACCTTCACAACATGACCTTCGGTGGTCAGCCAGGGTCCCAGGGTCGCACTACCGTCAAGGTCACACAGGGCTGAGGTTCGGTGGGACCCTGCAGAATCAGACTGGTGCAACCAGAACAGCACAAACAGACCACCTGACTGTTCCAGTTGGTTTGGTTGGAATCTGCTGGTCTGGTTCCGCAAGTCCAGGTCTGCATGTTTGGCAACTGTGAACAGTCAAGTTCTGCTCGAGCTTCTGCATGGGTCCTTCAGCAGGTCTGGGTCTGGTTTCACAGGTTCTGGTCCAGTTCCTCAGGTGCAACTTGTCCGATCAGAACAGCACAACTGGATCCTAGATGCAACTAGACAAACGCAACCGGACCGGCCAGCGAAGCTTTTGGCCTTCTGAGTCTGGATAACTGGTTGGACTGCTCCATGCATTTGTGCTGGTCTAACTAGTTACACAGGTCTGCAGATGTCTGGTTGCACTGGTCTGCTTTCTTTGTTCCAGTCTGGTAGACATGGTCCTGGTTGTGCTGGTCTGGTTTCACTGGACCAATGCAACGGGACCTGCACAATCAGAAGGTTGCAACCAGAGCAGCACAACCAGACAAAAATCCAGTTCCGCTGGCTCAGTTCCACCCATCCAGTCCTGCTGGTTTTGTTCTTGGAACTGGACTGGTTCCACTGGCTCCAGTTCGCTGGGTATGGTTCCCCTATAGGTGCTAAGTCTGGTTCCAAGGGCCCAGGTCTGGTTCCAAGGGCCCGGGCCTGGTTCATGGCCCAAGGTCTGGATCTGGGTCCATCTACTTCAGCAGGTCCGGGTCTGGTTCTTTGGGTCTGGTTGTGCTGGTCCGGAATTCCCCAAATCACACTCGTAAGTAAGTGTTCTGGCTCAAATACCACGCAACTGGTGCCATCCACGGTCAATGAGATGAGCTGTTGAAAGAGTTGGATCTGCAACATATTTAAACACTCCCTGCATGCTTGTGCCCCTGCTGGATTCTGCCGAATGAAAGTTGCGCGGTGCTGCGAACACAACCAGTTGGACACAAATAATGCAAAGGCAGCGCTGTTCAACACAGTGATGTTTGGCTTGTTTACCTCTTTGAACAGTTGTTCTGGTAACAAGATATTTTTCGGTCTTTTTGCTTTCCCAAAGTCAGATTTCGGTTCTTCCGACGCATGCAGAGCTTCATCCTTGTTTGAGCACACGTGTTGTGTTCTTTGGGACTTGAGCACAATCACACGAGACTTCCATTTTCAAGACTTCTCTTTTCAGAATGACATCCTGCTTGCCAGAACTGACATCAACAACGAAATTATTTGAATGTTATCCCTTTTCCCTCAAAGAAACCTGAGTTGCACGAGAAAACGAAATTTGCGCTCAACTTCCCAACTGCAGTGAGACTTGAGACGTGCGTGCACTCAGCGGGATTGAACAACTCGTAGGACTTTCCCTGAAAGGTTCAACCTTCCACGTCACAGACTTGAAATGCTTCATTTATTTCATCAGGGATTGAAATGTACTCTTGGCCACTGAGTGTGAAATGAAGACTTGCAAGGAACTTGTTTGCTGTACATGAGGGAAACACACAAGGGAATTCATTTCCGAGTGTGGCCACGCAGAGTGGAGGTAAGTGCGAGAGATTGGTGGCTTCTACAGCTTGTGTATCTGCGATAATGTTGGCATTGCAGTCTGCAGTGCGCCACAAGTGGATACTGGGTTGTTTTTGGCAAACAGCGCACGAATTATTGTGTGGTTTCGTCAATTCTCCTGCTGGTAGACGGCATCGTGTTTCCAAAGCGAGTCTGGTGTGAATGAATGAGACCACGGAAAACAAATATGCCAATTGAAAAACATGAATTCCCCTTTTCTGGTCTTGCACCTCTGGAGAGGGTGAAGGGATCCGTGAGACGAGACCACGGATTGGAATACATGAAATTTCTGCAAGACGAAACCATGCGTAACCACTGGAGGCAGAGCTGGATGGATTCAGGTACAATCATGGACAGAGACACTTGTCATATCGATGTGGAGTTTGTTTGTTGAATATCTGAGATTCCACAACGACAGTGGGGATATTTTCGAGGAACTTGACAGAAAAGGAATTCCCAGGGTTGAAAGAAACTGGAGCTGCACCTCTGGGGAACAGCAGTTTCATTGAGACCGACGCGTCTTGCTGGGCACCTTGGAGCCAAAAACAAGAGAACAAAGTTACAGTACGCCTTCAGGTCAATTGGGAAGGGGTTCCATTGGTGTACTTATGGTTGATGCAGTCAGAAATCAGTTTTTCTAAACAAGAAAAGCCCACCTACACAGTGAAGTCAACGAAATGTATCACAGGTTGAGGTTGCAGGGTAGTTCCAGGGGCCTGAGGGCCCATACCACCCGCGAAAAACTACACTTTCAGCGTTTGCGTGTCATTTATTTCTCAGTTGAGGTCGGGCTCCTGTGTTGTCAACAACCAGACCCTGGATCCCCCACGGAATGCCTGCAACTGTTTGTTTGTTTCTTTGATTCGTGAATGCAAGTCACACCCGCTGTGCCATCAGCAGAACACTGTCCGAAACATTCGGCAAAAGCTGATAATTTGTGCTTTGTGCAGTCATTTGGCTGAACTTGTTTGCAAGGCTGCAGCCATGGAGTGTGGAGCCCTTTCCTCCAATCATGGATCCGCTGGGGTTGTTACCCGTGTTCCGACACAAGGTTCATGCAGTTTACTCACATTTGGACGAAAATGCATTTGAAGGTGTTTTGGTCCTCCAACCACAAAAGAATAGTTTGTGAAATTGTAGTTAGGGGCGTGTTCGTGACAGACTGCAGGAAATGCGGTACTGCTGTGAAACGATTGTCATGATAATTGATTCAAATGATTGTTACCTGCAGGGAAACTGTATTCTCGTCATGTGTATGCTTGTATTGACAGCTCAAACCTGCGTCTGCATAGCATTGTCCCGGAAGAGAGACAAATTGCATCGAATTAACATTCAACAGAGATTCCCGAATGGGATAATTGCATGATCATCTCTGTTTTATGTCGCTGCATTCATTCAAATTTAACAACATGGCAAAATGCCTTTGATGCACAGAGTATATCAATTCCAGTTCGACTGACAAGCTGTCTCTTGGCATGAAAGTGTTTGGATCTGTCGGAAAACATTTCGCACACTGCCCCTTGCAGGCGCAAAGCCGGCGCCTTCCAAGCATACGTACGAAAGTCCGATTCTACGAACACCATGCAGGACTTTTTCGACACGGGCTATTCTTTTTGGCAATGGAAACCTCAAAATGTTGTTTATCCGACAAATTCTTCCCCAAACAGATCAATCAAGACCAGAACAACAGAATTTGATCTCATGGCTGCTGTTGAAGTGCACGTTGTTCACCATGCACTCCTCGTGCAATTGTTCTTGGGCCTCGTTATTGGGCCCTTCTTCTGACAAGTCAGCCAACTAACCCCATGCAGTGCACGAGGTGCTGTCAAACATTTTTGTGCGAAGCAAAACAAAATGTTCAGCTGAGGTCATGTCTGTCGTTCACAAGTGCAGAATTCTCACCGACGGTTTGACCCAACGAACATCTCAATTCACAAAATTTGAATTTGTCTTCCGACCGAGTGCATCGAACCCAAAAACTTCCGGCTGGACATCTGTTGCCTGACATCCTCTCACACCCGTGTGGTCTCTCGAATAATTGCAGAGTCCATCACATCTGCTGTGGAAATAGTGACCCGTGTGTCAGGAGACACACAGAAAACATCAGAATGATGACTTGACGCACGCAAAGCGATCTTCTTCCATTTCCCCCAACGGATCTGCTGCCCTGTTCCACTTAAAGTGACCAAATTAGGTTTCATCGTTGTTATTGGTTTGAATCTGTCACATAAGTATTCGCAAAATGGATTCGCGAAATCGCATCAAGAATCTTCACTGCATGGTCATGAAGTTGTGTCCACAGCAGTCGGTGCAGGTCGCGTGTCTCAACGCATGTGTCGTCTCCCATTCCTCCCGAACGAGCCTGGGATTCATGCTTGTCGTGAGGCAGGGTGTTGTTTGCTTCCAAATGTTGTGTGTAAAACGTGGGGCGAGGAAACCACGCCGAGGTTATTGGGAGCCGGGGGACGATAATTAACCCAGGTTCCTGCAGGTTCTGTGGCTTCACTAGACACTGGATACTCTGCTTCACAAGGTGAGGCTCCAAACTCAGAAATCTAATCCCTTTCCCGGCGTCAAACACGAAAGGCAATGTCCAAGGGAGTGCTTGAGTTACAATTAGCTGCCTCTGCCCTGCAGAGCGACAAAAGTCCTGGGTGTCAGGTGCTGTTTGCTTTCTGACCATGCAAGCAGAAGTAAGAGGAAGGATTTTAGTGGCCTCCCACTTCATCGCAGTCTTTTGGAGACACATGAAAGTGAAACCACATGCAGTCCACATCGAAGTCAAGAGATTCTGAGCCAGAAAATGTTGGGTTTTTTTCAAGGCGTTGGTTTCTTGCTGGAACACTTGTCTTTCTGTTTGTTTTGAAAAAGCAGGTGCAGAAGAAAGAATTGCGGATTTGGGATTGTGATTGTAGTGTTCGTTCCAAGATGTTTCTTCAGCAACGCAAATTTGTGGATTCAATTGCGGAGAAATTGTTTTCTCAATCCTGAAATAACAAGACAAATCTGTTTTGTCATAACTTTCTTCGGTGATGAAAGTCAACGATTTAGTTCTCGGATTTTTGCCGTCAGAGAATGTTTGCTCATCTGCAAAATGCTGCAGGTTGTGCAGACTCCGCCACAAAACGCTCAACGATGAGATGGGACGTGGGCGGGCATCGCTTCCTTTCCGGGTCATTCTTTCTGAGTTTCTTCCATCTGGAAGACTGTATCATGGCTACGAAAGCAAAAACCTGGTTTGCTTCAGTTGTTTTTCCTGAATGAATCTAGTTCGGGAGCAATTTGGGCTGGAACTGGCCTGTTTGGTGATTTGCATCGTCCCTGGTTCCAGTTCGTTCGATGTCATCACAGTTGTGCCGAGGAACGTCTGTCATACACTTTCACCTGTAGCAGGCAGCATGTGTCGATCACCCTTTCTGACACAAATCCTGTGCACAAGTTTGCTTCTGACGACACAAATATACTTTCAGGGCAACAAGAAGGGACAACTAGACTGTTTCCGAACACACTGCTGCATTATGGTTTGTACATATTTCATGAAGAGCTGTGGCATGAGCTCTCTGATCCATTACGCTCCTCTCCTCTCGTCGTGCTGAGTGACCAGAGCCAATTTTGCGGGACAGCTCTAAGTGGTTCAGGTGATATTATTTTATTGCCAGTATTTTACTCGTGACAGCTCCTGCCATTTGCCGTCACCTTCCTGTTCCAGTTTTGCTCGGAAATTGCGTCGTTGTTCGAAAAAGAAACTCAAAATGTAAATCCGAAAGAAAGAAAATGTTATTGTGCGGATGTCTCCTGGTGCTTTCTTTTTGCACGTAAAATTTGGATTGGGTCTTTGCTCTGGGGTGATTGTCATCGACTAATCCTGGACCAATGGTTTTTGCAAGTTCGGCGGTGACAAGCGTGCCCAATCTCATGTTTGACGATGTGGACTCTCGAAAAGAAAAACAACGATAAGAAGTGAACCAATGTCCTACGAGTCTGCGATCACGAAACCTGTCGTATGTGCTCGCATCGTGCCATGAGTGCTCACCTCTTTTAGAGTTCCTGTTCAATCACGCAACTCTTTTCTCGAGCATCGCAAATGCTTCGAGAAGTCACTGTGATTTCACAGGAACTATATTCCCAGCGTGTGTGAACCCCTCATAGCAGTACACGTGTTCTCTGACAAAAACTAGTTGACGAACGTGTGTCTCCACCCTGCTCAAATGATTTGATGATTCCTCCTTGGCGACCTTTTCCAATTGAATAACAAATGGAGGCATCGTAACATTCAATTTTGAAGTTCGAATGATCCGCTGGTAACCTTCACGAAAGGTTCACTCTTCCCCAACACTCGGACACCACATCACCTGCAGACATCAGAACAAACAACCGAACGGCTTCCACATGTGCTGCACTCGCGTCTCCAAATCTCAAGATGGTTCGTTTCAGTGTTCTGTTCAGTTCTTGAGCGTTTGCTCTGTGTAAGCAGTGTTCGGTGTGAGCATGCAGTGCTTACTTCGCTTGTGATGCTTGTGGGCCTCGTGTGATGTGCATTTGTGATGTGTCGGTCACCTCTGGTCGAATTACTGGGAACACGCGTCATGCATCACAATTTGGGACCCCAGCACTCACATGAGTGCGTGTGAGTGCATCACGAGGCTGGGGACCGAATGAGGATTTTGCACCTGGTGGACTGGGTTGTGACACTGAGCCTTCGAAGTGGCATGGTAACAGACTCTCAACTTGTCTGACAGAAGTTACGAAGGAATCACAGAAACATACAGTGCACGTTTTTCACTCCATGACGTTAAAACACTTGTGTCAAACAGACCAGAACTGACACACGACCACGTTTGAGCCATGGTTCTGGTTTTGGTTCCCATTGACACGTTCGCCTGATTAGAGGCCTTCCTTCATCCAAATTCTTTCCAAATTTTCCTGGAGAAACTCCAGGGGACTGAGAAGCAGCAACCTGACTGATGTTTATGGAATCCTACTTGATTGAAGCGTTCATGTCATGCCAAGCAGTAATTATTGCACGGGACACATGTGGCGAAAGTCGGCAAAGTCAACTCCCAACATCAATTACCTCCAAACATCAGGCAATGAAGTACTTACTCAAATGGGGATGTCTTTCAGACGTGAAGAACTGTTGATTCTGCTTCTCTCCACCAGACTAAACTTGACGTGCGTGTTTATCGTGGCCTGCGGAAACTGTTCTCAGGAAGAAAGCACATTCGGTGAGAGGATCTGTGCAAAATATGGAGAATGGTGTTTTTCGCCCAAACATCCCACTTCGCATCATAATTTCTCACTCTATCTTCTGCTTGTCTGCAGACCGTCTTCTGCATGTCTGCTGCGATGGAGTTTCATACCTTTTCTAAAAAATCTCCGAAACTGCTGAAATGCTCAAGCAGTCACAGAATTTTTCAACAGAGTATATGGGCTCAAAGTTTCAACAAAATGTGAATCCGAAGCTCTTCACCAAAAGCAAGAACTGCATGTTCTCAGCATCGCAGGAAGTTTGCTCGAGGTGGTGAAAACACAAACTGTCGGGTTTGTCTGGCAACTCGATGAGGCCTCCCTAATTTGTACTTGGCGCTGTGAAAAGTGAGGCCCCGTTTCATTCCTGTTTATCCTCGTTGCTCTGAATTTTCATTGCTACGAAAGCAATCCGTAAACCTGCTAAGTGCCGTGGAGTTTCTCAACGCGTAGCCCTGCTCGGTTGCTGTCGTCCAACATCTGTGGTCCACACCTCATCAGAACCACAACAGTGATTCAAACTGCCTCGAGCTGCACCCGGAGACCAATGTTGTCTGCAAAACAACACACAAAACCAGAGTTGGAACCCATAGCTTGACCTCAAAACCGGTCATTCGTTCTCCTTTCCTGTCAGAACCGATTGCACTGTGGAAACGCATTCATTTGCACCTGCTCCTTCTGAGCTTTTGCTGTGACGCGAGTCCGGACGACAAAGTGTCACACTTTGTTGCAGGAAAAGACGAGTTGGTGAAAACCATTTCTGTTCAGAGGTATTCATTCTCTCATGATTTCAAAACAAACCCAGTGGTAGCCAAAATGACTTGCGCGATTCGGGTGTCCGGACCAGCACAAGGAAGTGACAGGGAACAAGACTTGGGGCCAGTTCAGATCCAATCTCGGGCGTAGATTATTTCTGGGAAAAGAAGCTAAATTAGTGTATATATGTATGTGCGCGACCACATCTGGAAAAACTAACGCGTTGGAGGCAGGCCTAAAGTGCTTATTTTTTGAGGAGCAGGAAAGAGTGACACTCACGACGAAACGTAGAGTTCATTGAACCGTTCGTTTTTCAATGACACTTTTTGGAAACAGAACAGAAGATGGTTCTTCTGAGAACCGTTCCCCATACATGTAATTGACGCTTCTGTGCGTCGACGTGTTGGTGTAAATTACATTTCAAGAGTGCGAGAAACCTTGCGCTTGAATGAAGCCAGCATTTTGACAACATTCAGCTTTCCTTTGGTCATTGTGCCAAGTTGATTCTCTTCTTGGCTTGTCTCCTCGTCAACTGCATGTGTGCAAACGATTGTATTTGTGCTTGATCAATTTCCCAGCAACAGGACGACAAATCACTGAAGAAATAAATTGCTGTCCAAATATTACCAAAAGCTGCAAAATGGTTGGTCATGAAATATTCACACAACTACAAAGCAGTGCAGATCAATTGCTTTGCCATGACGCTTGAGGCAAACAAAGGAGAGCCTTAGTGTGTGCGTGCATGTGTGTGCGTGTGCGTAGTTCCCGGCGGTTGACCTGAGGTAAATGAAGGAATGAGTTTCACCATTCGAACTGTGACTGCAAAAGAATGCTTCGTGGATTCAATGGTGAACTGGAGAACCAGCGCAGAATACAGAAGAGAACGGGAAGGGGCTGGAATTGAGACAAAGGCCCTTTGTCCGGTTGATGATACAGTATCTTGGCGCATTACATCAGCCCGAAACCTGAAGCGTTGTGAAACGACCAAGCAAAGAACCAAGACACAAACCACATGCAGGTATCTTTCTCGGCATTGACTGCAGGTGAAGAAACACCGCGATCTCGCAAAGGTTCTTTGCATGTGTTTTGGTTTTGAAGGTAAAGCAGGAAGTCAAAAGGTAATCAGCTGCTTAAGCCAGTTTTATTCATCCCAAAGCCAGCGAGAGAGTCGATAAAGCTAATAATGTCCTGGGGCGATGCAGAGATCGTCTCCGCGTTGTTCTTCCTTCCTGGCGCGATGATTAGGCCAACTCCGAGTGCGCCAGTAATCGGTGCGGCCGTTTGTAGGTTGAGTGGGCGTGACAAAAGTGTCTCTGCGCTCACGTACGCGCACGCACCTCCAATCTGTTTCTCAGCAGAACAAGGAAATATGCTGTGATTTTTGGCAGGAAAAACATGTTTTTGTCCGTAAAGAAATCAATGCAGGGCAGAACAGGCTATTTGCACCAAATCCAAAAACAACATCTATGGTCCGCGTGATCCTTGTCCGCGGAAGAGCTCAAATGAATTAAGGACAACCGAATTCACCACAAAGAGAACGCATTAAATCATTTTATGGAGTCTGTGTACACTGGTCTGCCGCGGGGTCCACTTAGCAGCTGCACCTGGTTCCTGGCTCGATACATGAACTGTCTATCTTCACAACTTCGAAGTACATGTATGTCCTCCCTCTTCGCGCAAAATGTCCGTTTTCCTGAGAGAAAAACGAAACACGACTGATTTAGATTGGTTATATCGCCAATTCAAAATCCCGTTGTTGTGTGGCGGGCAAGAAGCACAAGAATTGAGGGTCCGATAAATCACAAAAAAACAGCTGCGCAACGTGCGACGACCACTCAAAGTCCCTGAAAAGGAGCTCTGGGACAAACAACCTGCTTTTGGAAACCATGTTTCTTTTGCAAAACTGTCTGTGAGAAAATCATCTTTTTCAAAGTGGCGTCTGGTAAAGGAGGCCAAATGGTTTCTTCTTGGGTAAATCACGTGTTCAGATCACCATGCTGATACTCTTGGACCGACTGCGCTGTTGGCTGCATTTTCTTCCATTGCCTCGACATGTCTTGAATGTCGGCTGGTTGCTGAGTGAGTTTGTTCATTTGTAGTTTAGTCTTGAACTCCAGTCATCATTAATTACTGAAAGAAGGTCAGCATTTCTTCCTTTTTCGAAGCCTCGGAGGCGCTTCACCAGATGAACAAAGTGGCTCACAGGGACTCACAGTCAGAACACTCTCAGACACCTGGTCCAGTTCTCTTGCAAATTGCACGACCTTTCAACGCGACTGGATTCTGTCACAGCAGAGGTTCGCGCCAAAAGGTTTCTTTCTTCTTCAGAACATCAGCAACAGCAGTTTCGAAAAAGAAAAGAAAAGGAGAGTTGATGAAGATATGCTGCGAACAAATTCATCTTGGTTCCCAAGGATCAGCACAATTCATTGTTGCATCTGCCACAAATTTCCCCACATGCAGTGGCAGGTGCACCGGGAACCACGGGAAAAGTCCGCTCGCAATGCAATTGCGAGTGTGTTTTTGAAGCAAACAGATCTGGATACAACGCAAACTGCTGTGCACGAATTGTTCTCCAGATATTTTCGTGAAAATATTCGACAAATTTGCGTGAGTCGTGTGGTCATACATCAACTGTTTGAAGAAATTACGTTTGAGGTAAACATTGGGTGCGCAGAGGATATCACCTCCTCGCTAAAGCTCGGAGGTGAAATCATCCAAGCACCCATTGTTTACCAAACATAAGGCCCCATCTGTGTCATTGTCTGAGTTCTCAATGACCAGGAGGTTATTTTCCTTGATAACCTACTGATTAGCATTGAGAGTCAAGTGCATTGAAGCCAAAGTATTTGAGTGGGCTAACAGTAGAATTACTGAAAAGGAATCCAACGTAAACAACGAAGAGAATAACACAGACGGGGCCTGATAACAGAATAAACAACGACAGGTATGAAGTTGAGCGAATTGTCTTTTTCCTTTGTGGTTGGTTGTCACAGCTGGAAGACTTTTAAACCAGACAAAACTGTAATTGTTCGTCAATTGCAAAACAAACAACGTTTGTGAAGGTCCAGGAACACAATTCCCAACTTCCTGCCGAGTGGGACGCAAGACAAGGCGAAGACCGAAGACAAGTTCGATTGTTCGGCGAATATTTTGGTTCAGATACGTTTGGTGGAAGCCTGACTGCCTGCGTGTTGAACACCTGCAGCTGGGTGTTTGTCATCCAAGACGTACTGCTTTGTGCCTCGTTTAGATGACTGGATATTTGATTGCCACGTTTTAATCGTCCGTAAAATGTGAACCTGATAGTAGCCTTGTACCGTATCTCTTGAGTTTGGCGAATTTGTCTGAATTTGGATGTGTGGAAGTCTGAAGTAGCTGCTATCAGAAAGCAATGTCGAGATAAAAAAAGCAACACTGAGAGAAATAGACAGGAAATAAACACCAATAGACAGCAATGTCAAGACACATAGCAACACTGAGAGCAACAGATAGGCAACAGAAATTCAACGAATCCGAACGCGCTATTCTGGATGGAACGAATCCCCGTTGAGGGGCGAGTTCCATCCAGAACAGTATATGAGGATAAGTTAAATATCTGTCATGTAGCAAAAAGTTAAACAGTTTTCGACTGATCAACGAGAAACACAGGTTTAGTACAGCCTTGTAATCCGTACGTACGGTGACCCAACTGGCAGATCGGTGTCACGGATCACCAAGGTTTGCTCTGAGAACCAATGGAGCAGTGAGCAATTGGTTTCTGTGTCACCGATATGGCAATTGGGGCACGTCGGATAAGGAGCGGGCGTGTCTGCCAAGCCTCGGTCATGTCAATTCAATCTTAATTGTGCGAGTTGTGCGGAAATAGCCTGTATATGAGGAACTCAATAACTCGTGCAAGAAAAGAAGGATTTCCCTGAAACTACAATTTGCACAATGGCTTTCAATAGGTTTGTATCGAGTTGGACACGAGAACCTTCTTCACTTCCACTGTGAAACACTGGGTCTGGCTCAGATATCAACCAGCTTTTCAGGCAGATTGTCTGCTTGTCCACTGAGGAATTCTCTCCTCACTTCATGCAAACAACTCGAAATTGGATGTGTTTTTGAGAGAAGTATCCTTCGTCTTTCTGTTTCGCACACACGAGAGTTTCAGCACAGGGGTTACTGCACACCAAGGACGCGCTTTGCGATCTTCTGAAGTTTCCTTTCCTGGCGTCTGGATGGAACCTCTCTGCATGCGCAGTGAATGCGGCCTCAGACACGAATACTCGGGTGGAGCCTACCACAGATCCACAGAGGCCCTTTGAGTGATGGAAGCGTGCTGAAACAAAGCCACACCACCGCGTGTACAGCTGTGTGTGTTACCGCAACTAATTCACTGATGGGAACGAAGGAAGAGTGCGCGGAACACAAGGAATAAAAGATGAAGCTTCCTTTGGTCTCTCTGTGATTACTTGGCCTTTAGATCTCCAATTTGTACCTCTCTAATCTTTTGATTTCTCTTGTTTCTCAACAATACGGCGCACATTAGAGTTCTCAATGTTTGTGCAATTCGGTTTCGATGTTTGTCCTGTTCCGAGGAAATCGAAGGGTGATCCGGGATTTTTGGTCGACGAGGGCACCCGGGCGATCCTCCAACCCGTCTGTGCCAAAGCCATGGCATCAGTTCAAGGTGCGTCCGAAATTCAATGAACACTTGGCAACCACGCGTTATCGTGCCGAGGATCGTCGGAGAAACATCGCGGCAGTAATTTTAACTCGTTTGACGAAGCAAACAAACAACACACACACACACACACACACACACACACACACACACACACACACACACACAGTGAAGCTCCTTTTGTGCTCCGCCTCCGGAAACGACATTCCTGGTTCTCTGAATCTCTTGTCTCCGTTCTGCATGGGTGGAGCATTCTTCGGCGATTTGTCATTGTTCTGCAGCTTTTGCTCGTCTTGACAGATCCGTGTTTTTTTTCTTTCAACTACCTCCCGAAGGGTAGTGATGAGAAGAACTGTTGTGCATGAGCAGGTCGTGACAACCTACGATTCGTGCTCCAAGAACACAGCTTGATGGAGTTGACGCGCAGCCGTTGCATTTGAGACAGGCTCCAATTCAGTCTGAGCAAGAAATTCAATGAGACATTCCATTCTTTGTCAACTGCACAAAGAGTGTCACAATGATCCGACAGATGCATTGGAACTTGGAGACACGACCTCAGATAAAATTCCAACGTGTTTGTCGTCAACTCTTTCAGATACTTTGCTGAAGCTTAAGTTCACAAAACAAGACTGGGAATCAAGACAGTGGCATGATCACCACACTTCCTTGACTCAAACTGCGCTTCAAGTTTCACTTTTTGACTCCATGTTTTGACCCATTGAGTTCGTGTAGAGTTTGTCTGTCTCAAGAAAAATGTTGTTCAATTTGCAAAATATTTGCCATGAAATGCAGCTGATCATGTCATGCAGATCACAGGTGCCACCAAACATTCTTGGACACACCAACACACTTCAAATGTGAACAAAACTGCCAAATTCCACACTGCAGGAAAATATGGCACTCTCATTGAAAAAAAACCAGTGCAAGGATGAAGAGAATTTGGCAACTGTTCTGACATTTTGACATACTACTGAACAGAATACACTTCACAGTCGTATCTGATCAGTCCATGACAAAAATTCTTCCAATACAAAACCCAATTGTAATGTTGCTTGTGCACAGACACATTTGACAAAACATTCATGAACAAAGAGTTTTTCATGCACACACTGTGTTTTGTACTCAAAAAAGAGCGTACATGTCAACTTCAACAGTTTTTTCATACAAAACACACGCATTTTGATCTCTGGAAATTGCAGTTATCTCACAGTAATATCACTGCACAGTGGATGAACCCTGACATCGTCGTTGCTTTTGTCACAGCGACACTTTGGTGGCAAATAGATTTAATCCACCCTGCATTTGTGGCTGTGTGAAAAGCCCAATTGTGTTTCTGCACAACACATTGTTCGACAACGGCGTCAGCGACAGCTCTTGATGACGCCAGCCTCATCAGGCCCTTGTTGCCAATTCACTGACTTGTTTTCAGGCCAACACATGGTTTGTTGACCAAAGAACTCACACAAGCAACGTAAAACCAACTTCCTCGCCAGTCTAGAGTGACGAACATTGCTGCCTCAGTCATGCTGTGGACCTTCATTCTCCTGGAGGTTTTGGGAACATTTTCTTTCTCAGCTGACTCAACACATGTTTTGAAGCAAGTTGTTCATGACACAGATCAAAGAATTGAAGCTTTGAAGCAAGAAAGTGTAAGAAATACAAGCTTGATGCTGGAAACCATGTTCAGAGTGAATGTACCCTAAAGCCTCTCGTATACCTGCACCGGTGGCTTTGATTTCTGTTCAACACTTCTTCGTGCTTGGAGCACAGCAATCTGTTCATCTGCCTGGTGTTTTCTTAGATTCAAACATCCAGTGACCTCAGTGTCGCCAGAACTGTGAACATGATTGTCGTCTGACTGTTTTCGAAGCCCTGGAAGTTGTGTGTGGCTGTTTGACCGTGCTCAGGCAACACGATGGATGCCGCCCATCGAACGTTGCGAGGGGGACACAAACACGAACAGAAATTGGTTTTTCTTTTGCATTGAAGGGGAAAGGCGTCAAAAGTCTGGTTAATGGACGACTCTCAGTTCTCTTGGTTCATTTGTGTTTGCAGCCTTTACTTTGAAAATTACATGGAAGAGAGCGACATCAAGCTCAAATACTATTTTGCGACAGAATGAAACGAATGACACTTGCAGCTCTGAAGGAAGAAGACCAGAGGAACAACTCTCTCCTGGTTTCCGAACCTGAAGGGGGCAGTGTTGAAATGTCTTTTTTTTTGAGGATCCAGTGCAAAAAAAAATCGAAACAAAACAGGACCGTTTCCGGGTGTCCGCTGGAGCACAGAACTTCTGAACTCAACACAAATGAACCGCATTGTTTGCACTGAAAATTAATGGAAGAGAAATCACATCTGCGCGAGCAAATGGATTGCCATAAAAATATATTTGCTGATGTATAGAATTACCAACAAGCATATCGATCAGATGTGAGGAGCGCATTTGGACTAATTGGATTTGGGAGTCTGGGTAGGTCGGTGCGAGGAGAGGGAACTCGTGGGATGCTGCCGCCTGACACGGTGTGATGGAACAGGTGGACTCCACATTCAGTTTGATTGATACCGCTCATTTGCAACCGAAACACAAGACTCTGGAAAATTTTCAATGTGCTGACAATTTTACACTGTTGGAGGGAAATGTGAATCATTTAGCTGGCTTTTGCACACTGGAGGCTGAAGTTGCGCTCTGCACCCAGGTTCATAGGAGTTTGTGAAGGGGTGTCGCAAGCTGTTTTGGGGGGAAAGGGAGTTTTTCATGGTGAGAATAGACCCTTGAGTCCAGTGAGTTTTGTAAGAAATGTCATCTTCAGGGTAAAAACCAGGCCACTGGGAAGTCTCGTGTATTCACGATAAAAATACGAAGAGAAGGATATCCGTGCAGCCATTTGTTCGAAGGTTTGCCTTTGTTCACACACAGGGCACCAAGACAATGGCAATCCCGTGCACATGATCTTCTCATAACGGCAGGATTTGCCTCCGACCGTGGTTTCTTACGAGGGACAGGCTGTAGTTTTATGGCAGAAGAGTTCAAGCCTCCAGAGCTCTGCATAAGCGTCAATCAGACCCATCGGGTGTGTTGCCTCTCGCGCAACAACAGCGACCTGCAAGTGACTCATTCGTTCGGAAAAAAGATTTCAGGTTTTGGACAGCAAACGATCTGAGTCCCCCAATGACCAGGGACTTGGGTTTCGACTGCAGCTTCTGGAGCCAGTGCCATTAAAAGAAATAGCTGTTAAATATTAAATGGTGATGGACCACAAATTTGTACTCAAACGCCCAACGGTTCGCAAGCAAAGACCTGTTCACGTGGAGTTTTCTTGACCCTGATAACAAGACGAGGAAGAACATATCATCAAAGTCGCGAGTTCTGTGAGCAAGAGGATCCATTATTGATAGATGTATTCTGACACTGATGCGAAGATAATAAGAAAATGCACACAACATGGTTATTCTCTCATACAGAGAGAAGGTAGATTCATATCAAGTACGCCAGAACTGACAGGTTTTTTTCAGAAATAGGGCACATTTTATGATCCTGGAGAGAGTCTGAAAAAGGCTGCAGACTAATGGCAGTAATGACCACCGGGCACAAGCCAACATTACACAGTCCTGTTAAGCCTGCCAGTTGTCAGGCTGGTGAAGTTTCAAGTTCAGCAGCCAAGGAACGGCCGGCTTGTATCACTGTGTTGAACCCATGGCGCACAGCGTCAGTTGCAAAGTTACTAACAGCGCACCAGAAGTTGTACAGCTTCCATTCGCAGTGTGTACTTACAGCTTTGTACATAGCGGGACAAACTCCTGTCGAGTGGTTTAAAGTCTCTGTCCACAGCCTGGAACGCTGATGGAGCTCAGCGGCCTTTCTCATCCACTCTGCTCCTCTATCCGCTGAGGATACGTAATTCAAACAGAACAATTAACCACCAATTTAGCGCTGTCCAGACGGGAAATGACAACATTTGCTGGACTGTTTGGAGTAGTTTGTGCACCAGGGAGAAAGTGGCGTTGCGTGAGAATGCTGTCGCCGTTTTTGTGAAGAGGAGACTGCAATTGCGAGCGCATTTCTCGGGAGCTCTTGCTGCGACAGCCTGACATTTGTGTGGGATTGGACGCAGAAACGGTCGCCTCCAAGCAGTAAGTTCTTTTTTGTGTCTTATTTGAGAACAAAATCGCAAGGCGCTGAAAAGGGAACGTTTTGGGAGTTTTGTTTTTCCAGGTTTTCCAAGTCGTCTGTTATTTTGTATTTTGATGTCATATCCAATTTTTAGCGTTTTCGAGAGCTTGTGCCCGACCAGTGATGTCGATAGTTTCTGCGAATTCCGGTGCTGAGCTGCTCTTTGCTCTTTGAATATGGCTGTCATTTCGTTGAAATCCTGTTGAGTGGAGAGACGGATGTGTTCTTGTTGGTGTCCGGATTTGAATTCAAATATATATTTGTTACGCCTTCAGATTGAGTGTCAAGCGCTTCCTGCGTGTGCAGTGCGTTGGGGAATTATGCAAACACTTTTGGTACGACATGCAGACCTGCTCGGATCTTTGGCTTGGATGCAGCAGTCTGAGATGGTGTCATCCAAGGGGAAAAAGCCGGTTCTTTTTGTTGTGATTACAAATGCGGTACTTTCGTGAAAATGTTTTGAGTTCTTTGAGGACAGGTTTGCTACGAATGGAAGTTTCCCCCTGTCACTTGCGATTGGTATATACGTAAAATGGGTGACGACAAGTTGGCATGTCTCCTGTCATTTGCCAGTTACTGTCATGAACATTTTGTTGCCATTTCTTTCAACGGTGTGCAGCGTACCTGCCATCTGACTTTAGCATTCATCATGATGCGTTCCAGCAACATTAGTGTCGAATAACAAAGCCAAAAAAGTCATTCCTTACGAGCCGCATTGATTTGGCTGAAATGTCAAAAAGTTCCCACAATTTAGGGGCTGACTGACTCAGGTAAAACTGCGCGCAATCACAGTCTTGAGATGTCGCAGAGGACATCTTGTCAAGTTGGGAGTCCTGAGACGGTTTGTGTCCACACGCTCCAGAATGACAATTGCTAGAAGCTTGGCACGGGATAAGTCTCCTCGTGACAATTCCCTAATGTGTTTCTGATTGTCATGTTCAGGCTGGAGCACTCTTCAGTCAGCAGCAAGTCGGTGCTAGATTCCTCTTTGGCTTTGAATTCATTTCCATCTCAACGGACGAGAACAGCGTGTTTGAGCCTGTAGCAACGCTAAATTTTGATCGCCGTGCCGAACTTGGCATTGCTGCACCGAGAATAAAACTTACACCTCTCGTCGGAATTGGGCAGGGCGGAAAAGCAAGCATCAATAGCAAGGAGCACTACTTTCAACACAGTGTTCATCCCCTGCAGGAAGGACACCTGAAGGCCTGGACACTCCAATGGACCCAGAAACAAAGCCTCTCAGTTCTGTACAATGAAACTTCAACTGCACAGGGGATTTTTTCTGGATGACGTTGGGCGTGAATCTGGTGCAGTGATTCTTCCTTTCTTTTTTTTTTGAAATGGGCGTGAAAAGATCAACAGTTGATTGTGTCTCTGCAAACCGCATAATGTTGGGTCTGTTTCTACCAGAAAACCCAGAGAAACCAAAAAGAATCTGAATGAGAAGTAGTGCTCAAGGCAACTGCAGTGCGAAGTCCCTTGCAGCATTGCAGTGGCGTTAATGTCATCAATTCTTCCTTGTTTATCAATTCTTCCTGGTCCTCCTTGTCCTCCACCAG